>JAABUW010002141.1_pt1 | contig 30796 bp, 33 predicted proteins | sample 5560081 | NCBI WGS metagenome assembly JAABUW01 (sample SAMN10711882, study PRJNA513363) | rock metagenome | isolation source: Antarctica rocks | place: Antarctica: Victoria Land, Knobhead sud | reverse complement strand
TCTATGAATGAGATTAAAAGATGAGTCAAAAGATGAAGAAGCAAACTTCGCTTGAGAAATCTTTATAAATGATAGTCAATATTCTCATGAACTCTGAAGATGCAACTGAGTCATGCTCGAGAAATCTTTATTAATAGTAGTCAATGTCTTCATGAATTCTGAAGATGCAACTCAATAGCTCTGCTCGAAAAACCTCTATGAATGATAGTCTATATTTTCATGAATTCTGAAGATGCAACTGAGTCATGCTCGAGAAACCTTTATCAATAGTAGCTAATGTCTTCATGAATTTTGAAGATGCAATCGAATCAATGTTGTTTCATGAGCTATCAAGAGATGAGACTTCGTCTCACGACATTCTTTTCTCACTCATTTAATGCTTGTCTCTTGAGCATTAATGTGATTCTTCTATGATACTAGCGAGGCGAAAGCGAAGGCGAAATCAAAATCGAAAGCAAAAGCAAAAGACGAAGGTCAAAGATATAGAATAAACTCAAGCGAAGTTACAAGAATCGAATATGTTGAATAGCTAGTAGAATGATAGCTAAATGACGAAGTATTTGAGAGCGAAGATGAAGCTTTGAACATGACTAGCTAGTAGATTGATAGCTAGAGAGCGATATTTTCTGGTGCGAGAACGAAGCTTTGAACATGACTAGCTAGTAAATTGATAGCTAGAGAGCGATAATTTCTGATGCGAGAGCGAAGCTTTGAACATGACTAGCTAGTAGATTGATAGCTAGAGAGCGATAATTTCTGGTGCGAGAACGAAGCTTTGAACATGACTAGCTAGTAGATTAATAGCAAGAGAACGATATTTTCTGATGCAAGAGCGAAGCTTTGAACATGATGAAAATGAATAAAGTCATCAAGATTTAACTCTAATCATTACACAGTGAACGCTAGTGACTATCTTGTGTAATAATTAAAGCAAGCTTCGATCAGATGAGATAGTAATCATTAAATCAACGATAAATTGAGAGAGATGAGATATATGAGAGCAACAAGATGTAGAGATGATCACATGATCTTATGAGATAGTAGATGAGCTACTCTGTCACTGATTCTTGCTGAGATGAAGGTGACAAGATGTTTAAATGATTGCATGATCTTACGAAGTAGTAGAATCTACTCTGTCACTGAATATTCAACTGTACAATCGAATGACGAGCTATATGAGAGCAACGAGATGTTTTAAATAGTCGCATAATCTTACGAGGTAGTAGATGAGCTACTCTGTCACTGAATATTTAACTGTACAGTTTCTCATTTTCTTATTTCTTTCTTATTTTCTTATTTTTCTTACGAAACTATTTTGTTTCTTATGAAATCATTTTCTTTCTTCTTTCTTATTTCTTATTTCTTATATATCAAAAATGAAAATAAAATTGAGCAATGCTAAAATTCAAACATATGATCTTTGCATTTGACAGATCTGAGTCTGTGAAATTCTGATTGATTAAATTTATCAAATTCAGAAAGATAGTTTCGTCTTTGATCTTTGAAGAAATCGCTTTAGAAAACGTGATGATGAGACAAAGATAAAGAGCGAAATCGAGTATGTGATCTTGAGAAAAATGCGTTGTCTTTGACTCTGTGACACATGTTCTTTCTTGCTGAGTTTATGAAACATGATGTATAAATTTGTTAGAAACCAGCATAGAGCGAGTCATATGAATGTAATGTAATGAGTATATAAATGCTAAGAAAGAAAAGTATCTAGAAGAAAAGAATTGACTATCTATATGACTTAGAAGAACATAAGCTAACTCTGAATAAAGTTGACTTCAAAACAAGTCTATGTTCTAGCGATGAGCAATCGACGATAGTTCTCAGAATAGTCATCAACATAGTCATCAACATAGTCATCAACGAAGATGCGTAGCTAGAATCATAACAAAATTCTTTATGAATAAACATGACTTAATAAATGAGTTTTGAAGCGAGTCACTAAAGAGAGTTCTTGCAGATGAGTCATGAGATGAGAGAATAGAGAATGAGAAAATGAATGAATCACGAGAAAAGATTCAAGCAGATGATCTAGACGAGAAAACAGAGACATTTTGAATGAGTGTTCAACGAGAATCTCAAGCAGATGAGTAGCGAGATGAGCTACGAGATGAGTCATGAGAGAGATAGATACGCAGCGAGAAACAAGATGAAGAAACAGAGAGTCTTTACATGAGTTTTCGATGTAAATTTCTAGCATCTCAAGCAGACGATCAAGTAGATAAGATAGTCGAGAAAATCGAAGAGACTGAAGAAAGAGAAGTGATTTAAGTGAAGAATCGCTACAAATTTCGAGCAGATGACGAGCGAGAGAATGAGCTTGTAGATGACAAAGTTGAGAATCTAGATGAAGATTGAGCGAGAGAAACAGTGAGCTTCTGAGCTGACAATTGAATGAAATCTCGAGTTTCTTGAACAGATGAAGCAGACGAAGAAGATGATTGAGCTGAGAAAATGATAGACTTTCAAACTGACAACGAAATGAATTCTCAAGAAACAGTCAAAGCAAATAAAGTTGAATTAAATCATTCAGATTAAACAAGCTTTATGATCTGTTAATGAGTCATTTCTTGCTCACACATTCAATGTATCTTGTTTAAATCATCATCATCATTGAATAGCTTTGAATGTCTCGTTTCTTCTTGAGCTATCTTTTTAACTCAAGTTTTCTTTTGAGTCTGAGCTTTCTCTTGAGTTCAAGCTTTCTCTTGAGCTCAAGCTTTCTTTAGATTCAGCTCTTCAAACATGATTTGTCAATGTTTATGCAATTCAGTCTTTTGCTTCTTTGATAACTTCTCAAGCTGATCAAGCTGAAACTTCAATGTCTGAGCAATTCATTGATCATTTGAATGCAAAGTCTGAAGAATCTGTCTGTGAACTCTTAAAGACAAGATCATCATCTGATCAAAGATTATCAATGCGTTTATGTTCAACTCACTTAAGCTCATTGATACATTCATATTCAGCTCGTTCAAGCTGTTCATCAATGTGTTCATTGTTGCAGAGATGAACGTATCACTTTCTGTTGTTTTGTCACTGCTTTACTCAATATCATGAAAATGATATTTTCGCGTTGAGCTTCAATGTCGAGAGATAGAGTATAAATGCAATATAGAAAGCTTCGAAATCAACAGAGTGAGCATGAACATATGCAACTAAATAGATAGATTTAGAAGATAGACTAGATACAGATGAATAGATAAATAAATAGATAAATAGATATGTTTTTATGTTGATGTCTGATTGATAACGAGATTCATTTATACATGATGTCAACTATGAATCTTTTGATTCTATTCTGTGTTTGAATAGAAGTCAAAAGAGTCAAGAGATTTCAATTCAACGCAGTTTGAACGATGTTAAAACGTTGCGTGATCAGAAAAGTTGTCATGCAAAGTTTTCACTCATGTGACAACATTCTCTCTAACAGTCACAATTGATCTATGAAGAAGATTAATGACATGTCAATGTCAGTAAGAGATGAAAAGATACTACTAGTGAAAAAGACAACTCAGGTGAAGAGTCTGCGAGTTGTGACTACAAGTGATTGAAGAATTTGCGACTCATCAACTGCGTCAATATCGAAACGTCTTCATCACATCGACAGTGTCATTGAGTAATTGATGAAAAGATATCAGGTAGAATAGTCATCTCAAGTATTAAGAGACGTGATTACAGTGTTCGAAGAAGTAGTGACTTGTTGATCACGCTGATATACTGAGAAGACTTGAACTCATCTTCTTTACTTGACGTCAAGTCATTCATCTATTCACATGAAAAATCGAGAGCTCAAGAGAACGATCAGAACGCATTCTCTTTCATTGATCAGAGTCAAACATCAAATGATTGCGATCGCACGTCTATACTAACAATTCATTCAACGTCTACGTGACATAAGTCAAATCAAGAGAAGAAAAGAATTACTCAGTACAATCACACTCTATCTTCTCATCGTGTGTGTCTCTCTTTCATCACATATTTCTCTGCTCAATGAATAACAATCATTGAGTAAAAGAACACAGCTCTACGTACGTTACAATCATGAGCATCACGAGTGCAAAGAAAACATCTTTCGTCTTTGAATCAAGAATTGAATCGAAACATCGTTGTATAGAATATCGTCAATGAAGAGCAGAGCAAAGACGATGCATCATAATTAAACAGCACAGACACTCTCATCAAGAGTTTACTCAAGCATCACACGCTGAATAAAAGCTATAGATTTATTACTTGATAACACAGTGTCAATCTCATTGTTTCAACTGCATGAAGCAGTTGTATAGATGACGAGTGATTTTCTCTCTCAGAAAGTTTTGTTCACTCGATATAAATAGCATAGAGTTTCTCATGAGTTGAGTCTAAATCAATGTCACAAGAATGTATGAATTACAATTACAATTATGTTGATGTCTTCATTTATGAATGAGATCAAAAGATGAATCAAAAGATGAAGAAGCAAACTTCGCTTAAAAAACCTTTATAAATGATAGTTAATATTCTCATGAACTCTGAAGATGCAACTGAGTCATGCTTGAAAAATCTCTATCAATAATAATCAATGTTTTCATGAATTCTGAAGATGCAACTCAATAGCTTTGCTTGAAAAATCTCTATGAACGATAGTCTATATCTTCATGAATTCTGAAGATGCAACTGAGTCATGCTCGAGAAATCTTTATCAATAGTAGCTAATGTTCTTATGAATTCTGAAGATGCAATTGAATCAATGCTGTTTCATGAGCTATTGAAAAATGAGACTTCGTCTTATGACAACATCTTAACAAAGTGTTTTTTGTCATGCTGAGTCATGTAGTTGACGTTTGTCTCTGCAAGTCTGTAGCAAAGATTCTCATGCAGTCTTTTCATTCTCATTATGTAGTTCATAACTGACTCTGATTTCTTTGAATGACTCTTGATGCTGAACTTCATTCTTGAATGTTTTTCTGTAACTGTAAAGAATGACATTATTGATATTGTGATGTGAACGCTGTTATTGTAGAAGAACTCGATCATGACAAGAAGATGAACTCAATTATTTTGAACATTGTTGCAGTACGCTTGAAGATAAATCTCAAGAGTTTGATTCTGTCTCTTGATTTGATTATCAATGCAAGAATGAAACGCAATGCTAAGTTTTTACTTGATCAGAAGATGATAGCACAGCAACGTTCAAAAGTGTGATGTAAATATGAAATCTCTGTCAGAGATTATATCATCAAAAGTTTCGTGATATTGAACTACTTCATTAAGAAAAAGATTGATCAGATCGAAAACAATCATTGTCTTTCAAGTAGAAATATAGTGTGTCATCTTGAAAAGATGATTGACTACAATCATAATGCTGTCGTAAAAAACATCTGAGACGCTTGCGCTGTCAGAAAGATCGATGATGAAGTTCATGATGATGCTTTCTCATACTCTTCAAGAAATAAATAGATTATTCAGAAGTTTTCAGATTCTGTGATGTAATGTCTTATGTTGCTGACATGATTTACAGATTCTGCAGTATTTTTTAATGTTTTTATTTGCAAATGATCAGTTGAAGATTCATTAAACAAGCTTTAAACATTGTTGAAAATCAAGATGTTTTGCAAGAAAGCTGTCATGATGTCATCTCATAATCTCTGCTTTAAATTTGTTTTGTGCAAAGACATAAATGAATTTTTGAAATATCATGATGTCATCTGTGATTTTCTTCAATCAGTTGATCATGAAGACGCTGAAGTCAATCTTAATATCACACATGCTTGAGTTTTTCTTTTTCATTAATTTTTATACTGTGATGATGAAATGATTCATTTTCTGCTGTTTGCAGATCAATCAAGTCAAACTTTCAAAAAAGTAACTTGCAAAGTTGACAAAGCTTGAAGTTAAAACATTGTTTCATATTGACAAATTAAAGCATTTATAAATTCTCATAAACTTCAAGACTGCATCATCTGTCTCATTTAAATCATTCTGAATCGCAACGAAATAACTTTTTGATGCATTCACTTTCTCTTTCATGAATAAAGCTTTCTTCATTTCTTCAGCAGAATGATGCATAGTTGAAATTCTGTTCTGACTCATGATCAAACATTCATTTTTCTCAGCAGAACAATGCATGATCGAAACTCTGCTCTGACTCATGATCAAACATTCACTCTTCTCAACAGAATGATGCATAGTTGAATCTCTGTTCTGATTCATGATCAAACCTTCATTCTTCTTAATAGAACAATGCATAGTTGAAATTCTGCTCTGACTCATGATCAAACATTCACTTTCATCAGTGAAATGACACATAGTTGAATTCTCGCTCTGACTCATGATCAAACATTCACTCTCTCTAGCAGATTGACATGTGATTGAATCTCTGCTCTGACTCATGATTAAACATTCACTTTCTTCAACAGAAGAATTTATTCTTCTGCATTTTCACTTCATCTGAATGATGTTTTTCTCAATCTCAGCAACAGTAGTAGATCTTGACTCAATGTTCTTGCAAGAATTGATGTCTTTTTTAGTCTCAGCAATAATAATAAATCTTAACTTAATGTTCTTGCAAAGACAAATGTTCTTCTGACAAGAAATAATGACATTTTGAAATCATCATTGAGACTTTTTGTCAGCAGTTGAGAGTTTCTTCAAAGTTTAAGAAACTTTTCTAATTTTTCTTGCAAATGCTGATAAGTTGATGATCTTTTTGAATGATCTGATGACTATTTCTTCATGATTCTTGACACTCAGAATCTTGAACTGTCGAGTGAAGATGACAAGCGTTGACGCTGACTGACTCAAGAAATTCTTCAAGAGTTCTCTCATGTATGCTAGATCATAAGTGAATTCTCTCTTGTCTGCGTCAATATTTTTCTCATAGTCAAGTTTTCTTAATGAATCATCAACAGAATTACTCACTTTCTTTTGATAGAAAATCTTGAAGTTGTATGCAATAAATCTGTTGATTCACTTCATCTGTCTGCAAAAAAGCTTGATTGTTATCATGAAGTATTAAAGATTTGCATGATTGCTGATTATTTCTATTTCATGTCAAGCTTTTTCTGAATAATATCTTCAATGATTCATGCTTTCAATGATCATCAACATTTTCTAATCATGTGCATCATAGTTTTGTTCAATCGATTGTCACTTTCTCGATCAGATGACTATTGAGTATCAATGTAGATTCTCAAGTATGATATTTGTTTATTGAGACATCATTATCTTCTCTGTGAATTTAAAGACGTTTGTCTTCAATCTTATGACTTTCGTAAAATTGAAGTGCTGAAGAACAACATTTTGAGCAAAGATGACTTTCAGCTTCTGAAAAGTGTTTCAAGCACTGTTAATGAGTTCAATTCACTTTATTTGTTCTTTGAGAATTCATCTCTTCTTTGCATTAGAAAAGAGATTCATTTTGAGATGATCAATCAAGAATGATGCTATTCTTGAATAATTCTTTATGAATTAATGATAGAAGTTGACAAAGTCAAGAAATGTTTGAATCTCTTTCATCATTCTCAATTATGATCAATCTTGAACAATTTGCATTCAATTCTTCTTCATTGAAATTTCTCTTTTTTCTACTTTATATTCTAGAAAGAATAACTCTTTCTTGAAGAATTCACATTGAAGAGCTTGATGTAAAACTTTAGAATTTGCAGTTTGTCAAGAATTTATTATACATGATGAACATGTTTCTTGCAGATTTTGCTGAATATCAGAATGTCATTCAGATAAATAAAACAGATGATGTTGAGAAATTTGAACAGAGTCTAATTCATATAGATCTGAAAGAAAGTCAATGCATTAATGAGATCAAAGAGCATCACAAGATACTCGTATAAGTCAAATCTTATATAAAATGTTATCTTTCATTCATCTTCTTCTTGTATGCAAAGTTTGTTGAACGCGTTCTTGATATCAAGCTTGATAAATCACTTGACATTTGCAAGATGATTGAAAGCTTCATTGATAAGCAAAAGAAGACATCTATTCTTGAGAATGATTGCGTTGAGTTTTTGATAATCAACGTATGATCGCAGCGTTTCATCTTTTTTAGATGTAAAGAGCATGAGCGCTTCAGCTGAAGAGATGAAATATCATATCATGTTTACTCAAAGCTGTTTCTCAATATACATCTTTTGTGCAATGAGTTCAACTGCAAAAAGATTGTACAAAGAGTTTCAAAGAATGATACAACTTTTTTCAATGCAAATAGCGTGATCATAAAACTCATGAATCAAAAGAACTTTAACTTTTTGAGTGAAGTAATTCACGAAATTCACGAAATTCGCAAATTCTTTTAAAACATTTAAGAATTAATCAACTATTGTATCTTCAATTTATGTGAATCAAAAGTTTTCTTCTGTCACTGAGAAATTCAAAGAATTGTACAAAGCATTTAGAAGCAATCAAATGTGTATTGTGATGCTTTGTTGCTTGAGATTCTGAGTTGATCAAGCGCTTGTAAACTGATCATTAAGTTGAGTTTCAAGTTGACATTTTGAATTCAACTTGACTTGAAGTCGAGTTGCTCACATTTTCAACTTGACTCAAGTTGAGTTGAGCATATTTTCAACTCAACTTGACTCGACTCGACTAGAAATCGAGTCAACTCGATTCAACTCATCAAGAACTTGAGCTTAATGTCAAGAGAGCTAAATATAGAAATTTAGAACAATATATTCGCTTATTCTTTGCATTATCTTTTTGCATTACTCATTGCATCGTCTATATATTGCATTAGCTTTTCGCATTACTCATTACATCATCTATATACTATCTTCAAGCTATTAACAACTATTGTTGTTAATACAAACCATTCTATAAAATGTCTAGTTCGTTGACAACTTTCAATCTGTCTGACGAAAGTGTTTTGCATAGTTCATCTTCAGATAGTCTTCATTCTGAAGACTTCATAAGTCAAGTTCAATGATCTATGAGTTCTTTACATCATTCTGAAAAGATGAAGACTAGACAAGAAGCGATTAACAAAATTCAGCAGAATTTTTCACAGCTTAAGCTAAAAGAGAATAGCGAGTATGTTCAATGAACTTTGAATACATATAGCTCTTTTCTACAATGATGATCTCAAATCTCTGTTGTTGAAAGTATTTAAAACAAAACTTAAAAAAAGATAAACAATTCACTTTGATTCAAAAAGACTACAGACGATAAACAATCTGATATATGAAATCACTTTATACAGTTGACTTCAATTGTTGAAGAATTGTTTAAAATCTCATGCAAAATCTGCAATAAGATTATGAATTATTTTACAGCTTTTAATAGCTTCAACACATCTGATATGAAAAAGCATCTTGAATCAGACTTTTGCGCAGCGACAGAATGAAAACGCGAACATTCACAATCACAAGTTGAACTGACTTTCGAACGAGTAAGTCATATCTGATAATGCAAATTGATAATGCAAAATTGACAAATTATTAGAAGAAAAGTCATATCAAGTTAGTCTCTGTCTTCAATCAAGAGAATTGAGAAGATCAATTATGCAAGATCTTTGTTGACTTGAATCTATTCTTTCAAATTGTTGATAATGAGCAATTTCGAAAGCTGCTACAAATGCTTCGTTCAAATTTGCAGATTGTGCATTGCACAAAGATGACAATCATGATTCTCTCACACTATAAGAAGATTTGTGATAAGATCAGATTGAATCTTACAGAGTCACGACGTGTCTCTATTGCTTTGAATGCATGATCTAGTTCTCAAAGAGTAGCATACTTGAAAGTGTTGATATACTGAATCGATGTTGAATTTCAGTTTCGTGAACATCTTATTGAATTTACGTCTTTTGATATTGAGCATATCGATCGTCAATTGATGATGAAGCTAATGAAAATTCTGAAGAACTACGCTATTAAAAACAAGCTTTTCAAGATTGTTATTAATAATGCAAGCAATAATAGTATCTTGAAAGAGAAACTTGAAAAGATCATGAATCATTGCAAGTTTCAATGAGACAGAACACAGAATTTCATTAATTGCTTGACTCACATCATCAATCTTATGACTCAAGATTTTATTCAAGCTCTTGAATCAAAGACAATAATTGATAATGTTATTGCTCAATTAAAGAATGATCAAGTGCAAGATATTAAAACAAGCAGAGAATTATCTGTTTTGATCAAAAAGATATTGCTTCGAATGATAATGCAAAAAAGTAATGCATTTATTAATCATGAAATTAGATTCATGCTCTGATGATAGCTGTCAATGATTTTTCTCAGCGATTGATTCACTTCAGAGCTTTTCAAGAGCAGAATGACAAAAGATTTAGAAAACTGATACAAGATATTTGCATTCATTGAAACTCTATGTACTTAATGCTTCGTTAAGCATATCAACTACGTGAATTTGTTGATATTTGAACAGAGAAATACTGCGAAGATTTCAAGATCGCAAAGATCAAACTTGATGAAAGCGAGTGATTCATGATTTTGCTTATTGACAATCTATTAAATTTCTTCTACGAATGCACTTTAGTAGTGTCATGAACAACTAATGCAAATATTCACTTGAAATTTCAAATATTTGATGCACTTTTCAATCATCTTGAGCAGATTGAAAAGAATATAAGAAGAAGTACTTGCTCATCAAGTGCTGTTATAGTAAAGACTTGCAAAAAAGTCTCAATCAAACTTGCAAAGTATTATGTCAAGATTGAAGACAGCAATGAAACAATATATAATCTTGCAAATATTCTGAATTCTACAATGAAGCTAGATCTTTACAAGACTTGAAACGACAAAGACAATGAAGATACAGATCATGATGAAGAGTCTGTTCACTACGAGATCAAGTACAAGACAGAGTTCAAAAAGTATTTTCATCATTACTATGAAGATTCAGCTGTCGATTTGAGAGCAGAAGCACAAAGAGCAAGAAGTGATGCTGACAAAATAATGCATTATGATAATGCATTTGATCATTTACTAATAATCTTGTAGTCTGTTGCAACTGTTAGAAAATCATTGCTTCAACAATCTCAACGTGCTCATTCTTTTCAAGACGAAGATGATCAATATCTTTGCACTGATGTTATAAATGAGAAATGTTCAACATGATAATTTTGAAAAGACAATGCTTCGAATTTTTCTAGATTGATGCAAATGATTAAAGATGTTCTTTCATGCTCAATATTCTTGATAAATATTGAGCGAACTTTCAGTCTTGCTAAAAGAGTATATCGATGAGATCAATCACAGATGATGTTAGAGATCAGCATAGAGCAAGTCATATGAATGTAATGTAACGAGTATATAAATGCTAAGAAAGAAAAGTATCTAGAAGAAAAGAGTCGACTATCTATATGACTCAGAAGAACATAAGCTAATTCTGAATAAAGTTGACTTTGAAACAAGTTTATGCTTTAGCGACGAGCGATCAACGATAGTTCTCAGAATAGTCATCAACATAGTCATCAACATAGTCATCAATGAAGATGCGTAGCTAGAATCGTAACATTACTTCTTCTCTTCAACAATTCATGTTCACATGAATGTATTTTCTTAGTCTTGTGTAGAATCGAAATGTCTATTGTAGCAGACTCACTATGCAAGGTAAAAGTGTCATTGAAGCAGACTCACTAGTTGCATGTGAACGAGTCGACAGATTGATTCACTGATAGGTAGAATGATGAGAAGATAAATCATTGCATTGATGAAGTATCATTGTAGCAGACTCACTAGTTGCACATGAACGAGTAGGCGAATCGATTCACTAATGAGTAGAATGATGAGAAGATAGATCATTGCATTGACAATGTCATTGAAGCAGACTCATTGAGAGTTTGCTTCTTGAGATAGAGACTTCACGCAGTTTTATGACTGATCTCGTTTGATTCTTCAACAAATTCGAAGAATTTCTTGCAAATCTGAATGAATGATTAATTCGCTGATCTTTGATCTAGTCGAATGATTTCAATCGTTTGTTTATACTCGCTGATCAGCGCACAAGTTTGAATCTTTTGTTTATTCTTGCTGAGTCAGCTTACGAGAAAGAAGAGTGAGTGTCTGCATGATCGTGAGTCAACTAGATCAAAGTCAATAGTTGTGTGAATTGAGCAGAGCAAGTTGATGCAGATTATTTCTCTTCGTCTGTAACGAAAAAGCATTTATATAATGTTAGAAGTCAGCATAGAGCGAGTCATATGAGTGTAATGTAACGAGTATATAAATGCTAAGAAAGAAAAGTATCTAGAAGAAAAGAGTTGACTATCTATATGACTCAGAAGAACATAAGCTAACTCTGAATAGAGTTGACTTCGAAACAAGTCTATGTTCTAGTGACAAGCGATCGACAATAGCTCTCAGAATAGTTATTAACATAGTCATCAACATAGTCATCAACGAAGATGCATAGCTAGAATCATAACAGATGAGTTCAAAAATGATGAAATAAATAATGTTAATGAAGTATTACAATTGAACTATGAATTTAAATTCAGACAAGACTATTACTGAGTTCTGAAATATTTATCACAAAGAGAAGAATGATGATCAAGAGATCAACGAGTTTGCTGATTCATTTCAAGTATCTTTGAAGACTTTTCTGACGCAGATTTATTCATAAATCTGCAATATCATCTCATCTATTAAAAGTCTTGCATTTAAAGCAAGTACTTATTAGAAGTACAATCAAGTCAATGCACAAGAGTAATGCACATAAGTAATGTGAATGTGATTTCAAGAATTACACTGTTTATCTAACTGATGAAGACAGACATTTTCTAATTTGTCTTGAAAAACATGACATCAAGATTCATCATGAGATTCTTCATAAATCTCATATCTTTATCTTGAATGATGATGCATTTGACATGAATTGTCATCAAGTTGATGTCTGCATAGAGCAAAATGTCAATGAAAATTCTACAAGAGTGATAATGTGAAAGAATAATGCACTTACTTTTCATGAATGAAATCATAAAGTCTTCAATAACTTCTTGCAGAGCACTCAAGACAGAGCGCTGAATGCAATAGTTATAGAATAACATATTTGCTTTAGCACAATCATGCATAATCTCTCTCACAAGTCTTTCAAAGATCATTTTTGAAATGAGATTTTCGAATGACTTCTGATATTTTCAAATCTTACACAGTGCTATCGTGCCTGATTTGTAGCGTCGTTTAGTTTTCTGTCACAAAGCATTAGCATGTCAGTAGATAATGCATTATCAATGTGCATTATCTTTTTAGTAGATTCAAATACTGAACTTGTTTCTTTGATAGCATAACTGTCAGTTGAGTTCATCAAGTTCTTGCGTGCTGATGAACGTTCTAAAAAATAACTTGTCAGCAACAATAAACAAGTCATATTGCATTATCAGTATGCATTATCTTTAATACGCTTGATGCATGTCATAGTTTATGATGTTTATCAAGAATTCAAGATTCAAGAATAATTGTTTTGATTTTGATGTTTGAATGTGTTATTTCTTGAAGCGTTGATTACTAAATTCTAAAATCATAAAATGATTTAAGAAATAGTATGAAAAATGAAAATGAAAAAGTGAAAAAGAAATTGCAAGAAATATTGAATATGTGTTAAGAATAATAATTATTTTTTTCTCGTTGCACTCAAATTCACCTCACTTTGTGCATTTTTCCTTACTTTACAAAATTCTCTACAAGTTCATATTCTATTGAACTATTCAAATTTCATTGATACTATTGCATTATTTAAATGCATCATCAAGAGAACAATGCTGACTTCAACAGATAATTTTCACTCTGTTCAATGATTCAGAAATAATTCTTCTTCAAAATCAATTCATCTCACTTAATGAATTACTCTCTACTTTACAAAATTCTCTACAAGTTCATATTTTATTGAACTATTCAAATTTCAACGATACTGTTGCATTACTCAAATGCATAATCAAAAGAACAATGCTGACTCTAACAGATAATGTTCACTCTATTCATAAACTCAAAGTTTATCACAAGTCGAAATCGTGATGAAAATTGGTTCAATGAGATCAAAAAACATTACAAGCGACAGAATAATGATCATGTAGCTCTGTTTAAACGACTACACAAACTTAAACTCTTCAACGTTTGAAAAGAAGCGAATGAGATTGACAAAGCAGTAATGAAAGACAATGTCAGAGATAAGATAGAACAAGAGTGAAAGAACAAAGATATTCATGATAATGCATCTCAGTAATGCAATACTAAATAAAGCGCTGACCTGTTTATAGTTGAATGCTTTAAGTTGAAAATCAGATGCAAAGCGAATGCTGAGATTGTTGCTGAGACAATAAAGCTTTTCAATATAATTGTTGCAACACAAGATGCAAATACTACTGCAGAGAAAACTGCTTTGAAAGCAACGAAGATATGCATTATTTGTATGCATTATCTTTCAGTTGTAGAAACTAATATCAATTTTAGAAGACAACAACAGATGAGCTAAATGTGAGCAAAGAAATATCAAAATTTATGATTTCTATAGTTCACTTAATTCAACAAAGAATTCTTCATCATGATGATCTGAAGAAGTTAAAGCAGATTGATGATACTAATTCTATGACAGCTTTTCAGAATTTTGCAACAGAATTCGTCACTTTCTCAACTGTCAAAGAACGAGAAATTCAGAATTTAATACATGCAATAAAGTTTAATTCAAATGATCTCATCATAGTAGAAAACGATGACGCAGAGATGTGCTATGAAGCAAAGAAGAATGAGAAGAAACTACAACATGATGAATATGAGATTATTAATAGTGAGAAGAACAAGAATAATAAAAGTGAAAAGAAAATAATAAAGCTGTTCAACTAGCGAACAGCGCTTATCTTACTTTCTAAGTTCTAATCATAATTCATAATCTTATAAATTCATAGTGCATTATCTTTTTGCATTATCGTGAAGAGTGTTTGATAGAATCATAGAAAGTCATGATGAAAATCATAAAGTCTTCATAATGAAGACTGTTTAATTAAGCTATTTACATCTATTTAATATCTTGTCGAGTCAAGTCGAGTTGTCAAGTCGAATTGTTGAGTCAAGCTTCTCAATTCAACTTGAGTTCTCAAGTTCAACTTCTCAACTCAACTCAACACTTTTTCAAAAAAATTTCAATTTGACTTAATACTTTTCAAGTTGAGTACTTGATTCAAACTTGAGTACTTGATTCAACGTGATCAGTCTAAGAAGAAATGAGAAGTTTCAAGCGCTTAGACTGATTGCATCAAATCGAGTACTTAAGTTCAAGTCGAGTTGAATTGAAATTTTTTTGAAAAAGTGTTGAATTGAATTGAGAAGTTGAATTCAAGCACTCAGATCGAATTGAGAAGCTTGACTTGACAATTCGACTCGAAAACTCGACTTGACTCGACAAGATATTAGATAGATGTAAATAGCTTGATCGAACAGTTTACATGATTTTTCTTCATGACTTTCTACCATGTTTTTCCGTTATGACTCTCTATCAAAGTCAAACGATCTTCATATTTTCTCATCATGTTTTTCGTCATGTTTTTCATCATGTTTCTCGTCATGTTTCTCATCATGTTTTTCGTCATGTTTTTCATCATGTTTCTCGTCATGTTTCTCGTCATGTTTTTCTTCATGTTTCTCTTCATGTTTCTCTTCATGTTTCTCTTCATGTTTCTCTTTATGTTTTTCTTTATGTTTCTCTTTATGTTTCTCGTTATGATTCTTTATCAAACGATCTTCATGTTTTCTCGTCATGACTCTTTATCAAACAATCTTCATGTTCTTTTTTATGACTTTCTATCAAATGATCTTCATGTTTCTCTTCATGACTTTCTATCAAAAGATAATGCAAAAAGGTAATGCAAAAGTCAAAAACCGAAAAATTTTCTATATTTAGTTCTCTTGATGTCAAGCTCAAGTTCTTGACGAGTTGAGTTGAGTTAACTCAATTCTCAGTTGAGTTGAGTTGAGTTGAGTTGAAAATATGAGCAATTTGACTCAATCTCGATTTGAGTTCAAAATGTCAACTTGAAACTTGACTTGATGATCAGTCTAGTTCTCTGCGTAATGATTAGAACTAATCAGTGAGCTAGTCAGGTTTGACTCAAATATGACTCAAATATGACTCAGATATGACTCAACACTCTTTTCTTTCATCAACATCTTGTTTATTTACATCACATTCTTTTCATGTCACAAACACATTTCTTTCAAGTCTAGCGCAGTCTCTGAACATTACATAAATAGAAGCTTTTGTATCAATCTTCTTCTGTATTCTTAATATTCAGTTATAGTTATTTCTAAAGATCAAGCACTATCAATTTTGATCTTCATTGATTGTATTATTTAAACATAATTCTGACATTATATTAAGAATTTCATTAAACACATGATACTGATCTCATTACTCATTTAACATACTAATTTAGACAGAACGAGTCTAAAGAAATTCATTTATCTGATGATCAACGATAATTGAAAGATAGAACAACACTAGAGAATTGAATAGAATCAATGATAAGATTGTTTGAATTGCTAGTCTACTTATCTCTCATTAAGTATGCAAAGTTCATTCAATTACGAGAATCATGATAAAGAATCTTCGTGAATTGCTTAAGAATCAAATTGATCGATAGATTCAACAATAAAGAATCTTCGTTGTTTGCTAGAAAATCAATCAAATCAACAAACAAACAAATCTCATTTTCTTTGTTGAAGATTAAACATCATTCTATACATCTTTCTTCTTCAATCATTAAGCATCGTCATTCATTTGATCTTCTTTCAAACAAATCTTATCATGTCTAGTCATTCATTTACTGAAGAGCATTTCGAAGAATTTCAAAATCGTTTCTCTCAGATCTCTGATGCTGATTCATTGAAATCACGAACGAAATCATCAAGTGCTGCATCATTCATTCATGAAGATGATGAATCATTCATTGAAACAATAATACTCTTCATGTTCTATGAAATCTGAAAGACTTGAAGTCTAGCTCTTGATGAAGAAACAGATTGACTCTACAAGTTAAATAAACAACAAGAAGATGAAATCAAAGAGTTGAAGACTAAACTTTAAGCTAAAGAAAACACTTCTTCTGATTTCATCTACTCTGAGCGTTCTAGATTTCAAAAAGTATCTAATTCTTCACTGTTTACTGATGAAAAGAACTCTACTTAAGAAAACTGATACGGAAAAATTCAGAATAAACTAGAGATCAACGTTGATCTCTTTTCTAATGAACGAGTTAAATTGAGCTATATACATTCTAGATTATTTGATGATGCAACTGAGATGATTCAAGCTAGACGTGAACGTGACTATGTCAATCTTTATAAAATTGTCAAAGATCTTTTGAAAGAGTTAGCTCAGTTGTTTGATGATTTGAATAAGAAAGTTAACTTTCATAAAGAATACTACAACTTGATTCAAGAATTCAAGAAATTCAATGAATTCTATACTCAGTTTCAACGTTTATCTTTCTATTTAGACTATCACAAGAAGTAACTGATCGCTGATCTGAAAGATAAAATACATCTTCATCTTTGATTTGTTTGAGTAGATCAACTAGTTCAATCTGATTCTCTGAAAGAAATTCATTTCTATCTGATTTGTTTGAATAATGATCAGCGAGTCATTCAAGAGATCAAGAACAAGATCAAACATGTCAATGATCTTTCTAAAACTATCTTTCATAAAGCGACTGTTATCACTCAGTCAGTCAATCACTTGAAGTCTGATCAGCTAAAGTCGCGTGACGCGATTTTAACTAGCGTCAAAGAAGCAGACATTCTAGTTGAAAGCTGTTTCATATGTTATAAATCAAATCATAACTTTAAAGAATGTCTTGATCAATTTACTAGAATTAATGCAGTGAATAAGAAATATGATCGCTTTGATTTCAATTCAAATTTCGATTCAAAAAACTAGTCATTTCTTCAAAAGTCATTGAAGAAGTAAAGATTATATCTTTGTGCAAACTAGATGAAATTCTATTGAAAGAAAATTACTTTGAAAAGTCATTTCTAATTGACACTCATCTCATCTCTCAGAATTGAACTTTCAGTCTTTGTTCTTTAATAGACAGTGATTCAGTCATTTACATGATCATACATTCTAATTTAGTCAATAAAGTATGCGAGAAACTGAGAATTCAATCTATATTACTGACAAAAGAGAAGCTAATAAAAGATTATGACGAAAAGATATTTAAAAAGATTATTACTCATAAAATTCTATTCAATCTCATCATCAAAAGTCATAGAAAATTGACTGTATCAATGTTGATAGCTGATATCAATCATTATGAAGTCATATTGAATAAGCTCTGAATGAATAAAAACGAAATATTACTGAATATGCGAAACGACGTCATTGTTTTTTCAAATCAATTGAATACTTCTATTTCGATTTTTTCAATTCTTCTCAATTCAAAGCACTCAAGTTGATCATGATCATCTTCGCTCTCTTTAATCTTTCAGACTAAAGTCTTTATGATGCTCAAACAACTCATTCAAAAAGAGTCATTCTCAATTTAAAGCATAAACGCAGCTTTGTTCAAAACATTGTTGAATCATTTAAAGAAGAACAAGATCAAAGTCTTTGCTCTATTCATGATAAACATCAATAGAAAAATCGCATATAATACTCAATGCAATTTGAACGTTTTAAACGTCTCTTTAATCAATGAAATGATTCAGAATTTGAAAGATATTAAAGCGAAGCTGTCATCAAAATATCATAAGTTTCTAGATGTTTTTGATTGAGTTTAATTGAATAAACTATTCTCTCATTGCTTTTATGATCATAAAATCGAGCTCATCAGTGATTTCACACTCTCTTGCTGTCAAATTTATCAAATGTTCTCTGTCAAACTTCTGAAAGTAAAGAAGTACTTAAATGAGAATCTGTCAAAGAAATTCATCACTTTTAGTCAGATCTTCTATTTCTTTTCTGTTCTATTCGCTCTTAAAGCAAATAAAGATCTTCGATTCTGTGTGAACTATTGAAAGCTAAATGTCATTTTCAAGAGAAATAGATATTCTCTATTGTTAATAAACGAGATCATTGATAAAATAGTGAGTTGCAAGCATCTGACTAGATTAAACATCATATCAGCGTTCAACAAACTTTAAATGCATCTCGATAACAAGAATTACATCACTTTTATCATTGCTTTAGAAGCATATAAATACAAGATGCTATCATTCAAACTGACTAATGAATCAATCTTCTTTCAGCAATATATGAATGACGTTCTATGAAACTTTTTGAACGACTTTTGCCAAGTCTATCTAGATGACATTCTCATCTATAGCAAAATGAGAAAGAAACATAAAGATTACATCAAACTAGTATTGAATCAACTACGTGAAGCTGAACTGCAGATGAATATTCAAAAGTGCAAATTCAATGTAGAAGAAATGATCTTTCTAGAAGTCATTGTATCAGAACTAAATCTTCGTATGAATCTCAGCAAAGTGACAGTCATAGTCAGCTGAATCACTTCAATCAATCTAAAAGAAATTCAGAACTTCATGAAATTTGTTAACTTCTATCATTGTTTCATTAAGAACTTCTTGAAGCTAGTCAAATTATTCACTCAGCTGACTAGAAAGAACATGTCTTTTGTTTGAAACAAGATCTGTGTTTAAGTCTTTGACAATTTAAAGAAAAAAGTCAGCTCAATCTTAATACTTTGTCATTTCGATTTCAAATGACAAGCTATTCTGAAAATCAATGCTTCAAACTATGTAAAAGATGAAATACTATCTCAATACAATGACGAGAGAGTTCTTCATTCGATGATCTTCTACAGTAAAAGCATGATTCTCGCTGAAATCAATTATCACATCTATGACAAGAAATTGCTAGTCATTATTCAATGCTTCGAACACTGATGATTCAAGCTGAAATGCACTGAACTACTCATTCAAATGTTCATTGATCATCAGACTTTAAAGATCTTCATGAAAAACAAACAGTTGAGTCAATGACAAGTCAACTATCTGAACATTCTATTGAAGTTCAACTTTCAAATCATTTTTAGATCGAATAAAATGAACACTAAAGTCAATGCTTTAATCAGAATGTTTCTAGCGAACATTTCTGAATTAGCTCAGTGTCTTGAAGATCATTTTCAGACTATTCTGATTCTTGATAAAGTTGACGTTTTATTTATTGAATCAAAAGCAAATCTCTATCAATGAGTACAAATGATCAATCAAACAAATGAGTTCTGCAGCAAATATAAACAAGCTATGAACGAAAACAAGCTCAAATTTCATATCATTAAACTGAAGAACTGCAAAATCATTGACAACGTTCTATTTAGAAAAGATTTAGCATCAACGTTTCAACGAAGAGCTTAAGTAGCTTGTAAGCTAGTGAGCAACAACATCTGAATCTTAATGCACTTGAGACGCATATGCTAGCTACTAAAACAGACACTTTTCATAATTCAGCAATTAACTGATTTAGCAACATAAATCAATCATTAGTCAGTCGTTAGCTGATTAGATCAGCTACAAGCTGATTTAACAAAGTAAAACTCGTATCAAGCTATTGTGCATTCATGATTCTGCGTGATGTTTATCTTAGTAAGCTTCAATTTTACTTCGCTCATTTTTCTCATCACAGTTATTCAATTATTGTACATCATGTCTGTTAATGATCGTGCAAAACTCATCTTTCTACAACGTTTACAATCTTATTTATCATCAGTTTTGATCACAGCAGTTGATCATGCTCACAGCAATCTCATGTACAATTATCAATCTACTCAGTTTCAAAATAGATTGAAACAGATTAATTATTCATCTCTTCTTCTGCAATTGAAGATTTCAACTTTGATTGATCAGAATGCAAAGATCTTTGAGCAGAAGATTGACAAAACTGCAAAACAATTGATGATGAATATATATGATAATTTGATTTGAACATTTGATACTGAAAAGAAATGACATTTCATTGAAATCATCATCTACACGAAACTCATCATCAAATTTATTCTTCGCTTGAAAAATCGAATTGAAGCTTTTATTCACTTGAAACATTCTTCTTCAATGACAGAAAAGACATCGATAGAAGAAAAAAGTGCTAGTGTACATAGAAAGAAAACATTATCTCGAGAATTTACAGCTTTCTTCAACAAGTCGTGAACTTCTACTAACAGACGTCATGTGTAATGCATCAGATGCATTGAAGAATGCATAAAGTAAGTAGAAATTTCGTTCAATAAATGAGCAGACACTATGATTAATAAATTAATTAATTTTAGATTTTCTCATCATTTGAACTATGTAAGTTCTTGTATGTTGCTAACTGCTACACAATCAATCTCATTGTTTACAGATCTTTATAGTGAAATTTCAGTCACTTGTTTATTCTCAATACTCTGTCATCATAATCATGATTAAACATTATCAACTGAAATGTTTTAATCATTCATACATATATGCTTCATTCAACGTGACTATATGCTTTTCATTCATTTTCTTTGATTTATCTCAATTTACTTCAATTTATCTCAATTTATTCTAATTTATCTCAACTTACACAATGTTGAACTTTCTTTATTATCAAGTGAATTTCGCCTTTTCTCATTTGTCTAAGCTCGCAAGCTCATTCATCTTTCAAACTTTCTTTTTCAGAAAACTCTCTTCGTATAAGATGTTGAATGTATCTCAGTCAATGTAATTATTCACGTAAAAGAACTTCTTGCTTTCAATTGATATCAGATGTGCACTTCGTAGTATAGTACTCATATTGTAAAATTGTTGACACTCAAGATATCAAGACTTCTTGACAGTATTCTTTAATCATTGCTCAACTTCTATCATATTATGTAGAGCATTAAGTACTTCGTTGTTTTTGAGCTTTAACAATTCTATTAAAGTTCTTGAGTATTGCACAAATTTTTCATTATCATCTTGATGAAGTGAATCATGAACAGTGATTATAATTTGCAACTGTCTCATCAGTCTATCATTCAAAGCTTTGACTATGTCAGAATTCTTTTAATCATTCTCAGCATACTCTTGAACATAGATATAATCATGTTTTCAATTCAACATTTGTTTCTGTCATGCAGAAGTACATTAAATTCACTTCAATGTAAGCTTTTCAGAGTCTGTTGAGTCTTTATCTTTGCATCTTCAGCATTCAATCGATGCATGAACAGAAACGAAGTAATCATTTATTCAGAAGAAGTCAATTTCTTTTCAATTCATTTGATACTTATTTGACTTTATTTCTGATTTCTTGCGTCGAGATTCTTTTATAAAAATCGACAATTCATTCAAGAAACTCTTAATATATGTCATCTTTGTTATTTCAAAAGCAATGTGTCAGAATTGAAAATTATTAAATCAGTTTCATTGTTGATTCAAATTCATTTCTGATAAATTTTATTCAAGCTGTGTTAAATCAAGACTTCTAGAAGACTTTATAATCATGACTTTTATTCTTTCATTAATTTCTGATCTGAACATAATTAAATCATGAAGAATGATATCTTTCATTGTCAACATATTAACTTATCAAGTATTGTGATGCAGTATCTGCATTTGAAAGTTCTCTTGCTTGTTTGTAAGATCATAATAATCTTTGATCAGAAATTTATGTGCAATATTCATGTAAAATGTGTCAAAATCATCTGCATCTTCGTATCTTTGAATAAAATTCATATAATGAGAGATCACATGAAACTTGAAATAATTAAAGTTCTCATCATGTTGAAACTGCTTGAATACTTCTTTTAAGACATTAATTCTGTATATTACGTTGTTCATGTAACACAAAGACTCATCATCGTGCAATCAATATTAAATCATCATTACGAAGTTCATAAAAGCTCAAGCACAGTACAGCGCATTCAATGCTTTTCTAATCAATAGTGAAGTGACAATTGCAATAAGTTGATGCACTATTGTCTTTTGTTCGACGTTGATTCATTACTTCATGAATAGAAAGTCGTGAAAACATCTTAGCTCTGAATATGAAAGAACTACTCGAAATCTTTGATTCAATTGCATGTCATGTGTTGTGTTTACAATTATCTGTGAATCACACTTTCTTTTGAGACTGATCATCAATGTTATATTCTTAATAATTATTTCAAGTCATTGAATTAAATACATCACTGTGCTTTTCAATAACTGATGCAAGATGTTAATCATCATGATGATGTAAATATTAACAAGTTCATGTTTTTAAACAAAGTTTTGCACTGAGTGTACTCACTTAACATCACGCTTGATATCTGCTTTAAAGCGTGAATTCTTTTCTTGATGTTTAATTTAAGTCAATGTATTCTCATGTGTTTGAGCTTTTCAGATTGTCTGCAAATTATTGCGTTGATTTGATGAAACATGATATATAGTGCATTACTCTTCATTTTTAATTTTCGTAATAATAATAATAATAATAATAAATTCATACACTCTTGTGACATCGATTAGACCGATTCATGAGAGACTTTATGCTATGTGTGTTGAGTGAACAAAACCCTCTGAGGTAGAAAATCGCTCGCTGTTTATACGACTGCTACACGCAGTTGAGATGATAAAACTGAGACTATGTATCAAATTTGTTCGCAATGATTGCATGTTAAAGAATGAGTGTTCTTGTCATTCTAAACTGCTTCAGCAGCTTCGTTTTCATCATCATTCTCGCTGTTGCCTTGAGATTCTTCGTGATTGAGATGATGATTCAATAGTTTGTGAAGTCAACATCTCATAGCATATTTGATCGAAGATGCGTTCAATTCAAGCAGTGCATCAGAATATGCTTGACTGTCTGATGATTTCATTCGCAGTTGCATTGAAAACTATTCACGCTCAACATGTTTCTTAAGTGCAGATAAATCTTCAGCTTTATGCGTTCAATTCTGATGTAAATTGCAAGAATGCTTTCAATCTTCTGAAGATCATCACGCATCTTTACTGACTTCTTGAATAGATGAAATCTTTGAGCGAAAGATGCATTAATGTTTGCAATGCGTTTTTTGTAGTTTTTTCATTGAAGATCTCATTGACTTTTGTGAAACTGTGTAATTGCACGTTCATTCATTTGAGTCATCATTAAGAGATTGAGTCGTTCACGTTCAGACTGTATCTTTGCTTCTTCGCGAATTGAAACATTCAAAAACGTCGTTTTTTTGAAGGTCGAGAAGCGAAAGATGAGTCTATTAGTTTTTATCAAATGAGCACATATGATCTTGCATGCTCATCAAGTCTTCTGTGTTCTGTCGTTGATTCAACTGCGTAGTGTAACTTAATTCTGTAGCTTGTTCAGATGAACATGTAGCAAGAATGTATATGTTTCGACTTTCAGCGTTTCAATGTTCACTTTTCTGAAGACATTGATCACATGACACAACGCTTGATTCTGAAGAGTTTTCAGCCTTCATTTCATACTCGACAATTTCTCTTCTTTATTGCGTTGATGTCATATTGATGCTTCGAATGTCATTCTCAATCTTATCATTGCTGAGTATATCTGTCTTGCTTTTGCAAATGTAGTCTTTCAGATGAAGATTTTAAGTCGACTAAGCATCAGCATCTTGATGACATGTTCTGCTTCTATTTGATGAAGATGCGAATCTCATTGTAGTTTCATGTTCAGTTGCACTTCAAGAACTTGTACGTTCAATTTCAACTTTATTATCAAGTTTTCTATGTGTAAACTAATTGTCATGTCGAATTTTTTTGACTTACGAGTGAAGTGTGTGAGTTCATATTTCTCTGAAGCGAACGTAGCATCATGAGTCTGAACTCACTTCGCACAAACATCATGTGCTTGACTCAGTGATTTGCAGATTGATTTTGTCATTTTGTCATAGATCAGAATATTGATGTCATTTACAAAGTCAAGCACTTCGATTTTGATTTCTAGAGCTTTGCATTTTTCAATTAAGCTTGCGTTAAAGAATAAAAAGAGAATCGATGATATGAGAAATCTCTGCGATATGTCAGCGTTTACTCATTGCATCGCGCTAGTTTGTTTATTGAACGTCAGCAATGACTCTCTGTCTTTCAGAAAGCTGCAAGTTCATTCAATTATGTAGTTTGATGTTCTTTTCATTCTCAAAGTATGCAGAAGTCTAGTGTGCAAGACATGATCAAACGTCTCAGTGATGTTCAGACTAAGCATGAAGACTACGTACTTGATTTTGCAGCTTCATACTGCGTGTACTTGATCTACTAGTAGATTTAGCGCTGAGATCATGAATCACTTGCATCTCGTCTTCATTTGAGCATTCGAAAGCATGTGATGAATCTCAGCAATATCACTTAATCTTTTGATCATGATTGATTTCAGTGTTTTATTCATGATGTTTAGCAGAGCAATGAGTTGATATGTCTTCAAGTCAATGTAATCACTCTTCTTTGATTTATATAGTACTATTGTTTGAGCTTTTTTGAACTGCTTCGAATGATATTTGTAAGTTACACATGCATTAAACAGACTGATTAGTATCAAAGTCAGTTCTGTTAAACTCGCTTAAAGCACTCTATTTGAAATTTCAAATGCGTTTAATGCTTTGTTGACTTTTACTTGTTGAATCATCTGTCTCATCTCATCTTGTGATAAGACTGAATTGAACAACATTGTCAGTGATATAAACGATTTCAAAATGTCACTGATGTCTGCTTGAAACAATGATGAAAAGAACTTCTTTCGTAGCATCTCTGTTTTTTCTTCAAATGAATCTGCTATGTGATCGAAATCATCATTCTTTAATGACAAAAACTGCAAAAGTTTCTTGAGTAGCTGACTTTCAATTCTGACTTATTTTGCAAAGCGTTAAATTGATTTCAATTCATTACTCAGTTCATGCATCTGTGATCTAAAATGTGAATGTTTTGTTTCTTTAATAATCTTGTTTTTGTGATCATTGTATCTCAGATAGTCGTTTCATGTCTCTAGAGTACTTTGCGATTTTCATACGACTCATAGTTGTTGCAATTTTGTCATGACTTTCAAGCAGATCTGATTTCAAAAGTCTCATGCTTGAATCAACGACTTTGCTTAAGAAGTAAACTTCTCAATGATCTCTTGTAGCACATGAATGATCTCAGCTACTCTGTCATCTATCGCTGTCTTGTCATTGAGAGAATGATCAACGAAAAAATGTATTCTTAAATGAGTGTTTAGTGCTTCTGTGTTCATTTTCTTTCATAATCAACAAGTTGTAAGCTGCACGAAAGATGTGCGTAAACACAACTTCGTGACAATTGAAAGATGATCAGATTTCTGATGTAGATTAATTCTCATCTTGCATTTGTATATCATGAATTGAATTTTCTCGCTGTCAAACGCTAAATCTATTGTTGTGAGCTGATTGTGAGTCTCTTTAGTAATTATGTCTGATTCAAGCAATAGCTTTAGTCTCATGTTTGTAATGATGTCTAGTAGAGCATCAGTCGCTATGTGACAAGTAAAGCATCTTCTGCCTTCTCAGTATGAATGATGCAGGTTGAAATCTTCTATGATTAGCTGTTTGCAGTCATCTTTGATTAGTTTATTCAGACGAGAAATAGTAAATGATTCTTCTGTAAAGATAATAGACAGCGAGCATGAATTGTAGATGTTTATGAGTCGTAGCATCTGTATCTCATCTTTTGAGTTGCTAGTTTGTAGCTTGATTAAGCAGATGTTTAATTCAATGATTTTCATCGTTCATTGATTGAGTTTTAAACACTTGTTGACATAAATGCATGTTCTTGCTTAAGATGATAAATCTCTCACTAGATGAAAGAAGTTGTGAGTCGAGCTAAACATCTGTGAAACGTTGATGTTGTGATCTTGTTTCTGAATGACTATTATGTCGAATTTACAAACTTCTCTGTTTATCAGAAATGATTTCTGAATTTTCAATGACTTTCTGATGTTGTACTGTAGAATTTGCAGAAAGATTTGATTCATCATAAAGTTATCTGTAGCTGTTGTTGACTCTGTGCAAAGACAGCTTTTTATATGCTTTTAGTCATCAAGAATCTCTTGCATTTTCTGATTTGACATTTCTGTGTCTGTTCAAACATCATGTCTTCTGAGTCGCTAGTCACGCATGAAGAGTAATCAACTTATCTCTTCTTGACTTTCATCACTTGTCATGTTGACTCATCGACGTCTCAACTGCTTATTATCATCGAGACATTCATTAAACTCGATGAATTCATTGAACTCTTGAAATTCATTGAACTCAAGAAGTTCAAAGAGAAAGAAGAGAATGAGCAATTATCTTTCAACGCTTCAGAATATCTGATCAATCTGTTTTGAAAGATTTCTTCTGATTTCTTTATCTGTAGTTTTTACTTGAGACATGAGCGTCTTCAGAATTCGTGACTATCATTACAGTTCACGCATCGTCTTCTATTCATTGATACAATGCATCTTTCGATGTGATGTTTATCTGCGCATTTGAAGCAACACTCTTCATTTTTGCAAAATTTAGTCATATGATCAAAATCGAAGCATCTATAGCACTGTGTAATATGACAATTCTTTTCAAACAACTTGCATGAACATTCTTGATATGAGTTCAGCATGTTTACATCTAATAGTTGATTCATCATCGTTTCAGTTGCAATCTCTATGATGAGCGATGAGTGAGTCTTTTCACTCTCAACTATCTTCTTAAGTTAAGCTATTCTCAACATCTTTAAATCTTCATGAAGTCTTGCATTGTTCTTTATCAGTCTTTTGATGATCATCTTCTGATTGCTTGTGTTCAGTGTGATGCATACATCATGTGTTAATATTGCGAAGCTTCTACGCACTACGTGATCTGAGCTTGCAATTCTCTTCACTCATGTCTGAAACTTTTCTAAAGCTGCTCAAGCTTTTGAACTCATCGCATGAAGTGCAATGTCTTCGCTTTCAAGCTTGCGAAGCGACATTATTAGATTTCGTTGCATCGTCGACATGTTTGCGATTTCTTAAAAGATCTGATCAATCGATTTCTTTTGTATCTTTTTTATCTTTTTTCTCTTCACTATTTTCATTAAAATCTCATGTTTCTTGCAAAGTGATGACAAATCATCTCTGTCATGATTCTAGTCTTGTCAGACTCAGTCTTCTAGTCTTGTCAGATCTATTCTCACTTCGTCATCTTGACTAGTTTCTATTGAGTTTAGCGTCGACTGAGAAACACACATATGTAGTCAGCTTCTTTTCTGTTAGAAGTCAGCATAGAGCGAGTCATATGAGTGTCATTTAACTAGAAGATAAATGCTAAGAAAGAAAGATAGTTACAGAAAAGAAGCTGACTACATATGTGTGTTTCTCAGTCGACGCTAGACTCAATAAAAACTAGTCAAGATGACGAAGCGAGAATAGATTTAACAAGACTAGAAGACTGAGTCTGACAAGACTAGAATCGTGACATTATCTCTTTTCTTCAACGATTCATGTTTGCATGAATGTATTTTCTGCTCGACTTGATTGATTGCTTAATCAGAATTTCACAGACTCAGACCTGTTAAATCGTGATTGATTGAATTGTTGATTAGCGCGATTTGTTCAAGTATCAAATATGAAAATCATCAACGATCTTCTGAGCGTTCATAAATTCGTCGTCATCAGCGTTGTATCAATTGAGATCATTGTCATAGTCATTTCATTTGACTTTATACTGAAGTCATCTTCGATATCGACGAAAATTCAATATATCATCGATTTCTCACTCGTCTTCATCGTTTATCATTATTGAATCTGAGAGTTCGTTCTTTTGATCAGGCAAGAAATCGTCGACGACAGAATGAAGCAGGTCAGAATGAAATACATCATGAACATGCATAGACTTTGATAATTTCAGTTTATATGAAGAGTCAACGAAATCTAAATTGATGAAAGAATCGAGCATTTTGTCATTTAACGTCTTGAAAGATCTCGCTGTGACGATGTTTCTTTCATTCAGAAACATCTTTGATTCAATCTTATAATCAACTTTTTTTCTATGCTTATTGACTTGTTTCATCATTTGTTTTCATGTTTTGACTAGCGACTCGCAAGCAAACTTCAGTGTTTTGTTCATATGTTCAGATATATTCTCGACTTTAGTCGTCTGCAAGCGTTCACAAGAACTTTCATATTCGATGACATTGAGTTCAAAGCTCATACAAGAATGAAAGTCTTTGTTTAGAAAGAAAGAGATCGAGAAGATGACTGAGAACAGAGCATTATTGTCAAAGAACTCGATCATAAGTAGTAGCTTAGCTCAGTCATTCTGCATGTATGAACAGAAGAATCGTGTTACGAGCGTATCAAGGCTGAACAAGGCTGAAGCTCTAATCAATTCGCAGTGAACGCTAGCGAGTTCTCTGCGTAATGATTAGAACTAATCAGCGAGCTAGTCAGGTTTGACTCAGATATGACTCAGATATGTCTCAACATTCTTTTTCTTTCCCAACATTCTTTTCTTTCATCAACATCTTGTTCATTTACATCACATTCTTCTTGTGTCACAAACACATTTCTTTCGAGTCTAGCGCAGTCTCTGAACATTACATAAATAGAAGCTTTTGTATCAATCTTCTTCTGTATTCTTAATATTCAGTTATAGCTATCTCTAAAGATCAAGCACTATCAATTCTGACCTTCATTGATTGTATCATCTAGGCACGATTCTGACATTATATTAAGAATTTGTTAATCACACGATACTGATCTCATTACTCATTCAACATACTCATCTAGACAGAACGAGTCTAAAGAAATTCATTTACCTGATGATCAACGATAATCGAAAGATAGAACAACACTAGAGAGTTGAATAGAATCAACGACAAGACTGTTTGAATTGCTAGACTACTTATCGCTCATTAAGTACGCAAAGTTCACTCGATTACGAGAATCATGATAAAGAATCTTCGTGAATTGCTCAAGAATCAAATCGATCGATAGATTCAATGATAAAGAATCTTCGTTGTTTGCTAGAGAATCAACCAAACCAATCAACAAACAAATCTCATCTTCTTTGTTGAAGATTAAACATCATTCTATACGCCTTTCTTCTTCAATCGTCGAGCATCGTCATTCGTTCAACCCTCTTTCAAAACAAATCTCATCATGCTTAGTCATTCGCTCACTGAAGAGCGTTTCGAAGAATTTCGAAATCGTTTCTCTCAAACCTCTGATGCTGATTCATCGAAACCACGAACGAAATCATCAAGTGCTGCATCATTCATTCATGAAGATGATGAATCATTCACTGAAACGATAATATCTCTTGTGTTCTACGAAATCTGAAAGGCTCAAAGTCTAGCTCTTGATGAAGAAACAGATCAACTCTACGAGTTAGATAAACAACAAGAAGACGAAATCAAAGAGTTGAAAACTAGACTTCAAGCTAAAGAAAACACTTCTTCTGATTTCATCTACTCTGAGCGTTCTAGGTCTCAAAAAATACCTGATTCTTCGCTGTTTACTGATGAAAAGAACTCTACTTGAGAGAACTGGTACGAAAAAATTCAGAATAAACTAGAGATCAACGTCGATCTCTTTTCTAATGAACGAGTCAAATTGAGCTATATACATTCTAGATTATTCAATGACGCAGCTGAGATCACTCAAGCTAGACGCGAACGTGACTGTGTCAATCTTTATAAGATCATCGACAATCTTTTGAAAGAGCTAGCTCAGTTGTTCAATGATTCAAATAAGAAAGTCAACTTTCGTAGAAAATACTATAACTTGATTCAAGAATTCAAGAAGTTCAGCGAGTTCTACACTCAGTTTCAACGATTATCTTTCTATCTAGAGTATCACGAAAAGCAACTGATCGTCGATCTGAAAGATAAAATAAACCCTCGTCTTCGATTCGTTTGAATAGGTC
>JAABUW010002138.1_pt1 | contig 30826 bp, 50 predicted proteins | sample 5560081 | NCBI WGS metagenome assembly JAABUW01 (sample SAMN10711882, study PRJNA513363) | rock metagenome | isolation source: Antarctica rocks | place: Antarctica: Victoria Land, Knobhead sud | reverse complement strand
AAGTCATTGAAGTCATTTCGTAGTATACCCCCTTGTCTTAGTCTTTGCATCGATAGCGCTACCCGACCACTGCCTACTTCGGCTACGTTCTCATACGTCCCCGACAGTACCTTTGACGCTGGACCCTCTTTGCCTATCAATCGCCACCTTCGGCCACGATCGCCAGTCGTAGGAGTTGGACGTCGGGCCTTATCACTGGTCGGCGTAGCACCCTGACATGTGGCGATTCGAGAGTGTTTATGCTTCGATATTCGACAATAAGGTCAAGGCGTACTCACACTATTCCCGAAGTCATCATGCTGGACTCATAGCCGGTTGTACAAGTACCAGTACAAATACCAAAAGCCCTAGGGTACATGAGAGGTTGGGGACTAGGGGTAGAGACAGCTGGATAGGAATGTATGGTTGCATCACGGATGTATAGCAATTGATACCACATCATACCAATCACTTGCCTCAGCTCACACTGCCAATCACAGCCTGCATCTTGTGTTCTTCTTGGTTTTATGGGAAGGCTCTCTTATCAGGACATGACGTATATCTCCAGCCTTGTCAGCCTGAGGGGTGCTTGTAGGACAAAAATCAGACCGATTCTCAGTAGACAACGGCTCCGTATGAGCCCTCTAGAGTGGAAGGAGACAGACTCAGACATGGTTGAGACAACCAGTTGTAGGCATGAGTCAGTCTCTTGAGTAGAAAAAATCTTCCAGGGCTGACTGAGAACAAAGACAAATCCAGGCAATGTGCTGTAGCAGTGAACCATATTGACCGCTACAATCAGCCAATGCAGATGCACATTGTCACGTATTGGATATTGCTTGTGAACATTGCGCAGGAGCACAGAAGACACATTGGGTTAGCGTGCGTCTCAGTGACTCCAGCGCTACACAAGCAACCAGTTTTATCTACTCGATATCAGAATAGGATGACCAGAGTAAGATAAAAGCTCTCCTGTGAGACAGATGAGGATCCAGCTATGCTAGGACTCATCTACTTAAGTAGAGATGAGGATAAACCAACGAATGATGACAAACCCCCATGAGGAGATGATTTCTCAACAAGAAGCATGTATTGGAAATAATGCTCTCCTACGGTGGCACCTCTCCTGACATGGGAATGATACAAATGTTATTCTCATAAATGTCTTGACCATTCCTTCGAAAGCCCTTTACGCACCCCTCAGAGCACCTTGAGTCTTGACTCCACACTCCCCTGAATCCCCTTTGGTACCCCTCTTAGCCCCTTGTAACATCCATTGAGTCCAAGAATATAAGGTGAGCCACTCCATACCTGTCGTATGAAGCCTTACCCCTCCTTCTCTACTCATCAATCTCAACCTGGAAAACCAAGTTGAAGTCGTTGCATACCTGACACAGCTGGATACCACCATGTTCAACAAATCCCTCACTCTTCTTTTGATGGCAATCATGGTGATCCCCTCTGTCACACCCACTCCCGACCCTCCTTCCACTGTGACTGTCACTGTGTTATCAACAGCTCCTGGTGGTCAGACAGTGACTGTCACCGAGATGAGAACCATCACCACAGCAGTATCTGGGTCGTCTGGGAATGGCGTGGATGGAGATGACGGGCCTGATGCAGGTGGCTTGCCTCATGGAGCCATTGGCGATCCCGGGCACTATTATGGGCCCTCTGGAGGTGCTCCTTCATGAAGGCGTGACAGAAGTGATGATGGCCAATGCATTATCCATGCAGCCATGTAATTTTAAATTCTACAGAAGCACCAAGAAATCCCCGAAAGGGTGACTTAGTGGGGATGTGTCAGAGCGCTACAATCTCGTTTCGTAGTACAATGAACAAGGTTGCACCGTTTCAGAGTACAATGCCGGAGACAAGCACTCGTTGCTTATTGTCGGCGATGTTCGGCGATATTATCCGAGCCTCAATTCACGATCGTGACAGCTTGTAGGGTGTAGGGTAATGTCCCTTTACTCTTGTAACAAGATGAAACCATCATACCTCACAGTGGAGTTGAGATCGAAGGCAACAAAGTGAAGTCAGCCCATCAATCGCGCTTTCTACAGTCTGCTTCCCTGCTGGCAGTAATGTTTTTGATCAACGCCCATGTGGGAGCAGTCACTACCATCACTGTTGTTGCCCCACTTGGATCCTCGTCTTTCTTTGAGGATCAGCACTCTGCCATCCAACGTGGTACTGCTGTTACCCATGACCAGCTGTTGTCCTCAATGTTGTCCTCGAGGTTGTCCTTGAATCAAAGCTCAGAGTATAAAGAAAAAGAAGGGTCAAGAATTGGTCGGCCTATTCGAATGACTACTATCAGGAGGTGTTCCATTTCAATCAGTCATACACCGAGGAGGTATTGGAATTCAAGGCATATTATTCCCATTATCTGATCATTCATCATGCCACCACCCAATCGTAAGAACCGTAAGTCCCCTCTCCGCGCTTCTTCCTCCCTCCAGATTCAGCTGACGTATCCAGCTCCCCGCCGAGCTCCAACACCCACCAGCAACTCCACTTCTCAACAGACGCAACACCGCTCCGACGCGCTCACAGACTTCCAATCCCGCCGTCTCCAACGCCGACTCGACGATCTCGAGGTGGGTCCCTCCTCGCTCAGCGCACACGATGACACCCAGCTGACGGGGAAAAGCGGACGAATCCCACTGATATCCCGGCGAGCTCGTTTGTCCCGAACCAAGGACAGGGGCAGACTCAGGCGCAGGGGAAGAAGAAGCAGTCGCCGAACGTACGAAGGGTATTGTATGGGAAGAAGTCATTGAAGGGTTGGTTGGAAGAGCTCGTGCGTTCACACCTGCAAGTATGTCTTCTTTCCTAATGGATGAACACAGCCGTCCGAACCCCGCCCGCCCTACCTATCAGCCGTCGCCCCGCCCCCAGCGACCCCGCCAAGAAGACTGTGCTCGTCGTGCGGGTATACCGGGGCGTACAAGTGTCAAAGATGTGGGGAATGGAGCTGTGGGATGGAATGCATGGGGGTGCATGAACGGGATGGGGGGTGTGGGGTCGGGGGATGAGGTGAGCGAGACGAGCGCCGCGAGCCGAGCTGCATCGTCATTGGAATCTCCCATTTCGACACACATCCTTATCAAACTTTCGCTCGACAGGCGATGCGACTCGATACGAGAGAATGTCCTGGGAGTCCATCCGATATAGGGGGTCGAAACCAGACTTGTGACGCCAGGCAGCGATGGCTACGAAGGGAAAGACCTCACGAGAGAGGAGCTTCGTGACATGCGGAGTTGGAGCGTAGGTGATACTACGCATGATGATTGGCGATGCAAAGTGTCCAGACACCAAGCTACTGTGCTACTTCCCCGTCCCGTCACCCTGGTAAAACCCTCTTGCCTGCAAGTCCGCCTCGACGCTGCCCCTATGTCCCCTCACCTTTGCATCCGTGATCATCCGCCATATCGGGACGCCAATCTAGGACCGTCAGCAATTCACCCAGCGCCCGCGATCCGCGAATAGAGAACGAGAGACAATGCGCTAGCCGCGCCGTCGTGTAATGGGAGAATGAAGGCCGTTGAGCCCACTCACCCCGCTGACGAGCCAATAGACCGTATCCAACAAAACATCATTCCCCGGCACGGCTCCCCGACTTTGCATCCGCATGAGGTCGGTCACGAAGTAACTCGTCGGTTGATAGTATCCCTTCTCCAAACCTATACCGCCCCATCGTATTAGCCTGTCCATGATCCAGATGAAGGGATTGGGTACCCCGTAGTAGATGCCCCGCACATTCCTCCGCACTGATCACCTTATCCCCCTCTTCGATCTTTCTTGTGATCTCTGGTTTGGACGCGTTCTCGGCAGCGAGTCCGGCGGTGTCTATCCCCGCGGGCATGAAGATGTGGACTGAGATTTGATGGAGGAGCATCTCGGAGCGAAGGGCATCGGCGAGCCCTGGAGTGGGTCAGCTCTGCGAGCGGTGCGAGGGAGAGGGCATGAGACAAAACCAGTGACAGGAAAATAGGGATGTGAATGAGAAGGTCGAAGTAAAGACGCGAGTCCAAAGCTGCAGCGTCGGCAGAAGGACTTTGAAAGACAGGTCAAGGCGGACACGCGGCTCACCTCGCAAAGCATACTTCCCCGGCGAGTAAGTCGAATACCCAGCGAAGCTCGTATATCCCAAAAAGCTCGAGACGAAGACGATGCTGCCTCGTACCCGTTGAGACACCATCTGTTTCGCTGCTGTCTATGTCCACCTGATGTCAGTCCACCTAGACACCAGCTCTACAGTACCCTACAGATTTCGGGTGAAGGAAGGAGAAGGTGGACTGACGTGTGCTGTCCAAGCTGAGACCCAAAACGTCCCGTCGAATCCCTAAGCCAGTCATCCTCCTTTTCTGTCATGGCATGGTGGGAGCAGCATACCGATTGGAGCTCCTCGCTCGAAGTATCGACGAAGAACTTGGGCCTCGAGAACCCGGCACATAGGAAGACATGGTCTGGCGCGTTCCCTCCATTCCGCTCCATAGCCAGCACGAGCGCAGCGTCGGACGAAGCTGAGGACGTGAGGTCGGCCGATATCGTGGCTATCACCTGACTAGGTCCTGCTAATGACTGGGTTCATTGCTCAGCTTGGTTGATAGAGAGTTTGGTAGGGGACGGACCTGGAGAAGAGCTTCGGTCTGGGCGAGCTTCTTCACCTCGCGCGCGACTATGGTCACGCTCGCTCCTCGTTTGACAAGGATGATGGCGATTGCTCGACCGAGACCGGAAGAGCCGCCTGTTATGTAGCAGAACTACCCCAAATCATCCTTTGTGCGGATGTGGGAGAGTTGGGACGGACCTTGCCTCGCGGATCGAATTTGGAGTGGAAAAGCATCGAGAGGGCGGAAACCGAGATGATGAGGGCGAGAAGACAGGTGAGGGCGCCGAGGATGAGGTTGTTGTAGTAGGACATAATATGTGAGGTGAGAGGAGTATCGAGAAGTTCAGATTCGAGACTTTTCCAGAGAATTCCGGCGGAAGCGGGAGCATTTCGGGAAATCATCCTCGTCCCCGTCCAAAATGCTCGGCAGTTTCCAATCTAGTGTTGGACAGAAAAAACCGCTTTGAGTTTGACTTGTCTGCTTGAACCTCGTCCTCAGCATGCCCAAATCTACTCCCATACCATACGCACCGCAATCCCTGAATCCCGCGGAAGCCGAGCAAGAATCTGTGCACGAAGTCTACGAAGCCATCGCCCCGCATTTCGCCCAGACACGGCAAAGAGTGCGATCATCTCACCCAGTCCCCACTGATTCTTCACAGCCTATGCTCGTCCTCTGAGCAATCATTTTGATTTTCAGCTGACCCGAATCCCAGCCATGGCCCATAGTCTCCACCTTCCTCCACTCACTCCCCCCCTCCCTAGGCCTCGATTCCGGCTCCGGTAACGGCAAGTACCTCCCCCCTGCCCACTCCTCCGGACACCTCATGTTCTCCCTGGACCGATCCTCGGCCCTACTCGAGATCGCTCGTCACTCCAATGATACCGTCAACGAATGTATCCGAGCCGACCTCGCTCTCGCCGGCTGGCGAAAGGGTATCTTCGTAAGCTAATTTCGAGATTGGAAGGCAGGAGTTGATGGTATAGAGGACTTCACGATCTCCATAGCCTCGATCCACCACCTCTCCACCCCCATCCGACGCAGGCAGGCTGTACAGGCTCTCCTACCCCCGTTGAGGTTGGCGAGAAGGGAGCCGTATGCGCGGTTTTTGGTTCATGTTTGGGCGTACGAGCAGGGTGAGGGGTCGAGGCGGCGTATGGGGGCGGCGGCGTCGACTCATACCCATCCGACCGGATTAATCGAAGTAATAGAGGGACGAGGGGATGGGGAGAAGGTGCAGGATGTGCTGGTGCCATGGATTCTGCAAACGCCGAGACATAGCACGTCGACAGAAGGAGCGATTGGAGGCGATGAAGATGGGACGGAGAGGAAGACGTTTCATCGGTATTACCACCTCTTCAAGGCCGGAGAACTGCGGGATCTAGTACATGATGCCGCTCGGGAAGAGGGGTATACGATTGTCGAGGAGGAAGACGGTACTGCCGGTGGAAGCGGTATGAAGTCGGACGTGAAATGGGTGCGGGTGCGCGGAGAGGGGTGGGAGGCGGATAACTGGTGGCTCGAGGGGGAGGTCGGGATTGGTCCGCCCCCATCCCCGACAACGGGAGATAAGAGATAATGCGACGCTATGCAATGCCATGCGATGACTTGACACTATGCTCGACCTGCCGCCCTTCTTCCCAACTGTTCCTCGTCCCCGTCCCCATCCCCACCCTCATCCTCATCCTCACGTTCATCCTCGTCCGATCGGCCCAGCTGTCCTCCCGTACGTACTATCTCCTCATACCTTGTCCAAACCCCGCGAACCCCAAACGCTTTCCCCTCGATCCGCATCCTCACCGCCCGTCCATACACCTCATAATCCCCCAGCACCTTCGCAGCGCGAATGATCATTTTGCAAAAAGGTCTGATGTGCCTCTCATACTCCAACTTATCCCCATCCCATGCTTCCCCTAAGGTCGCGTGTCGCTTCATGGCAGATGAAGTGACCTCGAATACCGATCTCAGCTCTGCCGGGCCAAAGGCCGCTATCGTCGGTTTCTTCCATGCCCATTTCCCTCCCTTTAGACTGGGTACCCGGTGATACCGCGGTACTGCGCCTGGACCAGTTGGATTGTATATGCCGAGACCGCACCGGATCCAACATCGGACGATGATGTTTGCCGTTATCCGATCCGGCACAAACGCCCTATTCCTCTCCAGGCCGTCGATCAAAGCGAGCAGCCGACCGAGTCGGTGGAGTGACGGTTCGGGCGGAGGGAAGTGGGGACCGGGAGGCGGTGGAGTGAGACCGAGTGGAGAGATGGAGAATGGGTGGGAGGGTCTGGTGAGGAGGTAATTCAATTGTGCGTTGAAGTGGTTTTGAAGTTGCGCCTGTCTCGTGAGGTAGTTCGAGGTGAATGTGGGCTGAGGTGGTGGAGCGGGGGTGTATACGAAACAGGAAGGCGGTTTTCGAAGAGAGTCAGGATCGGGATCGGTCCACAGCGTCGCTTGTCCATTTTCAGAGTGAGTTCCAGCGGGCCAATCGAAACGAGGTAAATCCCAACCGCTCCGAAGGCGATGAGCCAACCTCGCGGCCCCCTCCGAATCCAGACGACGGGCTATTCGCTCCATCAGCTCGGTATCCGAAGCGTATTCGGGGGTATGCAGGAAGTGGAAAACGGCCATCCGGAAAAGACGATTGGAGAGGAGGCGGTAGATCGCGGGTGGAAAGGATGGGGGAGGGGGATGAGCGAGACGGAAAGCGGCGCGGAGACCGAGTGCGGGAACTTGTAGAGGGTTGGTGGAGGAGGTGGGGCAGAAAGGGATTCGATGACGGGTACGGTCCGGTTTGGGGGTGTGCGCATCAACGATCTTCTGGAAGGCGAGGGCGGCGATTCGGGCGTGGGATGGAGGACCATTGTGAAATCTCGGAGAGGCGCCTGGGTGGGTTCTCTTGATCTTGGTGGCGTGGTCAAAGGGCGTCGTGGGGGTCTTCGGAGCCGTCTCGTGCGATTCTTCGGTGGACTTGGCCGTGAATCCAGTATTGTTCGGTTGTGAGTTTCTGAACTTTTCATGCAGGGTGGGGGAGGAATACAGTGTGACGGGTGTAGGATGATTAGGCGCAGGACGTGGAGAGTTAGCGGGTGATGTCGAGGGTCCGGGCTCGTGTCTTGGAGACTTTGAGGGAGTCGGCGTGGGGGGGTCGAGCTTTTGACGAGGTGGAGCAAGAATTGTCGGTGGTTCGGCATCATGTGAACGCGGCAATGCGGGAAACCGAAGGATGTTCGCGGACAAGTCCGAGCCCGCAGATGACCAGGGCAGGGGTTGTGCGGAATATGATGAACCTCCCTCGAGCTCCTGTGCACTCTTCGCCGCGGTCGAGCTAGTGAAGAAGATGCGCCTGCCGGTACTCGCAGATCTGTTTGCGAAGTATGGAAGAACAATAAGCTGGAAGACGGAGCGAGGCATTCCATACCGAGGGGTAGTACCGGGATAGTAAAGGTACACCAGAGTGTTCAGTTAATCCAAGATAGTCGACAGAAAGCAGGACAGGAACCGACGGAATCAAAGCGCCACAGTCGAACTTCGGGAATCGCCGATCCTGTCTCATGGGAAAACTCCGGGCGGTGGTGGAATTTCCTCTCGGATTTGCAGTCACAACCTTTCCTCAACCGCTACGTCTTTAAATTCCTTCTGATTCCAAACGGGATCAATTGGTAGACCAAGCACGCTCGTCACTCACTTTACCTACCTCATCTTCGAATATCGACAAAATGGGTGCATCTCGTGCTGAGAAGGAGGTCTACTTCACAAAGCTCAAAGCTTTGATGGAGCAGTACCGTGAGTCTTGAGACCCGCTCGATATTCTCTGCTGACAACTCCATAGCCTCTATCTTCCTCGTCAACATAGACAACGTTTCCTCGCAACAGCTCCATATGATCCGTCAAGCCCTCCGAGGCAAAGGTGTCGTCCTCATGGGCAAGAACACGATGGTCCGCCGCGCCCTCCGAGTCATCATGCCCGAGTACCCGCAGTTTGAGCGTCTCCTCCCCCACGTCCGTGGCAACATCGGCTTCGTCTTCACCTCCGGGGACCTCAAAGACGTCCGCGAGATCATCCTCTCCAACAAGGTCGCCGCTCCTGCTCGTGCCGGTGCAGTAGCGCCCAACAACGTCTCTGTCCCAGCTGGAAACACCGGTATGGAGCCGGGAAAGACTTCGTTCTTCCAAGCTTTGGGTATCCCCACCAAGATCGCGCGGGGGACTATCGAGATTGTGAACGACGTGCAGGTCGTCCATGCGGGAACCAGGGTCGGGCAGTCCGAAGCCACGCTGCTCAACATGCTCAACATCTCGCCCTTCACCTACGGGATGGTCGTGGTTCAGATTTACGATAACGGCGCGGTCTTCCCGTCCTCGGTGCTGGATATCGAGGAGAAGACGTTGATCGACCAGTTCATGTCGGGTATCAAGACGGTCGCCGCCATCTCCCTCGCCATCAACTTCCCAACCGTCACGTCGGTCGCTCACTCGCTCGTCAACTCGTACAAGAATCTCCTCGCGGTGTCGCTTGCTACGGAGTACGACTTTGAGGGATCCGCCAAGGTGAGTGTGCCCGGTGAATCTCCTCTTCCCATACTTTCGCTTGATGCCACATTCTCTTTCTACTGGAGATTGCCTAGGGTCTGGCTTCATCGCGGACCCGACGATGGAGCCTTTCATATCTGACCCCATCTATCGTCCGGAATCAGAAACCGCCTGCCATTTCAGAAGAGCGATGCTGACATCGCACAGATGAAGGAGTACCTTGCTAATCCTGAAGCGTTCGCCGCTACCGCTCCCGCCGCAGCCGAGCCTGCTCCCGAGGCCGCAGCAGCTGCGCCCGCCGAGGCTGCGAAAGAGGAGGAGAAGGAGGAATCGGATGATGACATGGTGGGTTCCGATTGACTTTTTCCTGTTTCAATGCTGACTCGTTGCGCAGGGCTTCGGTCTGTTCGATTAGGCGCTTCTCGCGGCCACGTAGAATACGAGTCGGACGAAAGAGTTTGGCAGGCATGCATCTCATCCTGACCTATTGGTGGAACGCGAACCGTTCAACACCGCTCGAATCAGTGATCTTCAGAGAGTTTGGTCATTGTTTACGCATTCTGCTGCTTTCCGAGTCCGCGGATACACTAGAGGGACCTTGAAAGCCGCCATAGCGCTAAATCAGTGCCGCGAAAGCGTATATGGTGAGAGTTTCCCTTGACCGCTGGCGGAAGGCGGGGTCGCCACTCCGTAGAAGGGAAAACGGCAAGGCACTCGTTGTCGTTTGTGTTCGATTGATGGCTCGCCTATCAACCTTGAACATGCTCCCACTCGGCCTACATAGACGGCTGGATCCTCCCACAGTCGCAAGGAACGCTACGGGTTCAACATTGTAGCGGTTGTTGACGATATGAAGAGTATTCGCTACCTGCATCGGGGCTTCAGCGCATCCGCCAGCGATAATCGTGTTCGGAGGTCAATGCGACTCCATACGAATCCAGACGATTACTCCGATGATGGGGAATACGTCCTAGGAGACTCAGGCTTCACCTGTACACGCCACATCATCGTCATGTTTACTCGTCTAAGGGGAGAGGCAGACCTGCAGGGAGACCGGTGAGTACAAGCTTGAGACTTGAGCGTTGATCTCGTAGGCCTATCTCAAGAATAAAGCAGCTACACCGCGTGTCAAGGTCGAGCACGCATTTGGCGTACTTAGAGCTCGCTGGTCTAGCCTCCGCTACCTCCGCTTGAAAGTCAAGTCGCTCAAAGACGAAGCTCGAGCTCATGGTTTCATCCAAGCAGCTTACATCCTCCATAACATCCTGATCTCAACATGGCTTGACGTCTTGAGCGAGGAAGAGGTTGAGAAGATCATGCAGAGGGAGGCTAGGATGCGAAGGAGGCGTTATATCCGGCGGCAGACCGAAGTAGACATCATTGAGTCGCATCGGAGAAGGGAGAGGTTTGTGGATGAAATGCTGGAGCTAGAGGAAGACGAGGTCAATGTCAATGTCGACGATTGGACGTTGTAGGGCAATGTACGCACTGCTCTCATATGCTGTCCATCAGCTCCGCAGCCTTCCTCAACGCCTCAACCCAAGACAAGCTTGGATCGTCTTTTCTCAACATGTCCGGAGCACGCATTTTCTCCCCAACACTAGCGGTCTCCGCCTTACTCTTCTTCAGTTGCAATAGCTCCTCCCTGTAGCGCGCCTGCCCCTTCATGTCCGCCTCTTTCTTCTCCCTCCAAGCTTGTTCGCTGCAACAATAAGCCGCTAGCAGACATGGAAACCGACACATCAGCACTGCTTGCAACCTCCACGTACTTGTCTGACACTCTGACCATCAGCTGCAGCCTACCGTAGCAACGCACTCGGAAGCCTGTCAGAGATAAACAGAGTATTGAGTTCGCCCGAGGCCGATGCATTGAGTGCCTGGGTTGGCAGTCGAGCCTCAACATCGACCTTCTCCTCTTCCCTGTCCTCTAGCTCGGTTGCCGTTGGAGATGGGCTTGCAGACAGTCTATGAGCACGTAGTCCAACCGGGCGCGGCGTGTGTGGAAGCTATAGGGGAAGCATGAATGGGCTGGGTATTGAGAAATGCGGCAAAGGTTGGGTTGTAGCTTTGCCGCGCTTACTCCAGTCTATGGCTACCTTCCAGCCGTCCCACATGTAGTTGATCTAGAAGAAATCAATAGCGAGACAAGCAGAGGAAGGGACAGGCCCACCCGGACTTGTCTCTTGCCCTTCACACCAAACTTGAAGGCTTCAAAGCTGTTCCCCAAGCCTAGCCGATCGATAAGGAGACAGAGAGACGAAGGAACGTCCGCAGTTGCGTCGTTGAACCAGTCCCGCGGACCGGCAACGGCCTCACTCCAGTCCTCGGTAGCCCTTTTGGCATCCGACGCCGTTTGGCAGGCCTGGGACCGGCTTGAGACGAAGCAGGACAAGGTGTAGTGAGACGGATGGGTGACGGAGAAGGGGTGTGTCGGGCGATGGCGGAAAGGTGATGGGGGCTCTGCTGCAAAGGATAACATGATGCGGACTAAGGGATGTGGTCTGTGCGCAGCGAATGGCGGTGGTTTCAAAGTAGCCTCAACTCTGAGCGAAGCAGATGGAGTTGAAACACATAGTCTCAATGGAGACGTTGTCGTGAACCAACGAGACAACATGCATTGTAGTAGGGCCACATGCATGGTTTGCCTCTGGGGAAAGAAATCAGTCTCGTACCTTACTTCTTGTACACCCAACTTTGTTTCGTATAATTCTCCTTGAGGCCTAATCTGATTCACCTGTCGCTTATTCAGGACAGGAATTGAGGCATTCTTCTGATTGGTCGGAAAATCCCTCAACCTTTGCCACCCGTTCTATTTACGCCGCCTGCAAGGTATAACGGTCCATACAAGATGGAGACAGAGCCCCCAGCTCTGGATCATATGTCAACCGTGATTCTTGATATCAAAACTCCAGTTAACGTCCACCTCATTGGGTCACAGCCACATTGCCTCCAGTGCAAGTCAGAGACACTCCGTGTTTCAGTCTTAGTCTGTGGCACCCCCGATCCGATCCGTCATCCGTGACAGCATCCGTGACAAACGTTGACGAAGCCTGTTCCACACCAACGGGCCAGAGACAAGGGGACGTCAGAGCGTCTTCTACCCTAGTCCTGGCCACCCCCTTAGTCCTTTCGTCCACACATGACAGATCCCCTGGGACTGAGCTAGCCCTTTTGTATATCCTTTGAAGTCAGTCTCCTTGAATGCTATAAAGGGTGACCATTCTCCTGCAAGCGAATGCTTTAAAGGGCGACCATTCTCCTGGAAATCAAAGGCATAGTGACCAATTGGTTGGCCAGTATTCTGCCTTGTTGTTTTTAACCTTGCATGGCAGAGCATAATCATCAACTTCAATCCAGCTGTTTCCCTCATCTATTGCTTTCCTCTTTCCCCATAGTGGCCTTGACATTCACCCATGTTCTGCTTTAGACCCTTTCCATCAAGGTGAAGACCCAGATCCCCTTACCGATAAAAATGGTAAGCCCACACAGGTTAGGGATCTGCTGACATGAACAAAGCAGAGGCACATAGCAATACCCCTCATCCAGGCTATTGGACAACCGTGGATCTTCTGTCTGCAACAGATAGTATCTATGGTGGTCCACGGCCAAGCGGCCTGCCTTCATACTTGCTCTTATATGCGGGCAACTGGACACATCTGAAGAGCACCGGTGGTCCAGAGAAGTGGGAAGAGTATGGTTGGGAGTGTCGATATGCGATCGTGACAATAGAAGAGCTGAAGACAGATTGACATAATCAACAACTGTCGAGCACAATCGACGACGAGTACGGGTAAGACGCAGACCTACCAGTCTAGTGTTACACAGCACAAGAGATCATTCAACCTGATAGTGGAATGTCTCCACAGCCAGGCTGGTCGTTGGTAGGTCAGGTCCGCTAATCACAAAACGTTGCAGAAACTAGCTACATGAACCTTGATACTAGATCTCTAGCGGATATCAGTCAATCTGGTCGCTTCATTATCTCTCTGCGTACCTTGGTCTATTCCGCTCTTGCCACTCTCATGCCCGTGGCTTCATGATCCTTCTCCCCGTTTCTACAGCACTCTAGAGATTCACCATGTCCTCTGCTCGTCCGCCAGACTCATGAACACCCGGGGTCCGGCCGATTTGAGGGTGCGGACGTAGCCCATACCGAGGCAAGGGGGGCAAGTACAGTGGCGAGGGTGATACATTGCTCAATCTGAGGGGTCGCCATGAGTGCGCAGTGTCTGAGAGTATCTACCCGCTGCCCGGTGTTGATTGAGGCATCAATAACTCTTGAGACCTTGAAACACGCGGCTATCAGCGGTCGTACCCCTTTGGTCATGGATGTGCTCGACAGTTCTGGACATGCGGTCATCCTCGGTCTGAGTGGTCAGTATCATGTATGATCCCCTCTTGGTATGAGTTTATAGGTATGTTGGGTGATGTCGACGACCGATCGAGACATGAGGAGATTATTGATTGAATATCCCGATGATATTGTAGATATAACAATGCGCAACTATTCAAAGCTTGGTCAGCAAGCAAAAACCAGACTGATAGCAGCAGCTTTGTCAACCATGCCTGGCACAATCCAAGATGGCACTTATGCTCAAGCTGGTAAGTACGCCGATTACGCCTTGAGTGTCTAGTCTAGCACGCCTTTGCATAGATGGACGACACCTTTGTGCACCATCCATTGTCATCCTCCACTTGTGACTTGGAATCATCAACCCCTCCTTGCTTTTTATTCACACAAGCCAAAGCAAGATTGTTTGGATGTCTCGCCAGCTCCTGCCTCAGCATGATCACAATAGCCCTACCCCATACCACCCATCCCCATCCCTCACCCTCAACCATATGCTCAATGAGTGCAAGGCTTGTGGCATCGTTACTCTGAGGGCGCCTATTCTTCAGACGACTCAAGAGTATATTGTTGTACTTTGAACCCCAAAGTGGGTTGGCAAGTCAGGCAGCGTCCGAGATGCGGTGCGTGCACTGCGTGACTCAAGCACTTCTCGTTCTTATACGTATCAGTCAGAGCAAGCTTGTACAGATGACCAGTCCGGCTGAGCCGAGCTCAACGACTGGCTGGAATCGATGCCAATCTTCCCTAGATGCATGCATCATCCCCTCCAATATGGCTACCACACCAAAAGATCGCCTCGATCTGCAACCGGCCCATCTCATCTGCCTCCACTTGTCACACTTCCCGCAATCCCGGGCGCTGCCGTACTCCCTTTCCGACCCCTCACATACGCCGGCGGGAAATGCCCGGGCGTGTGTAAGCACTATCCACCGCTCACGTCAGTCCGATTTGCCGCTGAGCAAGCGACAGGGAAGGGCGGATGGGACGTACTTCGGCACAGAGCCAGACTCCGTGGATATTGAGGGAGTGGAAGATGTAGGGCCCACCGATGCGGTGGGTCGAGGAGCAGGGCTCGAGGTGGCCGGACGGGGAGGGATGGGCGCATTGGCATTTGGCTGTCGAGGAGGGGCGGCGCATTGTATGAGTAGGATGCCACACGGCGTTCGGGGGGATATTGATGGGAGCGATCGCTCGCTTACTGATCTGGCTGTGCGCTCGTCAAGGGTCAGATTTTAGATAGTAGGTCATCAGTATTGTTCAATAACAGAAAGCGAGCTGGAGAAATCAGTACGGATGAGGATTTCATCGCTCAAGGCCGTGATGCAGTCGAATCCTTTCACCGTCGTGACAGGTAAGATAAGGTGAAAGGACGTTTACCGAGACACGTCAGGTCACACCAGGCCCCCTTGCTTTGCAAAGATGCATGTCCCTATCCCTCACGCATAATCTTGCGCGTCGAGTTCACCAAGGAGCATATTATTATCCTTTGACCCAGTAAGGATGATCGGTTCTCTACCACACAAATCCATCAGCTCGCCCCTCCTAACCATCCAAGCCGTTCCACGTACAGAGGATGGAAATCGACCGCGGTGACTGTCCCCTTATGCCCCGGTAATTTGTACAAGATCTTCCCTGTTTCCACCTCCCAGACCGTCACCGTCCGATCCCCACCACCAACAGCTATCCGCGCGCCATTATCGTGTCGAGACCAGGCGCATCGGATGAGAGTCTGCTCGAACCCGCTGGGCGCGCCTGTTAGGGATCGGTAGACCCGCATGGGATCTGAGGAGAAGGGTCGGACGTCGAAGATGATGAGGGCGGAGTCGTGCGAGTAAGTGGCTAGGAAGTGGCCGCTGGGAGAAAGGGCGAGGCAGGTAATCTGGCGACCGTCAGCGGACACGATGAGTCAGGATAGAGGACGGACAGTATCTGTGTGGCCGTGCAAGGTGTAGAGCACCTTCACTGTTCTCAAATCCCACACCTGGCGTTGTCAGTATCCCCAGCATCGCTGACCGAGGGTTTGCTCACCTTCACCTCATTGTCGACTCCTCCCACAAAACACTGATTCCCATCCGCGCTCCACTCCACCGCCGTCACGGGACAATCTCGCCCATCATCAAACTCCGCGACCGGCTCCTTCGCCACCATCCCAATATCGAATACCCGAGCAATTCCATCGTCTCCTCCCGTCAACACCAATTCTCGCCCGCCCGAGATGGTCACAGCGATGGTATTTAGGGGCCCGAAATGTGCTGAGTATCGAGCCAATCTCTCGCCCGTCGTCAAGTCCGTCGCGATCAGCATCCCGTCTGCTCCTCCCTGCGCTTCGACATCAGCTGTGACCAGAAGGCGGAGGGGGACTGACGGAGTAGATGACCTCCGAGTCGAGGGAGAAGGCGATATCGAGGATGGCCTGTTTGTGCACGTTGGGGAGGATACCGTAATTGTCATGTGGAGGGAATGTCTTCCATAAAGCTTCGACACCATGAGTATCTGATACGGCGCTGAGACCAGCGAACCCACAGATACTCCGGTCAACCGAGCACGCCGCCAATGTCCGTCCCGATGGGTCAAATTTACACGCCGTGATCTCGCCCTTTTACTCTTCAGCTCACACTCACGAATCCTTCTGCTGTGTAAGGTCCCCGCAAAAGGAAAGTAGACGGAGAGCTCACGCCATGTGCCCCAGACAACGCTACGATCGGCGCCTCCAAACCACTCGTCCGCTTCACCGACCTGATCAACGCGTTCTTCCTCTGTCCCTCCCCAGAAGAAGCCACCGTCATGGTCATCGTCCCATCTTCGACCTCCTCGGAATCGACACGCGCTCGTTTGGTCAGGGCGTAACCCGGTCCCGAAGGAGGTGGGGATTTTCGGATCGACATGGTGCTTGAGCCACTCGAAGCGGTCTCCACCTAAGCCTCTTGCGACTTCGAGTCCGTTACCTGATGGGGACGAGTTTTGGGAAAGTGAGGAAAGAGAGGCTGAGGATGGAAAGACTGAAAAACGTGTGATTGAGCAGAAGACGGGCAAATAGAAATAGGAGGATGACGTGGGAATACGGCTGTTGGCGGTTTCACAGGTATCACCTCAGCCGTCAATGTTTGGTGCTTGACTCGTCCGTCCCTCCACACGCACCCGAAGACTGCCCCTTGATGATCCTTCGCATGCTCTTGTCCGTCTGTTTGCTCTCCCCTTCCGCTCCCATGTGCCCTCTTGCTCGCTTGACCTTCAAGCATCTTCTCACGCGATGAGGACGCCCACCCGCGTTTCCTCCTCGCGTCCTTCCTCCACCCCGGGCAAGGGTAGGAAATCAAGCCAGCCTGCGTCAAACCAACAGGAGGAAGAAGACATCCCCATCGACCCAGCGCTACTCGGGGAGAATGGTGTTCTGGATGACGACCTTGAAGATGCGGAAGGAGAAATCGTGGATGGAGATGTCGAGTTAGTGACGGTGCAGCGGGTGAGCGACTCTCATGGCGCATCATAAGTTGTATTGATACCGTTGGTGGTACTAGCCATCTAACACACCTCAACCCTCTCACACCGGTTCTTCATCCCGCTCTTATGACCGCCAAGTCTCGGTCCCACAACCCCGCAGACTGCCTCGAGCGTCTTCCTCCCGCTCGGCTGCGGCTCGCGACTTCGATGCCTCCTCCGTGGCCTCCTCCCTCACCCCCGTACCACCTCGCAAACGCGGTCGGCCACCGAGAGACCGGACCGCTGCACTCGATACTCCTTCTATACCCAATGGTCACCCCCGAGCCAACGGGAATGCCAAAGGGAAGGGCAAATCCTCTTCGGCCTACCTCAAACCCAACCCCCTCTCCGCACCCATGCTAGCGACTACCTCCGCCGACTCAATAGTCCACGTCCGAGCTACAAGAGACGATTTCTGCTCATTCTGCATGGGGACGGATGACCGGAATAAGGCTGGTGAGAAGGAGAGGATGGTCAGTTGCGGACGATGTGGACGGAGTGGACATCCGACTTGTCTGAATATGCTCAGCCCGAAATTGCGTCATACGGTCATGACGTATGACTGGTGTTGTATTGAGTGCAAGACCTGTGAGGTGTGTTCGATCAAGGGGGATGATGTGAGTGGATTAAGGTGGATGGTAAGATGAGCTGATGGGAGTAGCATCGCTTGATGTTTTGCGATGGGTGTGATCGGGGATGGCATAGCTATTGCTTGAATCCGTGAGTGGTGCGGTAGGCGAATGGAGGTATGCTAACATGAGCAGACCCCTTGCGAAGCCTCCCAAAGGTATGCTGGAGGACCTCCATCTCATTTAGTATGCTGACTCCCGTCAAAGGAGCATGGCATTGTCCCAAATGTCGATCCTCTACTCATACCGTTCCACTTCCTCGCGCCTCGACCTCTCATTCCAACCCCGCCATCTCCATGTCTTCCTCGCGTAAAGGGAAAGGTCGAGCCACCGAGCTTGCCAGATCCATGATGAAGCACCCTGGTCGGGGACGAAAGTCTGAATCCCGCAACGACATTTTCTACGACCATTTACCCAGGATCAAGCTGAAGCCGAAGGGGAAGGGGAAGGAGAGGGGTCGGGAGCCGTCGCCCCCGCCTGTGGTGGTGCGATTACGGGTATCGAGCGGAAGGCGGCGCCAGACGGTGGAGGTGGAGAGTGAGGAGGAGAAGGTGCCGTTTGGCGGGGTGATCACTGAACAAGATGCGGATACGTCGAAGACGACCATCATGGAGCCCGACAAGGAGGCGTTCGAAAAGTCGAGAAGGACGGCAGAGGCCAGGCTTGGCGGTCCACCACCACCTCAATGGGATCCTCACATCTCCATCCCCACATCACCCGCTCCCTCATCGCACGACAACTCCACCTACACGCCATCCAAATACACGCCCCTCCCCGCATCCCGGTCACTGCGCGATCGCCTCTTGCAGCAGTCAGTGCCCCACGACACCTCCGGCTTCCCCTTCCCCTCGACTCCCGGCTCGTCTGGAGCTGTTGCGCCCTCATCGGTCTCGCAGAAGATCAAAACGATCCGTTTTGGAGTGTACGATATCGATACTTGGTATTCGGCTCCGTACCCCATGGAATATCAGCATGTCCCGGAGGGCAGATTGTGGCTGTGCGAATTCTGTCTGAAGTACATGAAGAGCGGTTTCGTGGCGGGACGACATCGGGTGCGTCCAATCCTGTGGTAGAGTGTACTTGCGCTGAGATGATACAGATGAAATGCAAAGCGCGACATCCACCGGGTGATGAGATCTACCGTGATGGTTCTGTCTCCGTTTTCGAGGTGGATGGGCGCAAGAACAAGGTGAGATATCGGTATCACGGCTAGATGTCATGGCTGACAGCGACATAGATCTACTGCCAGAACCTATGCCTTCTCGCCAAGATGTTTCTCGACCATAAGACGCTATACTACGACGTCGAACCTTTCCTCTTCTACGTCATGACGGAGGTGGATGATCTCGGCGCGCGCTTCGTCGGATACTTTAGCAAGGAGAAGCGGAGTCCGGATAACAATGTTAGCTGTATCATGACGCTGCCAGTCAGACAGCGCCAGGGGTGGGGGCAGCTCTTGATTGACTTCAGTGAGTCGTGCACGTATGTGAGATATGGCGAGCTCATGAAGACAGGCTACTTGCTCTCGAAGAAGGAGGGAAGGGTCGGATCGCCCGAGAAGCCTTTGTCTGGGCTTGGCGAGGTTACCTATCGGAAGTACTGGACTCTGTCGGTCTTCGGGTATCTACGCAATGCGGCGGATAACGTCTCCATGGACGGTGAGTCCCCTTAGCGATTTCGAATCTCCGCTGATCCCCGCAGACATCTCGTATGCGACTTCGATGACCCTGGACGACATCTTCACCATGCTGAAACACGAATCCATGATCAACGTCCACGATTCTCCCGCTCCGTTCTACTCCACCCCTGCCTCCCGCGGACGGGGTCGTGGTCGCGGCAGAGGACGGCCATCCGTCCAACGTCGGAAAGCCCGGTCCGCCCCTACAGATTCCGAAGAGAAAGCCGAGCTTCCGACCCGTTACGAGATCTATTTTGATCGAGAATACGTTGAGGCGATCCTTCGACAGCATGAGAATAGGAGATATTTGTCCCTTCGACCCGAACGGCTGAAATATCACCCCTTCCTCGTCACGCGTAATCCCGCGAAACCGCCTGGTGCACTCGCCAAGGCGACCCTCATGGCGAGTGCGGTGAGGGTGTATGACAGTACCCCGAGTGAAGTTGTGGAGACGCCTGACGGGGAGATGGGCAATGATTTGGAGAGAGTGGTTGCGGGAGAGGATCAAGCGACTTTGGCACTCGTGGCAGCTTTGTCGGGAAGTATGAGTCCGAAGCGCCGGCTGATGAAACGGGAGAGCGAAGAGGTGAATCTGGAGCCGGCGAAGAGGTTGCGGAGTGCGGATATCCCAAACGGGATTCAGCCTCGGCGGAGTTTACGCAGCTTCCCGGATGCAGAGAAGGGGACTCCGGTCAGGCAGACGAGGGGGAGGATGAATGGGAAGGGGAATGAAAACGGGAATGGAGGGAAGATGGATGGAGCAAGTGAGAGTGAGGATGAAGACGAAGAGGAGGAGGAGGAGCGGATCGAGGATGAGGATGAGGATGGGGCGGGGGATGAGGACGCAGAGGGTGAGGATGAGGAATATGCGGACTAGCCGGGAACAGGAGTGCAGTGCTGTTGGTGCTACCCGGGGATCTGAGATTGACGGTTTGAGATAATCAAAGATCGTAATCGGCCGGGTATGACTGAACCGGTGAGCGGCAAGTGGTCCACCTATTTATCAACCTCCGTTCTGTTGAGATCGAAATATCGACTCCGTATTTGATCGCCCTTAGCCACCCACATCTCAAAGGGACTACTACTGTACATCCGAGCGAACTCACTGAGCGATTGTCAAGATGGCGTTCCCACGACCGAAACCCACCACTGTACGTCGTTGTCCTCGCTGATGTGGTCGGTCTAGATCGATGACCTCCCTTGACCAGATGGAGACGCTTGCGATGGTGAGTGATGCTCCACCATACTCTGGGGCAGTCATGCCCCTTTCCCTTTCCTCGTCCCATCTTCGCCCCGACTCCCGGTCTCAACGCGAGATGCGGTGTCGTCTGCCCGCGTTCCAACGACGAAAGTACCCCGTCTCTAACGACGACGGAATCCCAGTGGACGTGCTGTGGATGGAGCTGATGGTATACTATCCGCCACATAGGAACGCGCAAACGCACCTTTCAGCATCCGCAAGCTGTCTGTCAAATTGCATGGATCCGAGATGGCTTTGGTGTTGAAGGAGAAGTTCATGGCGGAGGTATTTCTCACCCTTCCCTTCCCCTTCCCCTCCTCGCTACTCATTCGTTTCCTTGGTCCTGGTTGCTGATGAAGGGCAGATTGCTAGACATCCCGCGTTCAAGCTGTCTGACATCCATGATCTATCGAAGGACGAGCTGCGAGAACGGACAATGGAGAAGGTGAGCTCTCTGTCTACGTGAAAATGTTTGAGCTGATTCGCTTGTATAGTTCGCGTCGATGGTGCATTTTGTAACGACCGAATCTCTCGAGGTTTTCAATCTCCGCATGCAGGTGAGGATCTCCGTTGTAACTGGAAAGAAAGGATGACTGTCTGACTGGCTGACTGGGTGGAATAGTTGATTGGAATCGCCGACCCCTCGTTCTGGACGAGGTTCGGGGTCAGCTATGGCTTATTCCTGGGCGCTCTCCGGAGCGGGGCGACACCGAACCAACTCAGTGCTTCAAACCCTTACTACCAGTCATAGGCTGATATCTCTCCCAGGCTACTGGATCGATAAAGGTGTCCTCGGTTTGAACGGCGTGATCGGATGTTTTGCAATGACCGAGCTTGCCCACGGCTCCAACGTAGCCGGACTCGAGACGACCGCGACCTTCGACCCCTCCACCGACGAGTTCGTCATCCACACCCCACATCTAGGCGCTACGAAATGGTGGATCGGAGGTGCGGCTTCGACGGCGACTCATGCGGCGGTGTTTGCCCAATTGATCGTGGATGGGAAGAGGTGGGGGGTGAAGACGTTTGTTACGCAACTTAGGGATATCAAGTGGGTCGCTCTTGGTGGTTTGGTGAGCTGATGGGAGTAGGGCGTTTACTCTGATGCCTGGAATCAATATTGGAGATATTGGGAAGAAGATGGGTAGGGATGGGATTGGTGGGTTCGGAACCCCATAGGAAACGATCATTGCTGACGCTGGTTGCAGATAACGGATACATCCAGGTACTTCGCTTAGGTCGGGGTATGTCTTGTGTCGCTGACCAATCCAGTTCACTTACGTCCGAGTCCCTCGTTCGCATATGCTCATGAAGCACACCCAAGTCTCTCGCAAGGGTGTTGTCTCCGAGCCAGTGAGTTTTCCTTTGGACGCCTCAGACGCACAGCTGAGGGATCTCGCAGCCACTGGCGCAATTAACATACGGCGCGTTGATCGGTGGTCGTACTTCGATGGTCGGCGACTCTAGCAACTCAGCAAAGAAAGTACGTGGGGACTACCCATTAGATGCTTCAACCCTGACTGACGATTCCTCAGGCTTTGACAGTCGCGGTGCGGTACGCGGCAGTGCGGAGACAATTTAGCAGTGGCAAGAATAAGGTGATTCTTCACATCCGAACAGTCTGGGACGGAATTGATGTTGCCCTATACTAGCTTGAGACCCAAATCTTGGATTACCCGATCCATCAACGGCGCCTGATGGTGAGCGGGCTTTGAGTTCTCCGTAATCTGACTGATCATCGGTGTTCAGCCTCTTGTCGCTCAAGCAATAGCCATGGGATTCACCGGTATGAAGCTACAAACGATGTTCGAAGTGAGCGATCTTCACCGTATCGGGATGCGGCTAATAGGGCTCGCAGGACATGACGCAAGCATTGGACACGATGGACCCATCGGATGCAAGCTCAATACGAAGGTCAAGATCTATGAGCTGATGGAACTCGGTAGCCAAACTTGAACGCGATCATCGATAAGCTCAAGGAGACTCATGCGACCTCCGCTGGCCTGAAGGCGGGTGACCTCTCCAGGGTGTTTTGTGGGTGCTGACTTATTTAGGCGTTCTGCACTTGGGCATGCTTGGATACGATCGATAAATGCCGACAATCCTGCGGCGGTCATGGGTATTCCGCGTGAGTTCTCACATTGTAGTCGGTAGATTGCTCTGACCAGACTGGCAGGTACTCGAACTTCCCTCTGATGTATGCGGACTTTGCGGTACAAGTGAGTTTGATGCAGGATTTCCGCCTGATATGAACTGACGTATTGGTTGTAGTGGTAAGGCTACACAAACTCGTAAGAGTCATCTGATTCCGCCGTAGTACCTGGGAGGGCGACAACACCATCTTGAGTCTCCAAGCCGGGCGGGCACTCATCGGCGCATGGGGCGGTAAGCGCATTCCGCTAATTGAGACGCCCCGGGCTGATCCGACCAGCCTTTGTGAAAGGAAAACGCCTCGCACCAGGTGTCGCCTATCTCGGAATCCCCAACGTCCTCACCTCCAAATCCGATTCCTCTCTCAGCCTCGAGGATATCCAGAATTCGTGGTCCTGTGTCGCTGCAAATGTGGTCAAAAAGGCGGCGGAGGAATACGTCGTACACCTCAAGTCGGGTCTGTCGAAAGACGAAGCAATGGAGCGGACGTCGCAGAGTCGATTCATCGCTGCGAAAGTGCATACCATGGGCTCAATCTTTGAGTTTTTCAAGGAATCGGTCGCTGAGATGGAGGAGACGGCGGAGACGAAGCTGTTGAACACTGTCTGTAGGCTGTATGGGCTGTGGCAGATCGAGGAGCAACAGGGTTACTTCTTGAAATGTACGCGGAGCCCCTGCATATGTCAATGTCCTGACAATCGCGCAGATGGCTACTTTGATGCCGCCCAGATGGACAAGGTGCAAGAAAGCGTCGATGCGCTCTGCGCCGAGATTCGGAAAGTCGCAGGTCTGTCGTGACTCCAGGGTTCATGCTGGCCATACTGACAGAAAGCAGTACCGCTCGTCGACGCCTTCGCTCTCAGCGATCACATCGTCAACTCTCCTCTCGGCAAGTGGGATGGGGCCGTCTACGAGTCATACTTCGCACAGGTTCGTGCTTCCGGCTTCACCCAAGAACTCAGCTGATGTAATCCTACGCTCAGGTCCAAGCGTCGAACCCGCTACCGAAAGAGCACCCCTACTTCATCCGCTTGATTAAACCATTGCTGGACCGCGAGAACATCACGATCGAGGATCCGGGAGCGGTGATGAATCTGGATGAGGAGTTGAAGGAGATGGCGGAGGACAGGACAACGGTTAAAGGAGCGTCGGTACGCAAGGAGGACTGAGCCAAGCAGTGATGTTGGCGCCCGTCTTGCACGGGTTGTATATGCGTAGAGGACCTAGAATGCTAGACTGCATTGATCGTGCGGCGAGATCCAGGCTCCTGAGCGGCGCGCAGGTCGTAAACAGACGTATGGTCAAGCTTGCATCAAATAATGGACCTTGTGCGGCATTGATTGGGATTTGGGGTGGCGGGAACGGATGCTGGAAACATCATAAGACGGTAGGGCATAGTTACATCTCTGCTTAATGGTGGTTGACACTGATATCATGCCTTACCTCATGCTGAGACACATGATATTGTTGCGGTACACAAATGACATTCATGCTAATGGTAACATAAGTAGCCAGGCGTACATAAGCAGGACACCATCTAGGTCTCATTTGTCACATTGGGCACTGGTCCAGATACATTAGGATTGAACCAAGGGCTTGTAGAGAGCACTGTGATTGAGATGGTTTGGTCCTACTGGCGGAGTACCCTGGATTGAAAACCATACCCGCCCCAAGCTCCATTCATACACTGGACATAAGTCCAATTGGGGGCCTTGAGTGCGCAGCCTGATTGACGAAAGGGGCAGGTGGCTTTATGGACCAGGTGTTGAGAGCTAGATTTGTGGGCGTCTGAGCCTGACTGGTGGAAATGGATGTTGGAGGAGATGTGGTAGTTGTTGGTGCTGGGGGATGAGTTCTCGTGAAAGGCGAGCAGGTGGACTGACGTGTCTGTGAAATGCACTTGACCACCTGAACCTGAAGATGTCAGAAACAGTTGTCTACACCAATCGACCAGCCTGGATCTATGGAGGGAGAAGGTGGGTCGATGGACCAGGTACTTAAAGGTGCTCGTGCTTTCCCCTTGGCATTTGGCATCATGCAGAGCTCCAACATGGCAGCACAGAAGGCAGGAAATCTGATGGACATTGTTGATCTATATGTTGACTGTCGATGGTGAACAATTTGAAGCATTGACACATAGCCTGTGAGGGTAGCATCATGCAGCACACGGTACAAAGTCCCCTTCAGAGGGAGGTAAACCTTTCATCTGGTGAAATCAACGGTAAAGGAAGAGGGACGAAAATGGAGGATCCAATGGGCAATGGCTCCTGAAGTGTTTCATCGGCTGTTCCATGGGGTAGAGAGACTCTTTGACTGTAACTTTTGTGCTGTTTGATTCTTTACAAGCATCCACATGATTGAGCAAGGCTCTGTATATCTATCGTAGCCTCCAGGAGGATGTCGATTCTTTCCAGGTCTTCCCAAAGCTTCTGGGTAACCTCGCAGGGAATAGGTGGTACTCCCGGATCTCATCGGAGGTCAGATATGCCGACGGCTGGAATTCTAGGGCAAAATTCCACCTTGCCTGGGTTTCATCGCTTCACCGCTTGCCTTCGACTGGTCCTCCTTATGTAGCATCAAACTTCGACATCGACGGAATGATCATGCGCCACGTCTCTAGTCTCCCTGAACTGTTGTCAATCCCCATCACCCGCCACGCTGACCATCCAAATACCTCATCACAATTTCCGCAACCCTCTCCGCCGCGCCGAGACTCGCCTGAAACCTATTCACCCATTCAGCAGTCCTTTCCCCTCTCAGCTCACTTGATCGGACGTACCCAGCCGATCCGAATCCATAGGCGTGCACCACCCCGCCGCCCTCCCTCCGATCCAGCTCCACTCTCGGCCCGCCCTCTCTCGCGGGCCTTAACCCAACTTGATGCCGCACCACCTCAATCCCCTCCCATCCTCCCTTATCGCCGGTAGAGAGGCGCGGCTCGAGAGCGTAGCACGATTTGAGGATGCGTTCTGACTCGATCGGGTCCGGGTCGGTGGAGAAGGAGTGAAAGTAGGTGCCGCCTAGGATTACATGGCCGTCCGGTCCTGGTCTTGGGATGATGTAGGCGGGCGGAAGGACTGGTTCTAGGCGGGACCAGGTCAGTGCGAGGGGACGAACTGAGTAGACACGGGACGTACTTCCGTCTAGAGAGTGTTTCGCCATGAACCCCTCAGTCTGCATGATGCACACCTTCACCCCCGGAGCGCGAACCAAAACAGTCTGTCCTCGTGCCGGGAAGACCTTCGGATCCTCGACACCTTTCAAGGTCCGCGCTCCAAGACTCGTCGCATTTACTACCAATCCCACGCGTCCAAGCTCGGGGAGATGGAACGCCTCGTCGAGATTGCCGATCAGATGCCGTATTATCGGGATGCCTTTCTGTTGAGCGAGTGAGGAGAGGTGGCAGATATAGCCTGGAGCGTTGATTATGTACGAGCTGCATTTATGGGCGTAGGGTTGATTGCCCGGTAACGGGTATCCGGGACTGGCGTGCACTTCTTCAAACTGATTCAATCGGCGAATTGATCCTGGGGAAGAGGGTGGAAGACGTACATCGCCGACGAGGTCCTTAAACCAAGGCGGTGGGACCGGTTTGCTGAACACATCGATAAATGGAACGCGCTGGCATAGATGTGGGTGTTCGGCAGCAAGTTTGGCGAGGCGAGTAAAAGTGATGCGGTCATACTTTGCGGCGGGGGTGCTACCGTCGGACTCGAAGGAGTGCCAATTGCATCCCTGAGCTCATCAGCGCTCAGTAATGGGAGACATTCAGGTGAAGTATAGGCAGCACGGCGCAATGTCGAAGCTCTGGAGCTGGTTGAAGAGCGGACAGAGAAGACCTACTGCCCAGGGACTGGCGAATGCGAGACTCTGCAGATCCTCGGGTAAGTCACGAGCGACGATGGCGGGTCGGAGACCTCGGTCGGCCAGCTCGAGGGCTATGGACATCCCGATCACTGAGACGATGAGCTCGCGTGTCCTCAGCTATCAAACGAGTGAGAAAAGGGACATACCGCCAGCGCCGAGTACGACTGCGTCATATTTGCTTGCCATGAATGAAGAGCGCAGGAGAGACGGGAGACGTCATTCCATCAAGGAGAGGTGAGGGTCGGGTTGCCGATTAGAAGCATGATTTCGCCTTCCGCCGGATCTCATCATTTCCTGAGCCTCCCCTTTAAACGCTTCGACAGAGAATTGACAGAAATGTGGCATCTTCTTGTGTTTTGAACCCACGATTGTCCCGCAGATGTGCTTGAACGAATTGCACAGCAATCACAGAAAGGTACCAATCAAGGGAGGGCTGGAAGCTACTGTGATCTATTGATCTTGGAATCCTGCTGAGTGCTTGGTTAGAAGTACAAGATAGTCTCTGGCTATTCATACCCAAAAAAGGGCTGCTCTTGGAGCAAATGAATCACAAGGCATTGATTACAGCTCTTCTTTATCCAGGAGAAGATAGTGCTCAATTTTTCCTTGAGGGGAAATCCGGGCCATCCTTGTTCCTGAGGAGTATAGTGCTCAAGTGCTCAATGTTCACATGAAGAAATGCCACCTCTCCATTATCCAGGAGAAGATAGTGCTCAATCTTGCCTCGAGGGGAAATCCTGGCCGTTTGACGGGGAGTAGTCAAGATGTATCGTAGTATCGGGGTGTCATCGTCTTGCTTTAGCGTAAGGAGATAATGAGGCGTCGAGCGCTTGCACCCGCGGACTGTATGACGTGGTTCTCACTGACGCTTATCAGGAGATGACTCGAAAGAGATCTAGGTAACTCAAGGTAGCGCGAGGTTGCACGAAATGACTCGAATCGATCAAATCACGGTCAGAATTGACCGATATGGAGGACTGTGGGTGACAATAATGATACTTGGAGCCCAGGTAAAAATTATGAGCGGATCCGTTCACTATACGTCTTCTGGAGCCTCGGCAAACCTACTGGAACCTTGCGGATTTTTGCCCTTCTCCCTCGGCCTATCCAGTACATTTACTCCCGCGTGTTTCCGCCCGAGCTCTTTCTACTAGATCATTCCTGATTCCGCCAGGTCCCACGTCTAGGGAGTGGTTGGTTCCGCTTGGCTTGATTCCGCAATGTTGAGGTGGGATTGACATTGTCAAGGTAGGTCCTTGGAATACACTTTTGGTACCGGATGCTGATCTGTCTAGCTGAAGAGGGCAATTGGGTTCTGACATGTATACATAAACCACCAAAGGGGGATCTGGCTGATCATATATCAAACAGAGGAAGCTCAGTTGGTCATTTTGTTCCACCCAACAATGATGGCCTGCCATTCAATGATCCATTCTCCTCACCCATAAGAAATGCTCAGAGCCTATGATTCCCGGAGATTTGGCGGTCGAAGATTGCAGGAAAGATGTCAGTCCCAATCTGGAGCGAAACTAAAGGGGGGTGGCTGAAATGACTGGCAGATGGGTTAGCGGGGATTAGGGGTTCGGCGGAATCCCAAAATGGCGACCGGGAATCCCTTGTTGAATCATTATTAGCTAGTGCTATGGGCGTTCTCGAGGACAGCGTTAGCAAGGCGGTAGCTCTCCAAACGATTGTACATTGGTGTACATGGAAGAGATGAGATAGAAAGGTCTCCAAAGTATAGGCATGGAGATCGGGGTAGAGTCCGATGTTGCGAGACGATTTCCGGCCGAACGCTTTCCGCTCGATGACTGACTAGCAATCCACGTCACTTGAGCTTGATTCAGACAACATCGATGTCACGCACAGCACCATCCCTCCGCCGATACAGGACCTCCCTCACCGCTTCGGCATCTCGTCCCCGTCCACATTCGATCCGCTCATTCCCCTCGCAGCTATCCGCTTCGACAGCTTCATGCTCCCACTCACCCCTTCGATCCTCTCATGTCGCTCCCGCACAACCGGCTGCACCCTTACAAACGTCTAGATCTTTCCATTCCTCTTATCGTCAGTCATTATCCCTAGCGATTCCCTTTCCACTGTGGCTTTCGCTGACGTCCTCCCAGCTCGAAGACACGGCGAAGTCACCCGTCCAAAACCCGGAACAGGGTGCGCTTCTTCCTTCTCGTCACAGCTTTCACCTCAGTCATTCTGAAGGGCTTGGGCTTATGGATGTCTCGGCCACAGGATCAAGTTAATATTCCAAGATTCGAAAGGAAACGAGATCAAGACGATAGAAGGGAACGAAGGCGACGATCTCCTCTCCCTCGCTCACGAGCACGACGTCGACCTCGAGGGTAAGTCCTCCTCCGGTTCCCCTCCCCCTCGCGCCCATCTTCCAGGCTGACGATCTGAAACAGGCGCATGCGAAGGTTCAGTAGCCTGCTCGACGTGCCACGTCATCATCACTCCCGAACACTACGATATCCTCCCCGAACCGGATGACGAGGAGAATGATATGCTGGATCTCGCGTTCGGGTTGGAGGATACGTGAGTCAGCTTGTATCTCCGTCGTCCCCTTGTGATGCTAGATTACGAGGTGGAGGCTGAATAGAGCTGATGGGAGAGCTCAGATCGAGATTGGGTTGCCAGGTCAAGTTGACGAAGGAGCTGGATGGGATGGTGGCCAAGTTGCCGTCGGCTACACGAAACATGTATGTGGATGGTGAGTTACTTTCCCGTCCAACCGGCCCAAAACCCTGGTTGGGATGCTTGTGGAATATGGTGCTGATGCGGAACAGGGAAGAAGTCGAGGACGAGTTGATCGAGAGACATGCATATCTACAACTCCTGCCTACCGATCGCGAGCGACTTTACACCGGAAAAAAAACATCGGAATACGAAACGATGCGAAGAAGATGTACGCTTTCTCGTGCTCAAGCACTACGACCTTTCGTTCGCGGCATCCATCTCTGCTCTCCCCCTCCTCGTGCTCCGGCGAAACTTATCCTCGCTGCTGCATCAATCTCGCTCCAAAACCCTCAGCAAGTTCCAATCGCGAGGATCCAAGAACCTGCGTGTAGGCTGACGATTGGAGTGGGTGAACACCGTAACGACGCAGTCTCGCCTGTCATAGGTATAACTTGACCCCTTGGTTTCCAAGATGACGAGGTTCACCTGTATCATGAAGCTGTGATTTGGATTCAAGGTGTGGAGCGTGATCTGTTGCTCGTCCAGATCCATAACGTGTTGAGACAGGTATTGATGTCCGCTTGGAGCTACGGCATGTTCCCTAGACAGGCATGTCCCTCGCTCCACGGATGGGAACGCCTCGTTCGGAAACGTGAAGGTGCACTTGCCTCGCGCTGGCTTGAAGGGCCCAGAACACCACTCGGGACACGCCCCTCCAGACGGAGCTCAAAGGTTGAACAGTAGCTTCTTGAGGTTCCATCGGGGTCCACATCTTGAGATGCCCTTTCCAGTGTTGGAGTCGTCTGCCGCTGGAGATTACAGCAGGAACCTTCACCTGGTACAGTGTATTCCGGGGCAAGATCATAGACACAGTTGAGATGATGAATCTTTGGTCCCCGTCGGATGAGACTTGGGATGTTGGTCTCCAAAACAAACCAATGGGATTTCTCCCATTCTTGTGGAGCAAGGAATTTTTGGGATGCGGTGGCCTTGGTCAATGAGTTAAGTTGGCTTAGCGGGATTTTGTCTTGACTGGAAGAGAAAGAAGCTGGATGGTGTATTTGTATCTTTCACAACTTCTGTGCCATTCTCCTTCACATGAAAGGATCATCTAAACCGGCAGCAAGCAATTTATTTGCATCTCTATCCCTGATTCCCAGATTTGAATGTGTGGAAACACTCTGCCATGCAAACGCTGAGCATGCCTTGACTGTTCTTGTATCACACATCAGCAATGATCTTTTGGGCGATATTGTCCGAGCTTCAATTCACGATCGTGACAATGGACCGACGAGTCCAGATCAGGGTCTCCAATGATGGAGACCGGGAGTTGCTGACCTTCTGGCATGGATGATAGCCAGCACGGCAAGCTGGCAAGCATGAACGTGGATTCAAGGGCAAGGACGCTCGCTTATGTATTGTGACTATTTTGTGCATGGAACTCAATGAAATCTTTGGGGGTGATCCCGCGTTCCTCCGCATCAGGTATTGGAAGCTACTCTAGTCCCAATAGTAAGGCCTATGGTGATCCACCATTCCACTCATACCATATGAGTCAGTCACTAAATTTGTCCAGTCTCAAGGACACAAGTGGTTTTCTCCAATGAA
>JAABUW010002137.1_pt1 | contig 30833 bp, 37 predicted proteins | sample 5560081 | NCBI WGS metagenome assembly JAABUW01 (sample SAMN10711882, study PRJNA513363) | rock metagenome | isolation source: Antarctica rocks | place: Antarctica: Victoria Land, Knobhead sud | reverse complement strand
TGGGACGCTTTGAGAGGAGTGACTGGATAACGAGAAGAGCTCTCGTTACTGTTTACTACTTCCGTTTTATGTACATTTATGAGATAGAACGACGTGGAGGGCTAGAGATGCCTAGATTCCATCTATGTTCGACCGTCTGAGCTTCGATAAATTGCTGCCGTACTTGTACGAGAGTCGTAGGGGAGGTGCGTAGAGAGCAGGCGAATCACCTCTCGCGGTAAAGCGTGCCACGCGGTCCTCTCTTCTTTTCACTCATCTCAAACGCTCCCTCCCCCATCACCGCAACTCTATATCCCCACTTTATTATCCTTCATGTATTCCAGATATTTTCAATGACCGGTATCATCCTCGTTCAAAAACCCAGCCACGCTCTGCATCGAGTCCACAACGAGACCTGGCCCATCACAGAGCTCTTGATCTTGCCAGAAGCTGATTTGTGTCGAGGTCGACCCTGGAAAGGTAGGCCTTGCCTTCTTCCCAACAAAAGCCCACCGAGCTTACCAAGATGATTGTTTACTATCTATCTACCTATCTTTGGCTTTTGTCACGCGGTAGATAAACAAAAACAGAGGATTGGCTTCATAATCGTCACTCGGGAAAAAATTATTTCTTACATTTTTCGATTAGCTGCGCATTCAGATATGCTTCAAAACACGCTTCCAAAAACATGCCTCATGCGACGCGGCCGTAACACGCGTCATTCGCTCCATGGGCCTTTGCTCCATAGTATGCTCCATATTTGCTCCTCCGTAGCACACGAAGACTTTGATTTGCCGGCTCATTCAACTGGGCCCGGAAGGCTTGTACATACACATGTCCAAAGCATGCCTTGGTCGTCAACTTTTTATCTTGGAACGCAGTCAATTCTGGACTAATCATTGTTGGAAATAGGGGAGTTGGTATTGCAGCGCCTATGCTGCTGATGATGCTGTCGTGCCACTTGATGCTTACAAAGCTCTATGCATGCCTTCGGCTCTTCATGGAATTCCTCGCCTTCTCTCCTCCTCTCCGAAATGGCACGACTTGCAGGCTTCCGTCCCCACTCTGTAGGATATCTTTAATCTTCTCCGTCCCTTCGAATCAGTTTGCACTACTTCGATTTCTCTAGCCCGTAACCATACCCGCTCATGAACCCATTTAATTTTCTCCAATGTAACATCTTCCTTTTTTTTGGATTCCTGTCTCGATTGTCTATTCCTAGCGCCTCCATAACCAATTTGAGTGGCATAAGGCTGGGTGAAAACACCTGCAGCAATTTTTATCTTTACCACGTTTTGAAGTAATAGGATGTGGAGCGCTGGCCGAGCCGAAGAAGAACTTTGGATTTCCAGAACTTGCAGCATGTGGTAGAGCCGTCCTATCAGCGAGTGTCTTGGCCACAGGTTTGCAGTAATTCATTGGGTGTCCTGCCCAGCCGTCCATGATCAGGTGAAGGTGATGGGCTGATATGATGGCGACCACGCGTTCTCCAAGGTTTCTTTATAGTCTCAATAGCCTCCGCGGCGGTAAGATGCTCGAGACAAATTCTGAGGCGTGGAAAACTCTGAGAGGGAGTGGCTAAAATTGGCAGGAATTCTGATTCGGCATTCCAGATTGTCCCGTCACCCTTGGAAGGGCACTCGCCATGGAGATTGAGCACCATATCTTCTTGTTCCATTTGGTTTTTAAAATTGGGTAGTAGGAAGCGTATTCCACGATGCCTGACGAGCTGTTGGTCGTCACGCCAGCAGGATAGCTTTTCATTCTTGCTTCAATCATGGTTTCTACAGTCATAGACTCGTGCAAGTAAAGAGACATCAAAAAGTCAACGTTGGGCTCTAATGCTTGGAGCTTGCTGTGATATTCCACGGCTTGCTTGACAGTAGTAATGGGGGGCATCAGGTTGGGGGGGGGTCTATCAATTTCTTCTCAATCAAGCATTCTGTCTCGGGAGATAGATGTAGAGTGGCGAGACACATCTTCAATGAGTTGGTCATTGAGGCGACGTACAACACACACGACACACACGACACACACGACGTAGAAACAATTGACACCTCCCTTACGAACCGTAGGAGCGATCAGGCTCATATATATATCATGAGCCCATCTCTAATATCGGGTCAGTCTAGCGCAGTTCCGATACATTTAAAAACTATGGAAAATCTGTATCGAAAACCACGAGTTAGTCAGAAAACTCTTTCGAGACATGCGGAAAACATTCCAAGTCCTCTTTTGTGATAGTAAGAGTGGAAGGATATAAAAAAAAATTACCGGCCGGTGCAGGCAGCGCTACCTATTGTCTTCTCTATCTGAACAAACGACATGATTCTTCCGAAAGGCAAATCCCAGACTTCAGAAGGAGACTGACTGTTTCAGGACTGTCTATCCGTAAACATCTCTGCTTCGGTCAAAATGTTTTCGTGTGTGTGAGAGGTATTTTTTACAAATGGTTATATCTACCAATTGCCCAAATTGTTGAGAATAACGAAAAGGTGAAAAGCTTTGCGCTTCGCATAATCGTGCCCGCCTCCCCCTCGCCTCACCAAAGGTGGGTTATGATATATAGCGACGCTGCTCACCCTCTAGAGCGGGAGCGGCGTTTGGTGAGATTACAGATTCTGATTATACAATAGACTGTTTTTGAATAAGAATGAGGTGAGAATAGATTGGGGATAATGTGATGGGAATTATGGGGGAAAACGAACACATGAATGGTTTGTATGACGTTGTTACAGGAGGTTCCTCGAGGCATGTTATACAACAACAACATCGGTAATGAATGTCTTTTAACTTCGTCTGGAAGTGAATCAGAAATTGTAGTTTTCATGAAACGGTCCTCAGCATATATCGTCAATATCATGTATAAGTAGCATATTCAAATTTCTCATCTCATTGCCCCGTTTCGCTCTTAATATAAACAAGAATCAAAGACTCCTAACGACCGAGCACCTCAGCAATCCTTAACGCCTACCAAGCATCTGCAAAGCCCCCACGACCAACACCCAAATCACAACCCTGATCCCGCCCAGTTTCAAAGCACTAAATAATTCATCGTCAGCTGCTATCCTCCTCTCCGCTTCTTCCCTCCTCCTATGAAGCACTCGCATAACCTCGCCCAACTCCGCAATCGTACTCGAGGCCTCGACCTGATTCTGAAGATCAACGCGTATCTGATGTGTAAGCTGCTGCTTTGTGGTTCTCATGACTTCTTGAATGGAGGTGAGTTCTTGTCGTGCTTTGGAAATCGTTTCTTCTGTGAGGGCGAGCTGTTGGTTCCGGGTGTTTAGTCTTGCGTGGGCGGAGGCGAGGTGTTGTTGGAGGGTGGTGTAGGCTATTTCTTTGGCGGACAGTCGCTTTTTGGTGGTCTCAATTTCTGCTTGAGCGGAAGCAAGGGTATTTTGGAGAGTGGAGTTGTCTGTCTCCTTGATAGATAGGTGTCGTTGAGCAGCTTCGACTGTGGATTGTATGTCCGCGAACGATTTGCGAACTTTGGCGGTTATGTTGTAGGTTGATTCGAAGGATAGCTCGCAGTTGATGGCCCACCAAGGTTCGCCAGGTGGCGGGTTATACAGCATCTCACCCAACTGATCCCGTACAAGTGCCAGCTCCTCGGTCAGCTTCTCTTCGGACTTCTTGGCATCGGTAAGGTCTCGCTCTCGAGAACACAATTTGTCTTCAAGAATTTCTTTCTCTGAAAGTAGCTTTAGGGCTCGGTTTGCAGATTTTCTAGCCGAGCGTTTCCAATCGTCCAATTGTGTCGAAAGATCTTGGGACACCTGTTCCGCCCCCGCCTTTGCTCGTAGGGCCTCCTCTTCAGCCTTCCGGGCCTTGCTCAATTGCTTTCGCAGCTTCTCAGCTTCTTGATCTCGTTGCGCCAGGTCCGACAGCAGTTCTCTGGCAGTCTTGCTCTCCTGGCGATCCTCTTTGGCCTGTATCTTAGCCTTCTCAAGTTGGTCTTGAAGCTGGTTGATTTGTGAGACCCATCTCTTCGTGTCCTGGTCCAGATCCTGGGAATCGTTGATTCGCTCGGTCCAGTCCTCCACCACTTCTGATATTTGGTATTGATGGTAGCGCTTGCATAATAGGAGACATGCAAGTTTCTCGAGTGATTTTGGGGTAATTTTCGACCGGCTCCTTGCCATGGCGTTCAGGGCGTTGCATGCAAGCTTTCTGTCTGCCAGACACACTGGCAACCGGCATGGAGCGTTGCCCTTTGAGGGGGCACGGCCAACGCAAGTGTTTCTGACATCTGGATCAAGGTCCAATACCACGTAAGGATCCCAGACCGACTTCACTTCGAGGCCCATCGCGGTTAATAGCGTGCAGAAAGAAAAATATCGATGAGAACGACAGTTATTACAACTGATTGGAAGATGGTGATAGGAAATGAAATTGCGGAGTCGGAACCTCTATTTGAGGGCATCCATCGCACGAAGTAGGGGGTAGGACAGCCTTGAACAGCTACCCGCTGCGATAGGCACAGCCCGCGTAGCCTTTGTCCCTCTTCGTGGCACAGTTCACACCCACTTGCATCCTGTTCACAATGTGATCGTCATAATGCAGAGCTGCTGCATGATGTTCCAATCATAGTATCAGCAAGCCACAACTCGTGACACTTTTCTCAAGCCATGCTGCATAATTCCGCGAGGCTGTTTGACAATGCCAAATTGGCTGCGCAAGACACGATCTGTGCTCTGCTGTGCAGTACTGCTTACCTACATTGCCCTTGCAACAATGGAAATCTGCAGGAATTGAAAACCAGGTGCACATTTTGAAATGGCCATGCGTGCGACTTCTATAATGGATAATACACAAAAGTATGCGACCGGGGTTTTCAACATTGAAACAGGAAACGTCGCAGGGCACGAAAGAAAGGGCAAAACTCATAGACTGCAAAAAACAGAAGAGACAAATAAGATATACCCCCGTAATATCTTTAAACCACATACGTTTTCTCAACCCACCTAAGCAAACGAGGCAGAAGAACTCGCTGGATGTTGCAGCCTCAGTATTGGAGGCCATACAACCCCGACGCTTTTAGCCATCTGCTTAGCCATATGAGGATGCCTTTGTATTCTGGAGATTAATTATTCTCTAATTCAGACATTCCCAAGTATAAGGTACTTGTGTAGTAAGTAGTGATTGAAGGTAGTCAGTGTGTAAATTGAAGTGTTCTAGGTGTCTTATAGCTTGCGCTGTTGTCGAGCACGACCGTTCACCAGGGAACGACAGGCACCATAAGCGGCTGAGCCGAGGTACCCCTATCCCCCACCAAAAACATCAATTTAAGGAGAAGAATGCTTCAAAAACAACAGGCTATCAATGACTTCATCAATAATCAGAAATCGATGCAAGAAAATCCGAAAAGATTAGAAAAGATTAATCTCATAAGATCACAAAATAATAACTTTAATGTTTGATCAATTTTGCACTAACGAATCTTCTACGAGATCAAATTTTAAAATGTCAATGAGTTTATTATCAGTAATTTTACAGTCTTGATACTTTGCAACAAGCTATTGCTAATTGAAAAATTTGGGTTAATGTTTGTGCAATGTGGTGTGGATTCTTGGGTATAAAAGGCTATCTCTTGTCAGAAGAGGCTCAGCTTCCGGTTGGGCAGCTTAGCCTCGTCGCAAAGTATCGACAGCACTTCGTGGAATTTGTGGAACGAAGTGAGCGAGGAACGATCGTCTTGCCACTGATCCGTGGGACAAGATCTACAGTCTTGCCAGTGTTGCGACTGATCCGGTCCCTCTGCCTTATCCACCCAATTATAATATCAGCGCGAACATGCTCTATAGTGATTTTGCGGCTTGGACCATCACCTAATCGAATAGCCTCGAGCTGCTGGATGCTTGCATCCAAGGTGAAGCTCATATTAGCAATCCGTCATGGGTGCCTGACTGGAGCCGAACACCGCATTTGACATTAGGCATCAATAACCACCAGGAGCCGTTTTGTGCATGCAAGTGCTTACTGAAAGAGTCTAAGGGCACTATATACAATGACGTGCTTTATGTCGATGGCCTGCTGCTTAACATAGTCGGCATTGTATCGCCATTCTGCTGGATACCTCAGCTTGATGAGTTCGATGGAGTGGAGAAACCCTCACAGCTAGCGTCAAGGCTGGAGCTGCACTGCAGACCAAGCTCCAAATACTCGCAGTCATGGTGGCAGACCCTTGTCGGTGAGAGGCGCGGGGATGGCCCTCGAGTCATCCAGAAGTACAGAGAGTCCGTCTTGTTATACCAAAAGAGAACTAGCGGCATAGCTTATGGAGAATGGGAGTCTCTCTCTGGTGAAACTGATAGTTTAGAAATCAGTAACGTTGAAAGCCTGATAGTCGCCATGGCTTTGGAACGCAGATTCTGTATGACTGGAGGGGGCGCATGGGCTGGATTCCCAGGGCTGCCAGAAAGGATGAGCTTGTCAATATAACTGCCGGCTCCACCCTGCCTGTCATCTTGCGGCGACTCGGCGATGACTTCCAGGTAGTGGGTACATGTTATATCCATGGGATAATGGATGGGGTGCGAATGGAAAGCGTTCATATCCCAGTTCGGCAGATCCGAATTATCTGACACCCCGCTGTGACCTTTTTCCAACCCGTTTCGACTACATTTTTCGGCACGTCGAACTTCAGGTCAACTCAACTAGTCCTTTGGGCACGAACTCGCTGCTTCAGATTGCTTTCGTCCAGGGCCTTAAAACCACGAGTTGGATGCAGCCGCAAGTACCAGAGGTATTTCCCATGTGCGTTCCTTCTCTTCAAGCTCCTGCCCACCTTGAGCTGGCCTTACCACATTCAGGCGGCCTGCATGGCCGCGAGTCCATCTCAATGGACCAACGTTGGAGTTTTTGGGAAGTTCAACTAAGAGTTATTCAGCGAGTCTCTCCACCTGCTTAAAGGTCGGTCATGAGGTCAGCCACTCAATGCCACCCAAGCTTCATCATCCTGGTTTGGCTCTGTCCAACAGGTACCGGAGTGTAGCTCTTTCCCTTCGGTGATTGTCGTCATTTATAATACTGATGCGCCAACATCACATCAGAAAATAGAGTGTTTTGGTGAATCTATGAAAGTAATGAGCGGTAGCACTTGTTATCGATTTGCAAGAATTCGGAATCATTTGAGAGATCGGAAAGAAATTTACAAATTTCTACAACAAACAGAGAGTTATGGCATTGCACTTGAGGGGGATATGGCATAGTGATACGACAAGATTAGCAAGCGCAAAAATCCAATGTGGTAACATTCTTCAATAATGTAATTCACTACCTTGTCGTAAATCTGATGTCTTGTCACCTATTCCGTACACACAAAGTATTCGTGTCTGATGAGGAATCTCGGAAGCCGCCATGTCGCTTGCAGCCGGTCAGCCTTGAAGATCCCTGCCGAAATGTCATCATGCCGATAACTGTGGCACTAGACAGTATCGACGTTTTGGTGGAGGTTATGTTCATCAACCTATTTGAATTACTTCTCCACGCTCAGCCTCCTACATCTCAGTCCCATACTCTCGCACAGGACATAAAGACCACTCTATGCGCTTCCCTTCCTTCCCAGCCATCGTTCGAACCTTTTATACTCTCACCAATACAACATCCCGCGCTCTACCTGCATCACAAAGAGCTCTAGGACCTTTCATCAGAGGAACAATCCTCAGGTCTATGCCCACGATTCCATTCTTGGGATCTTTGTTTAGTAGCGGTTCAAGTTCGAAAGACATGTCGTACTCGATTCAGAAGAGCGATGACGAGTGGCGGGCGGTGTTGAACCCAGGTAACTACCCTCCTGTCAAGGTTATCACATGGGCCTATTGTCCAGCTGTACTCCTGCTCCTTGAATAGATATTCGAGAGAGCTAACTCCATCTCAGAACAATTCCGCATCCTCCGCGAAAAAGGCACCGAAGCCCCTTACACCGGCGCCTACGACAAACACATGCCCTCAACCGGCGTTTACACCTGTGCCGCATGCGAGGCTCCCTTATACAACGCCACCCATAAATTTAAATCCGGCTGCGGCTGGCCTGCCTACTTCGATGCCATCCCCGGCGCTGTTACGAGACATACGGATCGGGCTTTCGGTATGGCAAGGACGGAGATAGTGTGTAGTAAGTGCGGAGGGCATTTGGGACATGTGTTCAAGGGAGAGGGGTATCCGACACCGACAGATGAGAGGCATTGTGTGAATAGTATCAGCTTAACTTTTAAGAATGACAATGCGGCGGAGGGAGGGGAGAGTAAGGTTTGAGGAGACGGAGGTACGAGAATTATACCGCATTCTTGAGCCAGATGAATGATGAGGGACTGTATATCGATAGCAAGATGATTATCATGTTTCTCCCCTGGCGGATAATGCCCTGAACTTTCCTCTCGATGCTGTGTAACCTTCTAGTCCCGCCTTATCTTGAATAAGCCTCGCTTATTCAGCCCTATAAGGCAGGGAACAGACAACCCGCGTCAAGAAAGTGGATAATAATGATACGAAACCAAGCATGCCAAGGCAGCCAGCTACATTGACACCATCTGGCTTACATCCACCTCCATATTTAGTCCCTGAGCATATTGTAAGCTCCATAATGTCAAGAAGAACCCCGAACCCCGCGGCAGAGCGTGCAGCTCAAAATCAGCAAACAATCAAAACCTTACTGAAGCTTGAAGGCAATAAGAGCTGTGCCGATTGCAAAAGGAACAAGCGTGAGTAGAATTAACAACCTGTGGTTGTCTTCTTGTTGAGGTAGTACTGATGTCCTGTCTCCACCCAGACCCAAGATGGGCGAGCTGGAACCTGGGGATATTCGTTTGCATTCGGTATGCGGCCGCCCTCTAGAGACAAATTCTAGTCATCCTAACGGTAATTTTAGATGTTCTGGGATACATCGAGGCATGGGTACCCACATAAGTCGGGTCAAGTCTGTGGATCTAGATGCCTGGACGGATGAGCAGCTGCAGAGTGTGCTACGATGGGGAAACGCCCGGGCAAATAAGTAAGGTCTTTACAACTGGGGGAGCGAACAACGTCTCATTATTCATAGGTACTGGGAAGCAAAACTGGCACCAGGACACGTTCCTTCCGAATCGTAGGCCTTTCTTAGCACACTGCAAAAGGGGGAGACGCTGATTTGCTATTAGAAAGCTTGAGAATTTTATACGGACAAAGTACGAATCCAAGCGCTGGGTGATGGAGGGACCGATGCCAGACCCAGCGACTTTGGATGATGACGATGACGTCGTAAGTCTCCAGTCTATATCGCTGCATGTAATGGATCCAAAGCTGACATTCCTATAATAGCCCCTCAACGTTGTTCAGGAGAAGGCCAAGCTAGAGCGCTCGTCATCGCAGCGAGCCTCGTCGGCTGCCAGTCAGCCGCATCCACCAATGCCGAGAGCGGCCCCAAATGTCGATCTGTTTGGCGACGTACCAGCACCGCCTGCTAGGCCTAGCACCACCGACGTTGCTGGCGGCCGTCCTCCGCCTGCGAAGAACACTGCTCCGCCCAAACAGTCACAGCCCGCAGATTCGTTGTTGGGACTTGACTTTTTCGGCGGTCCAGCATCAGCTCCTTCCGGTAGACCATCTACCGCTACATCAACCCCTGGGACATCTAGCGGTCCATCACGACCTGATCTCAAACAATCGATTCTCTCGCTATATGCTTCAGCTCCGCCCCCGAAGCCGCAATCTGAGTCCCAGACTGGTTTCGGCGGCATGCAGTCCCCTCCAGCTCAACAACAGTCGCACCTCGGAGACATGAACGACGCCTTTAGCGGCTTAAGTTTCACTGCGACATCACCCGCTCCACCACAACCTCAACAACAACCAAAACCTGACCCTTTCTCCTCCTTCTCCAAACTCAGTACCCAACGCTCCACCATCGCCTCGCCGCAACTCACCTCCCCAGCGCCAATGGGTGGTGGAGGATTTTTCGACACGTCCCCCAAGCTACCTCAAAAACCATCAATGGCATCAAAACCACCATCCCAACCCCCAATTCTTAGCTCCAGCTCCTCCAGCGCCTTTGGCGATTTTAGCTTTGCCACCACTACATCTCCTGCCCCCAAACAAACTACCACGAGTACCTCTAAAGATCTTTTCAACTTCTCCAGCCCTTCACCATCGAAACCGGTCGCGCCGACTTCGAATATCAACTCCGCGTTTCACCTCTCCACACCGGCACAGCCACCCCCGAAATCAACGCCCTTAGCATCCGCAACGACCACATCCTCCTTCTCCAATTTCTCAGCCGCCGACGCTTGGGGTTCCAACGACGCTTGGGCTACCCCTGACCCCCCTGCCCCCAAAACCCAATCCAGACCTACAGCGAAGGCCCCAGATAGCGATTTCGCCTGGGGCGCTGCCCCAAGCCTTACGACAACTTCTGGTACATCAAAGTCTGGCGCGCAGCCAAGCCCGCCAAAAATCGCACTGGATGAGGATTTTGGGGGCTGGAATAGCGCTGCGCCGGAAACCCCGGTTGCGCCCAACCCGCCAGCTCAGAAGTCGGGCGGCGGTGGGTTTGGAGGTGGGGATATTCTTGAGAACCCTTGGGGTTGAGCGAAGGGTGGAAGGGTGGTGGGAGGGTCAGACGGGGCTTAGATATGGTGTGTAGAGCTTTGAGCTCTTTGGGATGAGGGGTGTTGTTTGGCGTGGTAGGTTAGATACGAATGGAAGCATGCACTCAGTATGTGAATAAAATTATCCGGGGGAAATTGTGGTAGAGCACCAATAATGTCTTAGGTTGAGCTGCTGCTCTACATCAAGATTATAAGTCCCATGCAATAGTGTTGTCAAGAATATAACCAGACTCCGTGTTGTACGTGTCATACGTCTCGCGACGTACCAAAGCGAATCACCCCACATAACTCGCACTCAGCTCTTCCTTCCCTCATTGAAAAAACCCACCAACGGCCATTAAATCCCCCATCCATCAACTCCAGGTTTGGCATTGCTCTTTTCTCCCTTGAATAACCATGTAGGCATCGGCCCACCTTTGCGCCAAACTCGGCGATTTTACCTTCGAGTGGCTTGGTGCGCGAAAGCTGTGAGCGCACGGATGAATGTTTCGGTAATGCGGCTGCTGGAGGCTCGTGGAGCTTGGAGATTTGATGTCGCTCGAAGTGGATGGGGATGTTGATCTGTGGAGGAAATGTTGCTAGGATAAGGGTACCGAAGGCTTCCCATAACAAGCGACTGGATAGAGGGTTAGTAATTTTCTATTTGAGTTCCCTAGAAGTTGGGCCTTGTTGCCTTTGGTAAGAACAATAGATAGGGCAGAGCGAGCAACTCAGGCCGCCTGCCATGATATCGCTGATTGAACCGTTTCCCCACCCTCTAGTATTACCAAGCACCGGACATAAGTGTATGCTCTGAGTTGTTGAAGCCGTGCTGGTTGTCTTGCGCTTCTGCTTTCCTTAGGGTTCTCATCGGTATTCGATAATCGATGTCCCGTAAATATGGGTGTATCCAACACTGTCGTAGATTCTCTGCATGCGTCCACAATGACGAGCTGTTCTGCTCCCCATCGTCCTCCCCACACCCCGATGGTTTAAAGCATCACCAAAAGAAGCTCAGAATCCACCATAGTAGTACGACTACCCCGATGATCATGCCAGCCAGCTTAAAAATAGCGACCTTGTTCCCCGACTGTGCCATGCGGCCGAGCCGGCCAGCGCTACCTTTTAGCGTCGTGGTCATCGAGGAAAACACCTCCGACTGCAGATAAGGGCATTAGCTTGAGTTGTACAAGCCTGGGGGAAAAGATGGGTTAGAGTCAGCGGTAGGCATACAGTGTTATCAATGACATCCTGACTTCTCGCGTTGTCGTAGATATCCACAGTAACTCCCCTGAGAGCGGATACTTTGGAAGAGAGTTCGGAGAGACGGCTGTTGTTCTGCCTGTAGCCGGCAAAGCGTTACTTTTTAGTATATAACTGTGAAGAAGGGAGAGCAGAGAGAAACAGGAAGGGGGACATACTGTTCTCGTTCGTAGGCGTCGGACATGATGGGAAGGTAGGTAAGATAGCAGAGCAGTTTGGAGGCTGGCTGATTTTAGGATTGTGGAAGATATTCCGTAGATTGTACGGAGGTATATGTGACACCTCGTTTCGTCAGTCAGATTTGGCGCGTGCGGCGTAATCTTAACGAGCGCTAGTGTAAGGAGTGATCGCAACACTACGAGTGGAGTTCTTTGACACCCAGACATCCCTACTAACCACCAGCCATTTATTTCATGTGTTTGATACCGACAGGCAGTTTTGCTCGGTCTTGAAGGGATGCAGGAAGATGTACTCCTAATCCCTGATGATGCTATGGTAAATTACTTCACATCAGGAGTATAAGTTCACATGCGTTACTCAATGGATCTTACAACAGAGCTAGGACAAATCATTATATACCTCTATCATTAGATATGACGATTCCGAACTCCCCTGGCGTATGTCTCCAAATCTATTGTTCATTGGCCTATTGCTGGGTTAGGAAAGAAGATGCACTGCAACGTCTGGGGGCTGTAAGCCACCAGTCTCCACCGGTCGGAAGCCTCTCCTCGAAGTTCAGAACATGAATTGCGGCGTACCAACATGGACTGATATGACTCCTCAGTTTTGACTCTCTTGCAGCTCTCTAGGAGATACGCCGAGTCGCGTCTCTTGAGAGAGGTTTTCTCTTTCAATATTTTGCATTCTTCTCGTTCGTAATCCATCCTCTCTCCCCACTGATCGATTCGTCTCCGGTGGTCTAAGTCAAGATCTACGCAACTGAGAGTATCGGACATGGCCACTGTTTTCGTTTCCCAATTATCAGGCTCCATTTCTTCTGGCTGCAGGGTGAATGGATTCTGGCATCCGATAGCGTCGTTTGTCCAATTACGCAAGTACTCTACGTCGGGCGCGGCCTTCATGTCGGCTTCTTGGCTCTCACGGTAGCCATCGTCCGGGTCGTTGACAAAATCTGATTCCTGGTCCCACTGGTTTTCGAGTAGGCCGAGCGCTCTGGCTCTGGCTTTGGCCTCCTTGTGCTCCTGTTCGGCCACTATGAGAGCTCTGGTATTGTCTGATCCTCTTTGGAAAAAGAATAGGTCGACTTCAAGTTCGGAATAAGGGTACATGTCTGTACCTTTCGCCTCGTCGTACTTTAATTTATCTTCTTCGTTGGCATCCCGTGTGGCGTCGAATGCCGCCTGTGCTTGGAAGAGATTCTGGCGCGTTCGCTCGACCTCTTCTTGGACCGCACGGTTGTACGATTCGTCCGACGTCATAGGCACTTCGTCGATCATAGCGGGTTCGACCGAGTCAGGCACGGGGTTCTGGGGTTGTGAAGAGGCAGGATCCTCTTCAAGAACTATTTCCGGTACGTTCAGCAAATTTGCTTCGTCTAGCGCGTTTTCGATTTTTTCTTGCGATAGACTCTGTAAGTAACGGAGATGAGTTCGCAAGAAACGAAGCTCGTTCTCTAGTTCGTCTCTGCGCTTGATGTTTCTAAGGTACGTGGGCTCCTGCTCTTCCATTTCCTGCCTGATCCTGATTATTTCGTCCTCATTGTTGGATGATTCGATTAAAAAATCCGAATTTTCCATGAACCTTCGAGTAACGTTGACTTCCCTTTCAGCTTTATTGCACTCTGTTTCCAGATGTTCGAATTTACGGCTTGAGTGGATGATCTCGGATAGTTCTGCAATCATTTCCTTTGTCAGGACCAATACAAGGCCGTCTGGGGAGTTTATGATCCGGCTTGGTCCACTTGTGTAGCGTGGAAGTTCTTCCTGATTTCCCATCTCGACGTCGCTCGAATAGGGCAAGTCGACACTTGCAATGGGTGTAGCAGAAGGCTCACTTATGGCCTTTGAAGATTCGACATAATCCTCGGCTTGGGGCAAACTTATGTTGGGATCATCGATCCCAGCATCGGACGGTAATGGAGGCACTGGGGTCCTTAATCCATCATCTCTCACGTTGGGTGCTGAGCTACTTTTTGGAAACTCCAAGAGAAATGCTCGTGCACGTTCAATACCTTGTGGTTGTCCGAGCCTCCACGGCGTGCGAAAGACTTTGTAAGTCTTCTGCGCAAGGGTATCGAAGCGCCGTTTCATTCTTGCGATATATTAAACGGTCCCGCGACACAGCTCTCCGAGTTTGCGAATTTTGTAGTTTGGAAGAAATGTGAAAAAGTTTGGGTAGGAAGGGCAGCGTTTCTGTGCGGGTGCAGTATTGTAAAGCAAGATAAGGTGCCTTTTGCGGACTACATTGAACCAGCCGCTTCTGGTTTTCTTTGTGGTGTTTCTTTATTTGATGGGCAAAGGTTTTCCAATCAAAAACAAAAGCGTCAACCACCCAGCAAGGCTTTCCCCTCGGTTTTCCTTTGTCCCTTGACTTCTTAGTCTGGGAACTACTGTAGCATGTGTAGAATTCTTCTTGCCTTTGATGTGTTCGTGATTTAAGCCGGGAGCCATCACTTCGTACTCGTTGTTTTCTTTCACGTTTCTTCGAAGTATTTCAAAAGCCCCACCTCTTAATCTTCTTCCATTTTGAGAATATACACTTTTTCCCACCGCCTGGAAGTGATCCTCTTAAGATATCACAGGTCCATACGGGCATCCGGTACACAAGGCAACATGTCCCGAACCTACACACGCAGCGTGGTGAACAGCGGTCTGAGCAAAGGGGCAGTATCTCCTATCATCGAAGAGAGTGGCTATACTACGGTTCAGCATAAAAAGCCTTCCGGACTAGGCGCTGCCTTCAGCCGTAACCCAGGTCAAGCTACCTCTCCGCTTGCGCCACTTTCTGCAAATAGGTCAAACATCAATCTCGCAAACAAGAGGAACTCTCGTTTTGGAGCGTCGCCTCCGAGCGTAGCCGCATCATATAGGGCTGATGTTTATGAACTTCCTCACAAAGCTCCGTCGATGTTCAGAAACTCTGTCATGGGCTCTATGCGTGGACCACCTGACCTCCGGAGTACCCGAATACAAAAGCTTTCGAAGAGCCTTTTCAAACCGGGAATGATAGTACGGGCTGCAGTTCATGAGCCGGATTTACACGGCACGGCTGGCGGATCAGCCATGACCCTTGCTGACAGGTATACCACAGAGAGCAGATTTGGTACGATCCACTCAAAATACCGGAAAATGATAGTCATTGCTCTTTATGAAACTCATTATCTCGCTATTCCCTTGTATACACACAACGGTAACGGAGTCGCACACAAAACTAAACCAGATGAGTACATATCGGTTCGTGACCATCGGTCCCCGGGGCCATTCAGCATACAGACGGTCCACGGTGAATTAGTCACGGATCAGGTCAATGCCGGCATTCATCCATACGATCCCAACAGTCTAGCGCATATTACTTATCCCGTGGCGAGGAAATACGACCTACCTTTGATAGTTGAAGGGCAACTGGGCAAGCGGTCTGCGAAGCATCTTTGGTCGCTGTACGATGACTTTGTTCAGGCCAGTAAGATCACAGTATAAAGAGCAAATCAAATATATGGGGTTTAGAAACAAAGGACTTAGATCCTATAGTCAGAGGTAAGATAGTTGTGAATCGTGTCGGTACGGAAACCTGGAGCCTTTTGTGGCAATGATTGGCTTTTTCCGATGTCTGCTTTTTGCTTAACTGTTTTTCAATATAAATTATACCACGACATCGAGTTCCTGCCTTGTTTTCTTATATCCTCTGTGACTATTCTCAATTATCTACTCAATCATTGGTTAATTAACCAATATAAACTAACAACGTGCGATCATTCATAGTTCAACATTAACACTCTAGGTTCATTATAATTCAGAGGACACTTCATAGAATACTGTATGTTAAACCAGATCTTGGTAATAGTATGCTATATACTTTGAATAGGTAATTAAGCTTTGCGATATTTACAGCACTCTTTGAAGAGCCGGTATTATGTCGTATATACATGTATTACGCGGAACATGAATGTCGTCTGATAAGTGGACCCAGCTCCTCAGGGCGTTCCGGTATCTCAGGTCCCATGGTCTTCCTTCGCAGGCGTTCACTTTCTTGGCGTTCGATCTCGCACGTTTGTTCCCAGCGACGAATACGCTTTTGGTTCCGCGATTCAGCCACGATACTGAAACTTTCCGACATACCAACACTTCGTACGTCCCATTTCGCGTCTCCGCTTTCATCTTCCTCGCTATCTGGTTGTAAGATTGGTTTCTCTCGAGATTCGGAGACACCGTTTATCCATTCGTCGATGAAGCCCCTGTCAACTGTGGCCTTCATGGAGGTTTCGAGGCTTAAGCTATAGCCGTCATCAACATCGTCAATGAAGTGTGATGATCTCTCGGAATTATTCTCGAGGACACCGAGCTTCCATGCCCGGGAAACCGCATCATCCCGTGCTTCTTCGGCCTCTATCAGGTTTCTGGTCATCTGGGATTGATCGGCAAGACAAGCATTATCGAAGACGGATTTTGAGACTTGACAGACACCTTCCTGGACTTCCTGTCTCCATACTTCTCGCTCCTGCTCATATTTCCGGCGTCGATGGTAAAATTCATATTCCAGCTTTTGAAGTGCGTTGGTTTTGAACTCGACCTCCTCGCACAGTGCCCGACGGTTCCGTTCCTCGGAGCTGATCGATGACTGGCTACTTTGCGATAAGGCAGTCGAATTCCGTCTAGATATTGGAATGGGCGTTTGTAGAGCCGACGGAACGGCTTCTGGCTCAGGTTCGGTAATGGCCAGCAGATTCGCTTCCCCTAGTACACGTTCGAAAAGATCGTGGGAGTAAGCCATAGAAGCTTCGAGGCTGTGCTTGAGATTTGTGAAATCGAACTCTAGGTCATCCCTCTTCTCGTTGGCTTGGGATAATCGCGATTCCTCTTGTTCAATTGCCGCCCTGATCTGGTCTGCTTCCTCCTCGTTGTCTGTTGCTTCAAGCGAGTCCTTGATTTGATTCATGTTGACCTCAGTGACAGTGGCCTGCAATTTGGCATCTTCAAAGTCGTTTTCAATGAGGTTTAGTCTACGGCTGGCTTCGGTGATCGCCTGTAGCTCGGAAACCATGTCTTCATTCAAGAGAAGTGCAAAGCAATTCTTGAATCCGTCATGCGCGCCGATTATTCGGGCTTCTCCGTCCGTGTATTGCAAATCGTTGTGTGGCTCCGATTGGTTGATCTGAATTACTTCTTCAACAGCCACAGTTCCAAATTCGCCTGTATATTGCATGTCATCTTGAGGCTCTTGTTCGTCAGTCTGAATCTCTTCTTGTTCGATAGCCGCGATTTCATATCTATCCATGTATTGCACGTCATCTTCTAGTTCCGACACGTTAGTCTGACTCTCTCCCTCAATGGCCCTAATTTCCTCTTCGTCTCCGTATTGCCAGTCACCTTCGTCTGTGTACTGGAAGCCATCCCAGGGTTCTGGTTGGTCAGGCTGACTATCTTCTTCAACGGCCGCATTGTCAAGATCTATCGTTTCCTCCAATACTAAGGTATCGTAGATTATTTGCTCTTGCGGTGGGCTGTCAAGAGTTGCTATAGCCTCTTGCCAAACTGGGATGTTTTCAACAGCCGCAACGTCAAGCGTCGTTACTGCCTCTTGCAGAGTTGGGACGTTGTTAGTTATTAGCTCTCGCGGTGGGCTGTCAAAAGTCTCCATCGCCTCTTGCAGTGCGAGACATTGGCTTGTTGGAGACTTCTCGCGGGTTTGCAGGATCATGAAATTCCAGGAGCCGATCTTCCTCATCGTCCGTCGGACGAATCCCTGAACACGCACGTCCATCTCTGCAAAATTTTATCGGAAGTAATGTTAGTATTCCTAGAAGCTGTGTTTTGGGGTGGTGTTCAGAAAAAGGGTAGTGCCTCCCTCACTTTCTTTTCCTTAGAGTTGATATTGATATGTGGAAGAATAGATGGAAGAAGGGTAATCAAAGTAGCAAACTGATTTTTCTAACGCATGCTGGTTTTTTTTGTTCTTGGATGGTTTCATTATTTCATATGGTGACAACGCCTTGACCAATATTCTTATTGTTCAGTTGTTGACAAGAATTATTCAATGACATTGTGTCCCTATTATTGTCCGTATGATAGGGGAGCAATGTTCTCCTTTCCGAGTCGTCTGTCGTTCTATCAAATACCGTGTGTGTCTCATTCCACACTTTACTTTACACAACTTACTTGGCTTGGCTTTGAAACTATTCCCGATTAACTACAAATTCAACAACAAAGCTTTAACAACCACGCACTATGGACCAAAATCCGAATCGCGGCACCGCAGCAACTCTCACGTCCTGGAGAAATCCCCCAAAAGGGCCCCAGGATACCTCTACGCGAAGAATCAGGTTTGCAGATGCAACCCAGAAAGGGCCCCAGGAAACCTTGGCGCGAAGAATCTCGTTTGCAGATGCAAGCCAGCAGCAAACGTGGAGAACCATTCGAGATTCCACTACCACCCCCATAGGAGCGCCTCCGGTCCCACAAGCAGATGGCTTCAAAACAGTCTCGAAGCGAAGACAATCTTTGAACCCTGACTATCATCAAAACTCGGCTTTGCAGACCCCTACAATCAACGACGCACCTATGCCACCTACTCGAGCGCGAACAATCGCTTACCGTCCAGCCAACAACCCCGGCCAGACCCTCTCCCCTCCCAGCGCCGCGACACGAGACCGCGGATCCATCTACGCCAAAAGGGGCAAAGCCATCTCACACCTCAAGCAATCCTGCCTCCCCCCGCACGAGCGTGACCCGCTCCTCGCCGAAGCCGAGAGAAACAAGGGCGTCCGGCTCACGAAAGAAATGTTCAAACCAGGCATGATCATCCGCTGCGCGCACCACGAGCAAGACTTCGTCATCGGCGGCGGCGGCGGTCCCGGCGCCTCCGACGCAACCCTCGCGGACAAGTACAGGACCGACTCCCGCTTCGGCACCATCTACACCAAATACCGCAAGATGATCGTGGTGGCGCTGTACCAGGACCACTACGTCGCGGTGCCGCTGTACACGCACAACGGGCGGGGGCTGGCGAAGAAGCCCAAGCCGGACGAGTTCGTGTCGGTGCGGGACCACCGCGTGCCCGGCGCGTTCGAGGCGCTGTCGGTGCATCAGCCCGTGGTGACGGAGCGGGTGGATGGCGCCGTGGAGCGGTTCCATCCGAAGAGTACGGCGCATTTCACGTATCCCGTGTCGCGGCGGTATGGGCTGCCGGTTGTGGTGGAGGGGCAGGTGCGGAAGGTGTCGGTGGCGGGGTTGGCGACGTTGGTGAATACTTATTCTACTAGGGCTGCGCGCTGATTTTTGGGGAGGGGGGGTGGGTTCTGATGTTTGCTTTTAGGGGGGTTTTTGGATGTGAGAACCCCCTTTTTTATTATTTTATATATGAAAAGGGTGATTTGGTGAGAAGTCTCGCTATTCTCGAGTAGTAAAAGTTTCAAAATTCTTCCTTCACATCTACATAGTACTCTCAACAGCTTCAAAACATGCACATCTCCGTCCCAGACCATCAAATAAACCAAACTGCCCCCATTTCATACCCTCCTTCATCGCCAAGATTTTGAAAGAATAAAATTCAAACATACATACCGCATGCCAGCAAATCCTATCCTATCCTATCCATGATAAAAATAACTCAATACGACTTTTTACAAAGCGACCATCTTCTCATTTCCACCCGAACAAAAATTTCATTACTCAGCAACCCAAAATCAGAATCCGGCGACGGCTCTTCAACAAAGATCTCTCCTACCTTTTCTGAATTCCGCAGGAATAGAGTAGATGCTTTGGGAAACGATCGTCTCCCCCCCCCGGCTGGTCTTGAGGTTGGACTAGCTTCCGGGAAGTGGGTGCCCGGGCGGGAATCGAATTATGCGAATATGTAGCTATACTTTTCTGCGCATTAGGGCCAAAGAAACTGGGTAAATTCACATTTTCTGTTTCCTAAGAAAGCGAGGAACTAACTAGGATATCTTTGTGCGCCTTCTTTGGAAGACGGAAGTGATGGAATCAGTGAGTGTCTCTATACCAAAACTTGCCTCTCTCGACACTCTAGAATTAGATTATGACAAGGACAACGTCGAACCTTTGATCAAAAGTGAATGTTATGTGAAACGATCTAGTAAATCCAATTCTTCTGTGGGCGACTCGTTCGGTGAATGCAAGGGGGTGGTCGTGCTTATGTATCAAGCAGTGCGCCATGATGGAAAAGCCACCTTGAGGGCTCGTTAACATTGACGGAAGAACATGAGAATGGGCTTGAAAAGCTGTGCTGACATTCTGAATCGATGTTGGTTGCTACGGTAACGGAGGTCATCTTGCTGATTCCGATTGTGAGCGGGATTTTTTTTTACTGGTTTGATGATCTGATGACATTGATTTAATCGAATAAGCGACTCTGGTTTTCATGATAGAGCGTGATCGCATGAACAGACTCTTCGGGACCACAACAGGAAATGATTGTGTTGCGGTATCTTATGCGGGATGTAGGGTGTGCAGGACGAAACCTGCTCTAACGTTCCTGCACCATAGATCGTGCGCTGCTCATGGAGACATGGAATGTTGTTGGTGGCCGTCGGCGAAGCTGGATCCAGCTTTGTGATCAAGACTCTAACCCTTTATTTTCTCCAACGTACCATCTGCATCCCATACAACTTCTATGATTCCGAGCCTTGACGAAACCGGCTGCTTGACGCTGACTACCTTGAAACTTCTGTGAGCGTCTTCAAACAGCTGCACCCAGTCACTCAAATCTCGTTCCTTGCCGTTGTGAATCTCAAGCATGGACATATCGAAGTTTCTGTCATGGGGTTTAGAGAAGAGGTGGCTAAGGGGAGGGGGGTAAAGGATGAAATTTTTAGCCTCACCGAAGCAGTTTCTCTCGGTACAATGGAACCGTGCCCGGCTCAGGAAGGATATGCTCGTTTACTAGCACTCTTGTGCCAGGTTTGAGTGCCGGGATCAAAGACCGGAGTATCCGAATTGCGTACGTGTCGGACCAGTCGTGGAGGATCCAGCGCAGGAAGAAGACGTCGGCATTCATTACAGGTTGGTCCTCAAAGAAGTCATGCTCAATGAAAGAAACACGATCTGCTAGGTGCACCGGCAATTTTATTCTTGCCTCTCTTACAACTTCCGCTCGATCTTGAACAATGCATTGGATTGAGGAGAATCGTTGTGCGAGTGCTATGCTGACGGAACCATACCCGCCACCCACATCTACTACAGTTCCAGTCCTACTGGACTCCCAAGGATAGTTGTCCAGAACGTGAACAGGCTCCAGTCCAGGACCGGTGTTGAACCAAGACATCGCCTCAGCGTACCGCTGTGCACGTTGAGGATGTTGGGCGATGTTTTCAAAAATGGTCAGCTCTGTCATATGAGCCAAGTTGTATCCCTATGCCCGATCATCAGTTGCAGACATCCCCTGCCGCCGTTGCTAGAAGGCTGCAATCTTCACCGTATGAACCGACTCCTGCGAATCCGGCCATTTCGCCAGCGCATCCACTGTCTGAAAACCAGCGTTGTCAGCGGCGCCAGCGGCATCATCGGAGATTCCCTGAAGCGCATACCTTGGCCGCCGCTGGCCACATTTCCTCCGTCATCATCCCCACCCATTGCCGCATCTGCGGATTCACAGCAAGCATGTGCGATGCAGCGGTGTGGGCAACGAAGCCCTTGTGAGGTTCTCGGAAAATATGATGCGCAGCAGCCTGGCGCACGAGTCTACGAACCACGTGCTCTGGCAGGCCCGACGTAGTAGCCATCTCAGCGAAGGAGACCTCCTCGCCATCCGAAACGCTCGTTGCAAACCTAAATCTGCAGACAGCTTGCAGGCTGATCAGGGCATTGTGCTGTGGGATTTTATACAGCATCAGCCATATCGGACCATTGAAAGTAACTTAAAAGGAGAAGTAGCTCCCACGCTTGGTGTCAGAATACCAACTGGCCCAAGCATCAGCGCGTGCAGCTCATCGGTGGCCTCGAGAATAGCCTGCCGGAAAGCTGCTACACGGGGATGGAAAAGCAACCTTGGTGGACTGTCGGCGTCAAAGGACGGAGACGGAAGCGCCTCGGAAGCCGTGTAGAGATCGATTTCCGCAGTGTTTGCTGCGATGATAGATGCAAGCTTGCTGATTCTGCTTGTCACCATCGTCAATCTGCTTTAACGGCCTATTGACGAGTCAGAAACCGAGTGCTGCAATCAATGTATGTCCTAAGGACCTCGAGAACCCCAGCAGTTCTCAATTATTATTACCTTAGGGTCTTTCATACATTGGCGCACGGTACGGCTGCACCGTGCCCTAATTGACACTGTTTCTAACCTTCGTATTCAAAACATCAGCGATAAATTACACGAGAGGAATATTACGCCATCCTCAATTGGGTAGGCATACAGGCGTATAGTAAACCACCAATTCATCCCACCCCCATACCCCGCCTCCTGCCTCTTGTTACTCCTGTGGTTCTCGCAGCATTTGTCGTCTGTCTCTCTGCCCACAGCATGTTTAGACCTTTTACCAAGTCTGGTCCTCGCTACTCCTTGGTTGATGGTGCAAAAAGACATACCAGTCTTCCGCCGATGAGATCGATTCTTTCCACTCTTCTTGTTTTCTTTGCTGCTGCGTCATGTTTCTTTGCCGGGAGATATTCAAGAACGCTCGAGCTAAATGAGAGCATTAGCCGTGAGTCTCGATTCCAGACCCACGCACCATTGGATGCTTATCAGTTCAGTACGAACCAACCCAGTCACATTCAGATATAATAGAATGTACGGAGAACGACCTTCGAACAACACGGATCAAGCTTGGGGAGATCTATTCCCCGAGCAAGGCGGGTTTTTCAAACATCCAGATCTAGCACCAAAACGATCTGCGCTCTCCGTTTTCCACCAGTTGCATTGTCTAGTCTGCCAACCTTTATCCCCGCTTCAAGATTCTCACTAATCAACCAACAAAAGAACGGCATTCGCGAAGGGTACTGGACTCTACACGAAGCCGCCACGGAAGGTATCAAAATCACCGAGGAGGACATGCCAATGATGGCGTCGCCACCTCATATCCGACATTGCATCGACCTTATTCGGCAAAGCCTCATGTGCCAGCCTGACACGACGATCGAACTTAAGGATGAGGAGGTTGGGGGCGTCACTGGGTTTGGGACGGAGCATCAGTGCAAGGATTGGGAACAGTTGATACAGTGGACGAAAAAGTGGCAGACGTATGATCCGGATGAGCGTCCGACAGAGGAAAAACACCTCCATGAGACTCACGACCATCATGTCCACTGAGGAAATTGATCATGATCGAAGCCTAGAGCTATTAGCAATTTTCCAGAACGCGCAAGGTGCCCGAGTTCGAGGTCTGAATGCTTCACGGCCTAGCACGTAGAACGAAGTTGGAAACCCCAAATATTTTGGCCTTGTTTTATTAATTAGGTCATTAGCGGATTCTTCATTCGCTCAATCTCATCCACAGTCACCACACGTTCTGAGAACGAGTTCATCAATCTCGACCAGTCCACACAGCGATGCACCGACTCCGAGGCGTTGAACATTGGTCTCGCTTTTTTCGGGTGCCAGGTGAAGGTCGTTAGCGACAAATCTGCATGGCAAACTGCAGATTGCCGGAGCATTTCGAAGCAATGATCTGTTATTCGATTTGGTTAGTATAAGTATCAGACGGACCAGGAGACAGAATAGACAGCTACTCACCGACATGTGAGAGCATGTGCTCCTCATCCGCACCGGTAACGTTGGGATGGTAATAATCGCGATAATGCCATCGCCGTAGCATATCCTACGGTAGCACGATCCTATTATCAGCTCTCGTATTCCCGACAGTATCCTTTCGGTAGTTGGTATCGCAGAGGGAAGAGTGCGTACGATACAATGCAGCTCGTGAAATGCTCCCAGCCAGCCCAAGTACCCTCCCGCCTCCGGCAACGCCACCGACTCTTGATGATCGTGTGACAGCTCGTTCGCTGTTACGCGGATATGCATCGGGGCCATCAGTTCATCCCATGCCGCGTCGATATCGGTGTTAGGTCTCCCAGCGTATGGGTTGTTGGTCAGGTTGTGGAAGATCATGGGAGCATAGCTGATGGATAGCCCTTGAATGGAAGCTGGACAGAGTGATTGAGTTGGGACATGAGCTCAAAATCTGGTGGAAATATGCGTACTGTGGGGTGATAGAGCCTTCTTAATATGTAAAGATGCTACAACGGTACCGACGATGGTATAGAGCACAACCAGGGCAATCTGTATGATTATGAATTTGGTTGTCCATCGTTGGACTTGTGGCTTCGAATCGCGATGTAGCACGTCTGCGTCCTCAGTGCTAACGTCAGAGAGCTGTCCGTCCTTGTCTTCATCGAAAGGAAGGAGTCCCTGGCTATCTGGATCCATTGAGGATTATCGTCACATAAGATCAAGTCAACGACGATTCATTATGTTAAAGTCTCGAGATAGCATGAGAGACCCCTCTAGAATCCAAGCAAAAGCCTGAAGAGCAGACCCTCCTAGACTTGCATGTCCTCCCAATCCAAAATTCAGGGCCACTAAATTGTACCGAATGCTGAAAGTTTCAATACGCAACCTGTATATTTCATTCACTCCCAAAACGAAACTCACTGGGAACTATTCAATCTGTCTTGTGGAACTCCCGTACCCTTGGATGTATTGAAACCAGCATCAAACGAATGTTTAGCGCTCCGCATAAATCATGAAGATGCGAACGAAGAGGGTATCAGACAAGTGATCAGACGTTTATGCAAGGATGGAACCAGGTTCTTGTCTCGAGCGCTGCCGCGGAGGAAGGTTGACCGTAGCAACGGTGAGAGCGATGGTAAGAAGCGAGGGACTCAATCTCGTTTCCCGCAATGGTAAATCGGTTATATGCATCATGCTTGTAATCTCGCGTGACCGGAAGAGACGATAAGATCCTAAGGTACCTTCGCATTGTTCAGTCCAGCGAATCGAGTGCCTCAATTGAAATGGGAGCGCGCATTTGGGAAAATATTACCGAGTCCTTTTCGTTGCCAAAATCCCCAAAGCAGCTCTGACCGAGGAGGGATCCCGTGTGCAGATATGTAGCACTCGCACCAAGGCAGCGTAGATAGAATGGGTGTGGCTCTCATTGTTCCAAAGCCAAAAACTACCAGCACACACCTTTGCTAGTGGTGTGGAGGTACTGGAGTACATCAAGTATCGCTACGAAAGACTTTACCAAGTACTTTTGGTATCAGGCTAGGTACTGTACCTACTGTTCTAAATCGGTTAATCCTAGTCCCGCACGTTTTTGACTAGAGAGTAATACCAAACCTACTACGGAATAGGTAAGATACATCACCAGATCTCGATCGTCAACAACCGAACCGCTGTCATCAAGGCGCTTCTGGTGTGACCCTTAAGCGGCAGCACATCACATGAGCCACTAATGCAGTCAATCAATAAGTGTATCAAGACATCCTCGAAGGATTGCATTGCATAACGATACCTTACCTTACCTAGTCTTCCTTACCTTAGCATCCTCAATAGCATTGACATCTTTCTCTGTCAACTCTGTATTATACACAATACTTGCGCAATCTTACACTGGTGAACATAAGGGACTGTTGGATGCTATAGGTAAGTCGTTAATTTCTGTTTTGTCGGTTGAAATATAGGTAGGTACCTTAGGTATAGCTTTTCGTAGAGAGCTGAGGTTTGAGCCCTGAGCCTTTACGATTGCGTGATTGCTTAGGAATCCTTCTTCTCACATCAAACCATCTTCTTATTACGTGCATGCCGTCCAACGAGAAACCGAAGGTTATGTTCTACACGGGCCTGTTAGCTGCATAATCATCGCTTCTGAAAACGACGGCAGGTTGAAGCCATAGGATGCTGCTTAGGTTTGCCTTGGGCGAAGAGGATCGGGAGAAGATCGTGTTCCCCTTAATCGACAGACAACTGCACCCAGGGTATTGTAGTACCGGTGATCACCGTAAAAGTACCTTAGCACACCGACCCGCGTGTGCACTCAGTGGAAATTCCATCCTTCCAACGCCTGCACTTTCTTTTGAGTTTAGGCGGTGTAGAGGCGGTCAAGGTGTTGGCGTTTCCACGTTGGGTACTGGTGTCTGGAGCGTGGGATCAATCAATCTACGGCTCAGTAGGTGCGCCGTGGGGCTGGTAAGTGCAGCGTTGCATGCGACCATGTGCTGATGCACCGAAGATAGCCACGAAGATGATAAGCACTCCTCCGGACTAGCCCTAGACTCGAAGGTATACTCATGTCTGTACTATTCATTAAGCCGTTCTTTTGATTCTTACCAAGCGAGCTAATAGGACCGACACCAATAATCCCATATATTAAATAAAGACTCGACACCAAACCGGAGTTGTCTCATAAATCATCCACAGCTATACCCTAGAGTAGCAGCCACAAATCATGCGTTCTTCAATCTCCTTCATTGCTGCCTTACTCTGCGTCAACGTCTTGGCTGCGCCTCTGAGTACGTGTTTCTCATATTTTATACCACCATATATGCACTGAGAGTGGTGGCGATTATCCCCAAACCGAATCTGCAACATCGCAACTTGGGTATAAAACCCTAAGCTGTTGAATGCTGAAGTCGCTAGGTTATAACTTTGCCTATTATCAACCCTCACCACTCGTTTGATATGATTCGATTGGATTTATTTTCAACTGTGCAAACCCAAATATCGATTGACTTTGGATAGATCCAGCCGAAAAACGGGACGCCGTCGAAAATGCCATAGCTTACCCAGATTCTTACAAGCGTGACGCTGCCGAGAACACCATTGCTTATCCGGATTCCTACAAACGGAACGCCGATGCTGCCGAAGATGCCATTGCCTACCCGGATTCTTACAAGAGGAATGCGGACGCAGCCGAAGATGCCATTGCCTATCCGGACTCTTACAAGCGGGACGTCGCTGAGGATGCCATTGCATACCCAGATTCCTACAAGCGGAACGCCGATGCTGCCGAAGATGCCATTGCCTACCCGGATTCTTACAAGAGGAATGCGGACGCTGCCGAAGATGCCATTGCCTACCCGGACTCTTACAAGCGGGACGTCGCTGAGGATGCAATTGCATACCCAGACTCTTATAAACGGAACGCCGATGCTGCCGAAGATGCCATTGCCTACCCAGACTCCTACAAGAGGAATGCGGACGCAGCCGAAGATGCCATTGCGTATCCAGACTCCTATAAGCGTAACATGGAAGCTTAGACGGTCACAGGCTGGCAGACCGAGGACGCGGGCTGATAGTGACGAACGATGGAGCCTCAAAGCGTGTTAGAGAAAGGCCGGGCAGGAAGAGAATTCGCAAAGTACACAATGTTAGATTGTATCGTTAAGAGACAACCGTTTTCCACGGTCAATGACAGAGTAGAATTATTTTTTCCTTAGGCTCGATTCATAGCCTGTCAAGAAAGCCTCCCCAAGTGTTCACCACATCTTTCACGGTTTCTTTGATGAAGCATCAAGTATTTAAGTCGCATGCCTTGGCGTATGAAGATGAGCTGCATGGTCGCAACATGGCTACATATGATGACGCAAAATTCATATCAAGGCACTCAATTTACCAAGCGATTTTCCTCTCAACGGCTTGACCACCACTAACCAACCATACGAAAACAACGTGGTCGAGGTATTGACTCATTATTTCAAACGCAGCATCCAACAGTTGAGCCAGTGAGTCGTGATTTTTCATTACCACGAATGATCGTGGAATTGAGGCGTATGATCGGCATAAGAGATAAAGAAGAACGGATCACTGTAAGATCCAGCGTTAAGCAGTTGAGCTGTGCAATTAGTAAGCGCGGACAGCGTCTCAAAATATCGAGCAGTGGGCCTGTAAGGCTGGGTCGAGCACGTATGTGATGTAGACGCTGAACGCTTTGATTCGAGTTGTAGATGCATAAGACTGCTGTAGATGTTGGTAGACGAAGCTTTTTTCGCTTTTTTCTCGGCCCGCGCTGCATTGTTTGCCCCGCTTGGCAGCGGTCGCGCTGAGATCAAACAGAGTATCTACACCTCCGCCTCCCTCAAACAATCCACAACGACCTTGTACAAAGCCCCATCCGCCATCGCTTCTCTCACCCTCCCATTCAAATCTCCCATTGTGATTCCTGGTCCTTTTTCTTTCCCCGAAGTTGGCGTCGTCAACGTTTCTGGTCCTACAAACGGTATCCTCAAATCCTCCCGAACAAAGTTGTACATCTTTTTGCCCGCTTGCCCCAGCATATCACTTGCGCCCTCGCCTTGTATATAGCGATCCCTCACCACCCGGTACAAACCTAGCGCGTGTGTCCCTACGCGTTCCGTCCAGCTTGCTAGCCAGGTAAAGCTGTCGGTAGATGGTGTCAAAGCTGCAAAGATGATTGGCTGAACGTGAGCGACCGCGCCAGGGATACGTGCAGTGGAATCCAAGGTCGTAGTGGCGTCCAAGCGATTCGTAAAGGCGTTCCAGCAAGTGTTCTGCAGAGTGCCCAAATGTCTAGGATCAACGAGATGGGGGCGCAACCCTTGGGCTAGCAGAGCGTGAAAATCGGGTTCCAACTGGGCGATAAAGCGGGCGTAGAGGGCACGTAGGTCAAATGCCTGGCATACGGCGACAAGGTGTGCGGCTGCCAGCTGGGCCAGTACATCCAATGCTTCGAGAGTGTACCGGGCTGAGATCAAGGCTAGGGAGTTTAAGGCCTGGTTGCCCATTTCGGCGGTCTGGACATGTGGGGAGACGGGACCGGCGAGGAAGCCGAGTTCAGACAGTAGGGAAGCGATTAGGATGTCTGTGCCCTTGAAAATGAAGGATTCTGATGGTTCAGCAATGACGAGGTTGGGAGGTAGTCCTCGGGAGGTGGCGGGGTTGATAAGTTCAGTACACTGTGTGAAGAGAAGCCGGCCCAGGGATTGGGCGACTTGGCGGATTTTCTCAGTGGCAGAACTGATTGATTTGGCTTGGAAATTTCCGCCATGGAGAACACGGGCTGGAGAAGTATGGATGTCAATGAGAGGATTGTCGGTGGCGGAGTTTAGCTCGGTGCTAATTTGGCGGTTGGCGAGGAAGAGGTCTTCAAGAGCAGGGCCTAGCCATTGGGAAGCAGTGCGGATTGAGTAGCGGTCTTGACGTAAAGAGGATTCCAACGAGCCGTGATCACGGAAAACCAATGTCGAGTCCTTGAGGAAAGCATATATGTTCTGAGCGGATTCCGCTTGACCCCAATGCGGACGAACGGCGGCGAAGAATGGATCAAAGCTTTCATCCGTACCGTGAAGAGCCTCGACGCTCATGGCTGTAAGGACTTGACATAGACCAGCAAGGCACAAGGCCTCGTGCATAGCAAGCGCTGCTACGGCTGCGGACACAGACGTACCATTGACAAGGGCCAGCCCTTCTCTGGCTCCAAGTACGACACGATCAATAGAATGCTCGGCCAGGGCTATGTCTGCTTGTTCGATGCGGCGCTGGCCGTTTGCTCTGCTACCCGTCCATACACTCAAGGATGGTTTTCCTTGTAGGACTCCTGCTATGTAGGCAAGGGGACTCAAATCACCCGAGGCGGAGATACTGCCGCGTAGAGGCACTCTTGGAACGATGTCTTTTTGCAGCAGCTGAAGGAGCGCTTCCACGGTGGAGTAAAGCACACCGGACGCGCCATGAGCTAAAGAATTGAGCCTGACTAGAATAGACGCTTTTATCCATGACTCGGGCATGCAGGATTTGACTTCGTGGTCAAGGGGCAGTAGCACGAATTTCCGGCCATCGCGAGACACCTGTTCGCCAGGAGCTGTCTTGCTTATTGTCCCATACTCCAACCCGCGCAACAAGTCTTTCTTGAGGTTATCGACAGCTTTTGTCCGCGTATCTGCGCTGCCGCCAAAACCAGTATTGATCCCTAATCGCATTTAACGTTTCCATCATCGCAGGCAAAGAAGGAGGTGTTGGTACCGTATATTACTTCGTTCTTCTCTATGCTGGCTTGGAATGCTCCGGCGCTCGCGGTGATAGCATCGTGCGCTTTCTCGGATAGATTTACAAGGCCGTTGTACCTAGAAGAACATTGAGCATCTAGTCGAAGAGAGACGGCTTGAACGCATACCTTGCAACCATCAGCACAGTTGCCAGATCCAGATTGTGGCCATCTAGTAGCTTCGCGCCGGCGGCATTACTATCGGTGAGATTTTCGAATGTTTGCCAGTGATCTAGAAGCACCTCTTTCAGTGACTCAAAGGGGGCGGTGGTCATTCTTCCATCTGAAGCAAAGTTCGATAGGATGTTTGTGAGGCTTGAAGGGCTCCATTAGAGGGCGGGGCCATCGTGTGGGTATGGCATATAGCAGCTTCAATTGGAGGCATTTGCACTAAATTCTTTGGCGCCTGTCATGCAGGAACGGCCAGATCTTCATGCTCACGACTACCTAGGCACAAGTGGCTTGAGAAAGCGCAGTTACGTGAACCTGACAATGAGGCCTGTGCACTGCTAAAGGGGCCCAGAAATGGTGTTTCTCTTCCATTTGGATGTCTTTTAACTTTCACCATGTAATTCCTACAGGACATGAATAAGGCTAATTGATTGTACTGGTCATGCTCAATATTCCTAATTCTCATGGGCGAATGTCACCACGCTCCTAGTCCGAGACGTGCGCTAGGAACCCTTCGTAAACCCTCCCACAATGTCCTGAACAAGTTGAGCCAACGCCGCAGGTTCACTCAGAAAAGGACTATGGCTGGAGTCCAGCTTCCTGACGTCCCACTGAGTTCCGCTGTTGGCGACGAACAAATCTTGAGCGAAAGGCGGAAGCGCTTGATCTTGTTCGGTATGAATGTACACACGGTGACCATCGTAAGCCGCATCTGCGTAGTAGACTGG
>JAABUW010002134.1_pt1 | contig 30852 bp, 40 predicted proteins | sample 5560081 | NCBI WGS metagenome assembly JAABUW01 (sample SAMN10711882, study PRJNA513363) | rock metagenome | isolation source: Antarctica rocks | place: Antarctica: Victoria Land, Knobhead sud | reverse complement strand
ACAACATCTCGCTCGAGATCACGCTGGGGACGCCGGTCGCCATGGAAAAGGGACTCCGCTTCGCCATCCGCGAGGGCGGTCGCACCGTAGGCGCCGGAACCATCTCCGAAATCCTCAAGTAAGAACGCGTAACCGGGCTGCCGGCGTAATGAAACCGGCAGCCACGCAACTCGATCTTTGCAGACAAGAATAAGACAAGAGAGAAGACACCATGGCTGGACAGAGAATTCGAATAAGGTTGAAGGCATACGACTACCGCGTGCTTGACACCTCCACGGGCGAGATCGTCGAAACGGCCAAGCGCACCGGGGCACAGGTCGCCGGTCCGATTCCTCTGCCGACCATGAAGAACAAGTACTGCGTTCTACGATCCCCTCACGTCGACAAGAAGTCTCGCGAGGCGTTTGAAATCAGAACGCACAAACGGCTGATTGATATTCTCGAGCCGACCCAGCAGACGGTGGATGCGCTGATGAAGCTCGATTTGCCGGCCGGTGTCGACGTCGAGATCAAGACGGTTCAGAAGTAGGAGTTTCTGCCCTGAAAGGTAGACTCTTCCAGGCTCTTTCAAGGCAAGTCCCCGGCAGTGCTCGACCTCGTTGAGCATGATGAGGAAAGGAAAACAGGATGTCAGTAACAGGAATTCTCGGCAAGAAGATAGGCATGACGCAACTGTTCGACGATCGTGGTGACGTCCACCCCGTGACCGTTCTCAAGGCGGGGCCGTGTGTGATCACGCAACTGAAGACCCTCGCCAGGGATGGCTACGACGCTGCGCAGATCGGATACGTCGACTTCGTTAAGGCGTCCAAGGTGAACAAGGCCATGACCGGCCACTTCGCGAAGTCCGACGTTCCGCCTGTGCGCCTGCTTCGAGAGGTTCCGCTTGACAACACCGTGACCGCCGGCAGCGAGGCATCAAGCGCCAAGGCCGGCGACCGAGTGCTGGTCGAGATCTTCTCGGATGACAAGTTCGTCGACGTCATCGGGACATCGAAGGGCCGTGGCTTTGCAGGCGTCGTTCGCCGCCATGGCTTCGGCGGCGGTCCCAAGGCCCACGGCCACATGTTTCAGGTGCAGGGCTCGATCGGAGCATCCTCGTTCCCGTCGCGCGTGTTTCCAGGCCAGAGAATGCCGGGTCACATGGGAACGGACCAGGTCACGGTGCGCAACCTGCGCATCCGTGGCATTGATCTCGAAGACAACCTGATCCTGGTCGAGGGGGCTGTGCCCGGCCCGCGCGAGGGCTACGTCCTGATCTCGAAGGCCAAGGCCCCGCCAAGGGAGCGCCGCGGGTTTGCTGGAGCATCGACGCTCGATCCGTTGAAGGCATCGAAGAAGGCCGCGCCAGCCAAAAAGAAGTAACGCGAACCAGGGCAGCTCAAGCCCCCGCGCAGATCGTCAGCACAGACCAGTTCCGGAACAGCCGCTAGCCCTTATGGAAAGCGGAGACGAAGAGAGAAGATCGATGGCAAACATAAACGTAGTGAGCCTCGGCGGCGACAAGGTTGGGGAGTTCGAACTCGCCGACCAGGTGTTCGCGGGCGAGGTCAACGAAGCGCTCCTGTGGGAGGCGGTCAAGCACTACCGGGCCGCGCTCCGGCAGGGAACGGCGGCGACCAAGAACCGCAAGCTGGTCTCCGGATCGGGCAAGAAGTTGTGGAAGCAGAAGGGCACGGGCCGCGCCCGTGTCGGATCGATCCGCAGCCCGCTCTGGCGCTCCGGTGGAACCGTGCACGGGCCACAGCCCCGCAGCTACGAGTACGCGTTCCCGCGCAAGAAGCTGCTGGGCGCGCTGCGTTCGGCGCTAGCCTCGAAGCTCGCCGACGGCAAGCTGACGGTGGTTGAAAACTTCGACGTCGCCGAAGGCAAGACCAAGCTGTTCCGGACCGCGCTCAACAAGCTTGAGGCGGGCAAGACCACATTACTGGTTGAGTCCAGCCGCCGGCTCGACGAGAAGCTCTACCTCGGATCCCGCAACCTCGCTGGCGTCGAGCTCGTGCTGTCCTCCGAGGTTCACCCGTATGACCTCTTGCGATATGAGCACGCTATCTTCTCTCGCGACGCGATCGAGGCGCTGCAGGAGACGCTGGTCAAGAATGCGCCGAAGCGCAGGCACGCTGAAAAGGAGGTTGCATAATGCCAACCCTCTATACCGTTATTCGCCGGCCGCTCATCACCGAGAAGGGAATGGGCGTCAAGGAGACCCAGAACACGCTGGTCTTTGAGGTCGCTTTGAAGGCTACCAAGACCGAGGTCAAGCAGGCCGTTGAAGCACTCTTCAAGGTAAAGGTAAACGCCGTCCGAACCGCGACCGTGGAAGGCAAGGAGCGGCGCCGCGGCAAGTTCTCCGGCTACCGTCCTGATTGGAAGAAGGCCTATGTTCGCCTGCGAGAGGGCGAGAAGATGCCCGAGTACCTCGACAGCCTCTAACCCGCGACCCCGATGTGAACCAGGCGCCACTCGCACCCAGACGTGAGTGGACCGAAGGCAAGGACACAAAACGATGCCAATTCAATCCTTTCGACCGTACACCCCCTCCCAGCGCTTCGCGACGAAGCTGGTGACCGACGACATCACGACCGATAAGCCGCACAAGCCGCTGCTCGGCGTCAAGCCGCGTACCGGCGGCCGCAACTCGACTGGCGCCATGACCATCCGGCACCAGGGTGGTGGTCACAAGCAGAAGCTCCGCTTGATCGACTTCAAGCGGGATAAGTACGGCATCCCGGGAACGATCGCGACCATCGAGTACGATCCGAATCGCAGCTCCCGGATCGCCCTTGTGCACTATGCCGATGGCGAGAAGCGCTACATCATTCAGCCGGTCGGGCTCAAGGTTGGGCAGTCGATCATGAGCGGTCCCGAGGCGGATATTCTCGTCGGCAACGCGCTCCCGCTCAAGAACATTCCCTCCGGAACCACGGTTCACAACATCGAGCTGCGTCCGGGGAAGGGCGCGCAGATGGCGCGCTCTGCCGGGGCCCAGGTCCAGTTGGTCGCGAAGGAAGGGGACTACGCCCTTCTGAAGCTTCCTTCCGGCGAGACCCGCCGGGTGCTGGTCGAGTGCATGGCGACCGTCGGCCAGGTCGGCAACACCGACCACGAGAACGTCACGGTCGGAAAGGCCGGCCGCAATCGGTGGAAGGGAATCCGTCCCGCCAACCGCGGTGTTTCGATGAACCCTGTCGACCATCCGCACGGTGGTGGTGAAGGTAAGACGTCCGGCGGACGTCACCCAGTAACCCCTTGGGGACAGCCGACGCGGGGATACAAGACGCGCAATAACAAGCGGACGGACACCTTTATCGTCAGCCGCCGCAGCAAGTAGACGAAGCCGGGGAGTACGCGACAGAAAGCTTGCAGGGAAGTACCGCCTCACCAAGTCTCGAACGAGATTCGTCCCATCCAGCACCGCAGCAAGATTGGAGCTTCACCAATGGCACGTTCCGCGAAAAAGGGTCCCTTCATCGACACGCACTTGATGACGAAGATCAATGTGATGAACCAGGCGAACGATAAGAAGGTCTTGCGCACCTGGTCGCGCCGATCGACCATTCATCCCGACATGGTCGGACACACCATCGCCGTGCACAACGGCCGCAAGTTCATACCGGTGTACGTCACCGAAAACATGGTCGGTCACAAGCTCGGCGAGTTCTCGGCGACCCGCACCTTCAAGGGTCACTCGGCCCGGTCGAGCGAGACCTCCGCAAAGCCCAAGTAGTCCATTAGGTCCAGGTAGTCACGCCCGGCAGGCAGGCGTCCCCGGTACAGGTTCTCCCGATAGAAGGAAGAGATTATGGCAAAGGCAGTCGAAGCAACTCGAGAGTTTCGCGCGGAAGCAAAGTTTCAGCGCACCAGCCCCCAGAAGGCGAAGCTGGTTCTGGACCTCATCAAGGGCCTGCGCGTCGAGAAGGCGCTGAACACCGTTCATTTCTCCACCAAGCGCATGGCGCCCATCGTGGAAAAGGTGCTGCGGTCGGCGATCCAGAACGCCAACTACCTCTCTCAGGAGCAGGGTCTGGACGTTGATGTCGATGACCTGTACGTGAAGTCCGCGGTGGCCAATGAGGGTCCTCGCCTGAAGCGGATTCGCCCTGCTCCGATGGGCCGCGCCTTCCGCTACCAGCGTCGGCTCGCGCACATCATCGTCGTGGTCGCCGAGAAGCGCGCCGTCGCCAGCACCTCGGCTGACGGCTCCGGAGCGACGGGCGTTGGAGCGAAGTCTGGATCGTCCCGCACGGTCGCGGGGAAGCGGACGCCGGCGAAGAAGGCAGCGGCGAAGAAGGTCGCTGCCAAGAGATCCTCGTCCAGGGCAGCGGCGAAGTAGCCGCGGCATCAAGTAGACTTAGAGTTTCGTGACAAGGCGGGTCCGGCTCAACCGGGAAAGCGCCAGAGATAAGGGAAGCTATGGGACAGAAGGTCCATCCGTACGGGTTTCGCCTCGGCATCAACAAGCCGTGGAAGTCGCGCTGGTTTGTGGAACGCGGCTATGACAAGCTGCTGGTCGAGGACGTGAAGCTCAAGGCGGAGCTGCGGGAGAAGCTCAAGGCCGCTGGCGTCAGCTCGGTTGAGGTCGAGCGCCCCGGAAACAAGCTCCGCCTAATCATCCGCACAGCGCGCCCGGGTATCATTATCGGCCGCAAAGGTGCGGAGATCGATAAGCTCAAGGCGGACATCCAGAAGCGGACCAGCCGCGAGGTCTTTATCGACATCCTCGAGGTCAACAAGCCCGAGCTCGACGCGCAGCTGGTTGCGGAGAACATCGCTCTGCAGCTGGAGAAGCGCGTCAGCTTCCGTCGCGCGATGCGCAAAAGCGTCGATTCGGCGCTGCGCTTCGGCTGCAAGGGAATCAAGGTACGTGTCTCGGGCCGGCTGAACGGCAATGAAATCGCCCGCTCCGAGTGGTACCTCCAGGGCCGACTTCCGCTCCACACGTTGAGGGCCGACATCGACTATGGCTTCGCCGAGGCGCACACCACCTACGGCCAGATCGGCGTGAAGACCTGGGTCTACCGCGGCGATATCTACGAGCCGCGCAAGCGCCGCGAGCAGGGTCAGCCGGGAACCACTACGGGTGTCTTCCAGTCGTAGAAAATCAAAAATTTCATTAGGCGACATACCTGATGTGTTTGTGAGGATTGCACTATGTTGATGCCAAAGAAGGTCAAGTACCGGAAGCAGCAGCGCGGCCGCATGTGCGGCAAAGCCTGGCGCGGCTCCGATCTCTCGTTCGGGGATTTCGGTCTCAAGGTCATGGAGTGCGGATACATCACCGACCGGCAGATCGAAGCCAGCCGTATCGCGATGACGCGCTTCATCAAGCGCGGAGGAAAGGTCTGGCTGCGGCTGTTTCCGGATAAGCCGATCACGAAGAAACCGGCCGAGACCCGTATGGGCAAGGGCAAGGGCGCGCCGGATCACTGGGTCGCCGTCGTCCGTCCGGGAAAGATCCTGTTCGAGATGGAGGGCGTGAACGTCGAACTCGCAAGGGAAGCAATGCGGCTCGCGTCGCACAAGCTTCCGCTCAAGACCAGCTTTGTGCAGCGTCATGACGCGAAGGTTATCGCCGCCGCGAAGTAGGCGGCTCAAGGGAAGATGATGGAAATCGAAAAGTTTCGCAACCTCTCGGAAGAAGAGCTCAAGAAGCACGAGGCGCAGGCCGGTGAGCAACTCTTTCGCATCCGTTTTCAGAAGAGCCTGGGCAACGTCGAGGGCCTGAAGAAGCTGCGCACGCTGAAGCTGGACGTGGCGCGCGCCAAGACGATCACCCGGGAGCGGGAGATTGCCGCGCACAAGGCGGCGCACCCCGTCGTCAAACACAGCGCTCCGCCGGCCAGCCAGCGCACCGCCCGCAAGAAAGCAAAGGTCTAACGTATGGCAGACACACCGATCGCAGCAGGGACGAACGGAACGGAAGCGCAGCCTAACCGCCGCAACGAAAAGGTTGGCCTGGTGGTCTCGACGAAGATGCAGAAGACGATCGTCGTCGAGATTGAAATGCGCAAGGCCCACCCCAAGTACAAGCGCGTCATGAAGTCCAATAAGAAGTTCTACGCTCACGACGAGCAGAACTCCGCCCGTGTAGGTGATGTAGTACGCATCCGCGAGGCTCGCCCGCTCTCGAAGCTAAAGCGCTGGTCGCTTGAAGAGATCGTTAGGCGCAGCTCGCTGGCGCAGCTCTCGGACGTCACCGCGGTCGCCACTGCGGACGCCCTGTAGGCGTTCCGATCTGGGTGCAGATGGTGCAGATGCAGATGATGCAGCTATAGATTGCAGAAGTTTCGCTTAGGAGATTCACCATGTCAGTACAGATGAGAACGATCCTCGACGTCGCCGATAACTCCGGCGCGCGCAGGCTGCAGGTGATCCTTCCCCTTGGCGGCGGGCTTGGAAAGAAGGCCGGTTTGGGCGATGTGGTTACGGCCGCCGTCAAGGAAGCGTCTCCCGACGGCACGGTCAAGAAGGGCAAGGTCGTCAAGGCGGTGATCGTGCGAACGCGCAAGGAGTACCGCCGCCGCGACGGCACCTACATCCGCTTCGATCAGAATGCTGCAGTCGTCATCAATGACGCGATGGAGCCAGTAGGCACGCGCGTCTTCGGACCGGTTGCACGCGAGCTGCGCGAGAAGAAGTTCCTGAAGATCGTCTCGCTCGCACCGGAAGTTATCTAAACGCACCCAGGCCAGCGGCGCCCCCGCCACCGGCCGGCTAACCACACATCATCTGCGGAGCAGGTCCGCAAGGCATCCGGCTCAGACCGGAGGCTGGGAGAGGCACCGAAATGGCAGCACCGAAGATCAAGATCAAGCGGAATGACAAGGTCGAAGTCATCGCCGGAAAAGACAAGGGCAGGCAGGGTCGCGTCCTTCGCGTTCTTGCCGAGAAGAATCGCGTCCTCGTCGAGGGCGTGATGATGGTCAAGAAGCACGTAAAGCCGAACCCGCAGAAGAACATTAAGGGCGGCATCGCGGAGCAGGAGGCGACCATTCACGTGTCGAACGTCATGCTCCTGGACGGCGATGGAAACAAGACACGGGTCGGCTCGCGCGTCGAGGGCGACCGCAAGGTTCGGTTCTCGAAGGCTTCAGGGAACGTCATCGCCGACAAGAAGAAGTAACGCAAACAGTTGAACGGACCGCCGCCCTAGGCCGTCTTTCACAGCAGCAACGGTTCACCCCACGTAAACGGTACACAGCCTTCGGGACTACTCCGGCCACCGTGGAGAAAGAGAAAAGAGCAATCATGGCAGCACGTTTCCGCGAGAAGTATGAGACCGAGATCCGGCCGTCGATCGCCAAGGAGTTGGGCATCGAGAACGTCATGGCGATCCCCCGCGTCGAGAAGATCGTCATCAACATGGGTCTGGGCGAGGCCACCCAGAACGTCAAGATCATGGATCCGCTGATCGCCGACCTCGCGGCCATTGCCGGCCAGAAGCCCGTGGTGACCAAGGCCAAGAAGTCTATCGCCGCGTTCAAGCTGCGGGAGGGCATGCCCATCGGCGCCATGGTCACGCTTCGCGGCGAAAACATGTACGAGTTCCTGGATCGCCTGATCTCGATCGCACTTCCCCGCGTTCGCGACTTCCGCGGTGTCTCCTCGAAGAGTTTCGATGGCCGCGGAAACTACACGCTGGGTCTCCGCGATCAGCTCATATTTGCCGAGATCGACTACGCCAAGGTCGACAAGACGAAGGGCATGAACGTCACCATCGTCACCACGGCAAAAGACGACAACGGCGCGCGCGCACTTCTGAAAGCATTCGGCATGCCCTTCCGGCAGGGAGCCTAGGCGCCGCTCCGCAAACATTCCGCAACGTGCCGCGAAATGCGGCTAAGATAGAGAGTGAGTACCCATGGCAACCACTGCAAAACGCGTCAAAGACGCACGCAAGCCCAAGTTCAAGTCCCGCCAGCACAACCGCTGCCAGCTCTGCGGCCGGCCGCGCGCATTCCTTCGCAAGTTCGGCGTATGCCGTCTGTGCTTCCGTGGTCTGGCGCTCAAGGGCGAGATCCCGGGCGTCGTCAAGTCCAGCTGGTAACGACCGGCTTCGCCCGTCTCCGGGTGGGGACTTATCCTCTGAACCTGAGTTCGCTCGCCCCCTCCCGCGAAGACCTGGTTACGAGCGCAACACCGCAGCAAACATCCTTGCTGGTTCTTGCAGAGACGCTGCAAGCGAACGGGGGATGAAGGAGAATCGATGAATCTGACCGACCCCGTAGCAGACTTCCTGACCCGCATTCGCAACTCCATCCGCGCCCGCCACCAGAAGCTCGACGTCCCCGCCTCCAAGCTCAAGCTCGAGATCGCCCGCATCCTCAAGGAAGAGGGGTACATCGGGAATTTCAAGCCCACCGAGGAGAAGGGGCAGAAGGTCATCCGCGTGTACTTGAAGTACGGTCCGAACAACGAGGCCGTTATCCGCGATCTCCAGCGTGTCTCGAAGCCAGGCTGCCGCGTTTACCTCGGCCGCGACCAGATCCGCCGCGTCCAGGGCGGTCTCGGCATCTCGATCATGACCACGCCCAAGGGCGTCATGACCGGACGCCAGGCGCGGCGTGAAGGTGTTGGCGGCGAGATACTCTGCGAGGTCTGGTAAGGCATCTCGCAACCCAAGGCAGAAACTGGAAGCGCAAGCAGGCGGGTAACCGTCAGGCTGCAGTGGAACAGGATCAATCTCCTGCGACTCGCAAGCCCGGAAGGATTTCGACATGTCTCGTATCGGAAGAAAGCCAATCGCAATGCCCAAGGGCGTGAGTTACACCGTCCAGGGAAATACCGTTCTCGTCGAGGGACCCAAGGGAAAGGTGAGCGCCCTTCTCCCCACAGGCATCTCTCTGGTCGAAAAGGATGGGCAGCTCCTCGCCGAGCGGCAGAACGACTCGCAGGCTGCCATTCACGGCTTGGCCCGCGCCCTGGTCTTCAACGCCGTCGAGGGTGTCACCAACGGCTGGAAGAAGGAGCTTGACGTCGTCGGCATCGGATACCGCGTCGAACTGAAGGGCAAGAACATGGTCGTGTTCACCCTTGGCTACTCGCATCCGATTGAATTCCCGCTGCCGACCGGCATTGACGTCACCATCGATCCCAAGCAGACGCATGTAACCGTCTCTGGTATCGACCGGCAGAAGGTGGGGCAGATCGCGGCCGACATGCGATCCCTGCGCAAGCCCGATCCCTACAAGAACAAGGGCGTCCGCTACTCCGACGAGAAGCTCAAGAAGAAGGTCGGAAAGACCGGCGCCAAGTAAGTTCACCCGGCCAGGATCTCGTACCCGAGGTCTCCGGTGGCCAGCACACCAAAACCGAACGTCGGCAGCACTCTGCCGACGCCCCTAGGAAGGAAGCTTCAGATGATCAATCCACGTCAGCGCAATGTCATTCGGCAACGCGTGCACAACCGAATCCGCGCCAAGGTCTCCGGCACTGCCGATCGTCCGCGCCTCAACGTCTACCGCTCGCTCAACCACATCTACACGCAGCTCATCGACGACGCCAATGGCGTCACCCTCGCCTCCGCCTCCTCCATGGGCAAGTCCGGGGAGTCCAGCGAAGAGTCGTCTGGCAGCAACAAGGCTGGCGAGAAGAAGGCCGGCGACGAGAAGCGCGAGAGGAAGTCTGGCGGCAACGTTGCGGCCGCCGCCGCCGTAGGCAAGCTGATCGCCGAGCGCGCGAAGGAGAAAGGCATCCAGAAGATCGTCTTCGATCGTGGCGGGTACCTCTACCACGGGCGCATCAAGGCGCTCGCCGACGCGGCCCGCGAAGGCGGACTCGACTTCTAGTTTCCCACGTACCGCCTGAAGGGCCCGGCAGAAAGCAAGATAAGGAACACACATGGCATTGATGAAGAAGAAGCTGGACGCAAACCGCTTGAACCTGAAGGATCAGGTCGTCTCGATCAACCGCGTCACCAAGGTGGTCAAGGGCGGAAAGAACATGTCGTTCGCGGCCCTGGTCGTGATCGGCGATCCGGCCGAGGGCGTAGTAGGCTACGGCTCGGGCAAGGCAAAGGAGGTTCCGCAGGCCATTCGCAAGGGCATCGAGGCTGCAAAGAAGAACCTCATCCGGGTCAACCTGTCGCAGACCACCATCCCCCACCAGGTGCTCGGCCACTACGGCGCAGGCCAGGTCATGTTGAAGCCCGCGCCTGAGGGGACCGGCGTCATCGCGGGTGGCACCGTGCGCGCCGTCATGACCTCCGTCGGCGTGCAGAATGTGCTCACCAAGTCCCTCGGCTCCGCCAATCCGCACAACGTCGTCAAGGCGACCTTTGACGCTCTGCTCCAGCTTCGTGACCGTGCGGAAGTCGCCAGCCTCCGCGGCAAGACCGAAGAAGAGCTGTAGCCTTCTACCTCACGCACCATCTCTAGGAGCACCTCCATGGCCGATCTCAAAGCCACCATCCGTATCCAGTACTTCCGCTCCATGATCTGTACGCCGGTCAAGCACAAGCTCGTAGTCAAGGGCCTCGGCTTCACCCGTCTGAACCAGATCGTCGTACGCGAAGACACCCCGTCAACCCGCGGCATGATCAAGAAGATCCCGCACCTGGTCCGCGTCGTCGACTAGGTCATCCCTACCGGCCCACATCCTGGGCCACCACATGCGAGTCGGTCGCGCTCCCGGGCCGCCGGCGTTCTAGCGAGGACACCATGGCACTGAATCTTTCCAATCTCCGCGCCCCCAAGAAGGCGAACGAAAACAAGAAGCGCGTTGGTCGCGGCATGGGCTCCGGCATGGGCAAGACTTCGACTCGCGGTCACAAGGGTCAGGGCTCCCGCTCCGGATCAAGCCTGATGCGCGGCTTCGAGGGCGGCCAGATGCCGCTGCATCGCCGTCTGCCTAAGCGCGGCTTCACCAACATCTTCCGCGTGGAGTACACCGTTCTCGGCCTGGACCGCATCGCCGAGATCCACGCCGCCTCCAATCAGACCGAGTTCACGCTCGAGACCATCGTCGGCCTGGGACTTCTGCGCAGGAAGAACAGCCTGCTGAAGGTGCTCAATAACGGCGAGATCACCGCCGCCGTCACCGTGCACGCGCACAAGTTCTCGAAGACCGCGAAGGAAGCCATTGAGAAGGCCGGCGGAAAGGCGATCGTGATCGGCGAAGCGGTCCCGGAGGCCTAAGCTCGGACGCGCTCATGCTGACGCCAATCGTCGACCTTCGCCCGCCAGCTTTGGGCCCAGACCTGATCCGGGGCGCCTGATATCCTTAAGGTGTCGGCTCCAGGCCACACCGCATTTCAGCAGGCACCAGACGGGAACAGACTCCGAGGTACGCATCGCCGATGTTAGAAAAGCTTCTGAACATCTTCAAGATCCCCGACCTTCGCAAGCGCGTTCTCTTCACGCTCGGCATGCTCGCCGTCTACCGGCTCGGATCGCACATCCCGACACCCGGAATCAACGCCGACATGCTGGCGCAGTTCTTCAATCAGAACTCCGGGTCCGCGCTCGGTCTGGTCGACCTGTTCTCGGGCGGCAATCTGCGGCGCCTCACCATCTTCGCCCTCGGCATCATGCCGTACATCACCGCCTCCATCATCTTCCAGCTGCTCACGGTCATCTATGAGCCGCTAGCGAAGCTGCAGAAGGAGGGCGAGCTGGGCCGCCGCAAGATCACCCAGTGGACCCGCTACGTCACCGTCATCCTCGCCATTGTGCAGTCCTTCGCCATCGGCATGACCCTGACGAACACGTCGACCGGCTCCTCCATGGTCACGATCTCGCGCCTGGCCTTCCTTCCCATGTGCGTCCTCACGCTCACCACCGGCACCGCCTTCATCATGTGGCTCGGGGAGCAGATCACCGAGCGCGGCGTCGGCAATGGCATGTCGCTGCTGATCTTCACCGGTATCGTCGTCGGCTTGCCGAAGAGCATCGCCGAGCTCTACGAAAAGGTCCGGACCAACGCCTGGGGCGGCTTCACTCCCATCGCAGTCGCTATGCTGGTCCTCGGCATGATCGCCGTCGTCGCCTTCATCGTCTACGTCGAGCGCTCCGAGCGCCGCATCCCCGTGCAGTACGCGAAGCGCATCGTAGGCCGCCGCATGATGGGCGGACAATCGACCCACCTTCCGCTCAAGGTCAACTCCGGTGGCGTCATGCCGGTCATCTTCGCGAGCTCCATCCTCTCCGCTCCCCTGCTGTTTGCGGGAGCGAGCTTCTTCGGCAGCCCCAAGCTCAGCGACACCGCGTTCCTCGGCCCCATCTTCCGCGGTCTCGCGCCCGGTGAGCCCTGGTACGTCCTCCTCTACATCGTCGCAATCATCTTCTTCGCGTACTTCTACATCTCCATCGTCTTTCGCCCCGACGACATCGCCGACAACATGCGCAAGTATGGCGGCTTCATTCCCGGCATCCGCCCCGGCAAGCGTACGGCCGACTTCATCAACGACGTCCTCAGCCGCATCACGCTGGTCGGCGCCATCTACCTCATCATCATCTCCATCATTCCCATGTTTCTGATCAGCGGCATCCACTTCAACCACTTACCTTTGATCGGCCCTGTCTTCGACCGGCTGCCAACCTGGATGACCAACGGTCTCGGCGTTAACTTCTACTTCGGCGGAACCTCGCTGCTGATCGTCGTCGGCGTCGCCATGGATACGGTGCAGCAGATCGAGTCGCAGCTGATCATGCGCCACTACGACGGCTTCAGCCCCAAGTCCGGACGCATCCGCGGCCGGCGGAGCTGGTAGGCAAGGGAAGAGATCCGACCACGATGGAATCGGCAGCACAGGTATCGGCAGCACAAGACTCGGCAGTCCAGATGAGAGACTCAGCGACCCAACAGGTTCCGGCCCAGGCGGACTTTCTGCCCGGGCCGGTTCTCCTTCTCGGGGCCCCGGGCGTCGGCAAGGGAACTCAGGCCCAGCTCCTGATGGCGGCGTTCGGAATCCCGCAGATCTCGACCGGCGATCTCCTGCGCGAGCACGTCCACGCCTCGACCGACCTGGGAAGGACGGCGAAGACCCTGATGGACCTCGGCCAGCTCGTCCCGGACGGGGTCGTCAACAGCATGGTCGCCGATCGGCTCACGCGTGAGGACACGCTCCCCGGCTACATCCTCGACGGTTTCCCGCGCACCGCCGGGCAGGCGTCGTGGCTCGACGGCAAGCTGCCTCATCTCCACCACACACCGCCCCTGATCGCGATCCAGATCCACGTCGCGACCGACGAGCTCCTGCGCCGGATCACCGGCCGCCGCACCTGCCCCACATGCAAGCGGATCTATAACGTCTACTCCCACCAGCCCGCGGTCGCGGGCGTCTGCGACTTCGATGGAACGCCGCTGCTCCACCGCTCCGACGATACCGAGACCGCCTTCCACGGAAGAATGGCCGAGTACGATTCGAAGACCGCCCCGGTCATCGAGCACTACCGCGCCCAGAATCGCTTTCGCGAGGTCGAGGGTACCGGAACCCTCGACGCGGTCGAGCACCGCATCATCCAGGCCATGCGCGATTTGCGTTCCGAGAACCCTGAGAGCTCTCAGTCTCCGAAAGCGGACGTTCGCTAACGTGGCCATCCTCATCAAGACCGCGGCCGAGATCGAGCAGATGCGGGCCTCGGGAAGGATCCTGCGCGAGATCCACAACGCGATCCAACCCGTCGTCCGTCCCGGCGCCTCCACCATGGACCTCGAAGACGCCGCCGCCGCGAAGATCGCGGAGTTCGGTGTTCAGGCGGCCTTCAAGGGCTACCACGGATATCCCGCCGCGCTCTGCACCTCCATCAACGAGGAGGTCGTCCATGGCATCCCTAACGCCAAGCGCATCCTCAACGACGGCGACATCGTCTCGATCGACTGCGGCGTCATCCTTAACGGTTTCTACTCGGACGCCGCCGTCACCTACGCCGTCGGCTCGCCCAGCGCCCAGACAAAAAGGCTGCTCGAAACCACCAAAGCCTCGCTCGATGCTGCTATTGAACAGGCCCGCGTCGGCGGCCGCCTCGGCGACATCTCCGCAGCCGTCCAGGAGATCTGCGAGGCGCAGGGCTTCGGCGTGGTTCGCGACTTCGTCGGCCATGGCATCGGCCGGTCCATGCACGAGGACCCACAGGTTCCTAACTTCGGCCCCAGGGGCAAGGGCCCAAGGCTCAAAGCCGGCATGGTGCTCGCGATCGAGCCCATGATTAACGCCGGAAAGCCCGACGTCAGGGTTCTCAAGGACGGTTGGACCGCCGTGACCGTAGACGGCAGCTACTCGGCCCATTTCGAGCACACCGTCGCCATCACGAAAGATGGCCCGGTCATCCTCACCCGGTAGGGAAAGCTCGGCCTCTGGGGTACTATAGAAGATGCTGCGTCCTAGGGCACAGATGGGGTACAGGCCTCGGCCGGTGCCTCAAAGGAGATCGTTTGTCGAAGGAAGATGCAATTGAAGTGATGGCAACAGTCGTCGAGACACTTCCGAACGCACTGTTCAAGGTAGAGCTCGAAAACAAGCATCAGGCGCTGGCGCACGTCTCCGGACGCATGCGCAAGAACTTCATTCGCATCCTCCCGGGTGACCGCGTCGCCATCGAGCTCAGTCCGTATGATCTCAACCGGGGCCGCATCGTTTATCGCTACAAGTAGCCGATGCGTACACGTACGTGACGTGAGGCCCCAGCCAGCTTCGGCTGGTGGTCCACGGCCTATCAATACCAAGCAGCACTATCTGATTGCATGAACCGTCTTCTTCGTTGCGGAAACGCGATCGAAGCTGGCACTGCCACGAGGAGTTTCCCATGAAGGTCCGAGCATCCGTCAAGAAGATCTGCGACAAATGTAAGGTGATTCACCGGCGCGGTGTCGTTCGCGTGATCTGTGAAAATGCCAAGCACAAGCAGCGTCAGGGCTAGTCGAGCCTTGACGTCTCAGGCTGTTCTTCCGGCCTGAGACACCTGGAGCCGCAGGGCGAGTTAGCCGAAGTCAAGGCTTGCGTTGAACCCTGCGGAACCGCTCCGCAAACCTCCACCCCGCGCACCGGCCAAGTCCGGCGAGCCCAGCAAAAGGACCCCAGATGGCACGTATCTCCGGAGTCGATGTCCCTAACAACAAACAGGCGCGCATCGGTCTCACCTACATCTTCGGCATCGGCAACTCACGCGCCGCCAAGATCCTCACCAAGGCCGATGTCGACCCGTTCCTCAAGGTCGGCACGCTCGACGAGGATCAGCTTAACCGCATCCGCAGCGTCATCGAGCAGGAGGGCCAGATCGAGGGCGACCTCCGCAAGGATGTCTCGCTCAACATCAAGCGCCTGATCGAGATTCAGTCCTACCGTGGCCTTCGCCACCGCCGATCGCTCCCAGTTCGCGGCCAGCGCACCCACACTAACGCTCGTACCCGCAAGGGCCCCCGCAAGGGCACCGTCGCCGGTAAGAAGAAAGCGACGAAGTAAGCCATGGCGAAGTCCCAGAATAAAGGCACCGGCGCGAAGACGGGTAAGAGCAAGAAGTTTAAGAAGCGGGAACGCAAGAACGTCCCATTCGGTCTGGTCTACATCCAGGCCACCTTCAACAACACCATCGTCACCATCACGGATGGTGTCGGCAACACTCTGTCGTGGAAGAGCTCCGGATCGCTCGGCTTCCGCGGCTCCCGCAAGGGAACCCCGTTCGCCGCGCAGCAGGCCGCTGTCGGGGCCGCCAATACGGCGCGTGAAAACGGTGTGCGATCCGTCGACGTCCGGGTCTCAGGACCCGGCTCCGGCCGCGAGTCCGCCATTCGAGCCCTCGCGTCCGCCGGCATCGAGGTCCGTTCCATCCGCGACGTCACGCCCATGCCGCACAACGGCTGCCGTCCACCCAAGCGCCGCCGCGTCTGATCGCTGTAGTTATCAGCCACGCGCAGCAATGCTATTGAGCCCGAAACCGCAGCAGGGAACTCGTACCAGAGTGCCCGTGGGTACGGCCTAACTGGATCGCGACGAAGCGCCTCGGGCGTGTAAAGCGATCGACACCTGAAGTCAGGAGCAGCAACCATGGCACGATATACAGGACCCGTCTGCCGCATGTGCCGGCGCGACGGAACCAAGCTCTTCCTCAAGGGAGCGAAATGTTTCACCGAGAAGTGTCCAGTCGAGAAGCGCAACTTTCCACCTGGCCAGCACGGTCAATCGAAGAAGCAGAAGAAGGTGGTTGGCTACGGCCTCCAGCTGCGCGAGAAGCAGAAGGCGAAGCGCATCTACTTCACCCTCGAAACCCAGTTCCGCGCCTACTACCAGAAGGCCTCGAACCGCACCGGCGTCACCGGCGAACTCCTCCTGCAGCAGCTGGAGACTCGCCTCGACAACGTCTGCTACCGTCTCGGTCTCGCAACCAGCCGTCGCCAGGCCCGCCAAGTCGTCCGTCACGGCCACGTCCACGTCAACGGCCGCAAGGTCAACATTCCCTCCTTTCAATGCAAGGTCGGCGACGACGTAACCGTGCGCGAAGGGTCGAAGGCGCTCATCGTGCTCGAGGAGTCCAAGAACTTCGCCAGCGGCCAGCGCCCCGTTCCATGGCTCGACATCAACCGGGATAACTACTCCGGTAAAGTGATCGCCATGCCGCGCCGCGAGGACGTCAACTTGCCCGTGAACGAGCAGCTGATCGTCGAACTCTACAGCAAGTAAGCGTCGCGTTGGCGGCTCCGTGAATCTGCGGAGCCGCGTCATCGCAGCGTCCTGACGCCTGCTCAACCCGCAACCGAACCAACCGCCAGTCGCAGAGTGCATCGCGGCTCGGACGGACGAAAGGAAACAACATGCTTTGGAGAGGTTTTCAAAAGCCCAAGCGTCTCGCCGTCGATACCGAAACCATCACCGATAAGTTCGGCAAGTTCTCCGCACAGCCGTTTGAGCGTGGCTTCGGCACCACCATCGGCAACGCCCTTCGCCGCACCCTGCTCTCCTCGATCGAAGGCGCCGCCGTCACCGCCGTTCGCATCGAAGGCGTCCTCCACGAGTTCCAATCCATCACCGGTGTCGTCGAGGACGCGACCGACATCATCCTCAACCTCAAGCAGATTCCCTTCAAGCTGAACGGCGACGGTCCCAAGGCACTCTACCTGCGCGCAGACACCCCCGGCGTCGTCACCTCCGGCATGATCGAGGCCGACGGAGACGTCGAGATCCTCGACAAGGATGTGTATGTCTGCACCGTCTCCGAAGGCGGAAAGATCGACATGGAGATGCGCCTTAAGCGCGGTCGCGGATACATCTCCGCCGACAAGAACTTCGACGGCGATCTCGGCCTGGGCTTCATCCCGGTCGACTCCGTTCACTCGCCGGTTCGCAAGGTCAACTTCCTCGTGGAGGCCGCGCGTCTCGGTCAGATCACCGACTACGACAAACTTACCCTCGAGATCTGGACCAACGGAACCGTCCTCCCCGCGGATGCCCTTGGTCTTTCGGCCAAGCTGCTGAAAGATCACATGACCATCTTCATCAACTTCGAAGAGGAGATGGAGGCAGGCCACGATGGAGCGCACGACGGCCCGCTCATTCGCAACGAGAACCTGAACCGCTCGGTCGAAGAGCTTGAGCTCTCCGTCCGCAGCTATAACTGCCTCAAGAACGCCAACATCGCGACCATCGGCGAGCTGATCCAGAAGACCGAAGCCGAGATGCTGAAGACCAAGAACTTCGGCCGCAAGAGTCTGAACGAGATCAAGGAAATTCTTGCTCAGATGGGTCTCTCGCTCGGCATGAAGATCGACGACCAGGGCAATCCGGTTCCGGGACCGACCTCTGTCCTGCCCGCGGCGACCCTGGCCGCGAGCTTCGGCAACTTCGACGACGACGACGATGACGATGACGAGGAAGAGGAAGACGACGACCTCATCCTGCCGGGCACCGAGCCAGAGAACTTTTAACCGCAACTTCGACGGCGGTCTCCTTCGAGGCCGCCGCCGACCTACACAACACGGGCGCAGCCTTCGCTGAGCCAACGAGATCAAACAAGGAGACGGGCCTCAGGCCCTCGGCACCCTGAACCGCCGGTCCGGCAGACCTCCAGCAGCCGGCAAAAGGGAACCGACACATAACGCCATGCGCCATCGCAATGCAGGCTTCAAACTCGGACGCAATACCAGCCACCGCCGCGCCATGCTGCGCAACCTGGTGACCTCCATCATCGTGATGGACCGCGTCGAAACCACCATCACCAAGTGCAAGGCCACCCGTCCCCTGGTCGAGAAGATGATTACCCTGGGCAAGCGTGGCGACGTACACGCCCGCCGGCAGGCAGCCAGCTACCTGATGACGCCCGCGTCGGTTGATCGCCTGTTCGCCGTCGTTGCTCCCCGCTACGGAGGCCGCAACGGCGGTTACGCTCGCATCATCCGCACCGGCCCACGCAAGGGCGATGCCGCGGAGATGGCCATCATCGAGCTGCTGGGAGCCGAACAGGAGCTCAGCGAGAAAGCTGCCAAGCGCTCCGAGGCGCGTACCAAGCGGCGCGAGGAGATGCAGAAGCAGCTCGAGGAGCAGAACCCGGCCGAGCAGCCCGACCCCAACGCAGAGCCGTAACCACAGCAGCTCTAAGAGGTAACCTCAGCTACTCAAAGAGAGCGCACCGAAACCTGGTGCGCTTTCCTATTGCCTCAGGAAGCCCATAATTCCCGTTGGACCGCCGTGCGCCTGCCCTCCCGCGCAGCCCCATCCAGAACCAAATGAAGTCTAAGCGTGCTCCGGTTCTCCAAACGCGACCAACCGGTTCCGCCCCGCGCGTTTCGCCGCATAAAGCGCCTGGTCCGCCTCCTTGATCAACTGGAACCCGTTCAGCATCGCGTCCGACAGGCCTGTCAGGCCAATGCTCACCGTCACCGGCTCGTGATCCCAGGCCTCGGAAGCAATCTTAACCAGCAGGCGTTGCGCCAACCCCACCGCAGCCTCGGCGTTACTCTCCGGCAGCAGAATCACAAACTCCTCCCCGCCATAGCGGGCCACAAGGTCGGGCAGCCGCACCGTCGTTCGCAGGATCGCGCTCAGCCGCCGCAGTACCGCATCGCCGGCCCCGTGTCCCCACTGGTCATTAATCCGCTTGAAGAAGTCCACGTCGAGCAGAAGCACAGCCAGGTCGCGCTTTCTCCTCCTCGCCATCGAGAACTCCAGCACCAGCCGCTCCTCGAACGCCCTCCGGTTCCGCAGCCCCGTCAGCTCGTCTGTGACACTTAAACGCCGGAGCTGATCGTTGATTACCTGCATCTCTTCCTGGTACCGCTCCAGGTCCGCCTTACGCGCGACCCCCTCCGTGATGTCGACCGCAACGCCTGCAAGCAGCACATTTCCCGCCGGGTCATGGCACGGGAATTTGTAGCTCTTCCAGCACGTAACCGTCCCGTCCGTGCCGCGGATCTTCTCCTCGGACTCGACCAAACGTCCGCCCGCCATCACCTCGAGATCTTGCCCTCGCATCGGCGCCGTCGTGTTGCGCGACCACAGCTGGTCGTCGGTCCGTCCCAGCCACGCACGTTCGCTTACGCCAAATCGCCGCGCGAAGCTGCGGTTGTAAAACAGCAGCCGGCCGGCCGCGTCTTTGATGTAGCTGAGAAACGGACTTGCGTTCATGAACACACGGAACAGATCTTCGCTCGCCCGCAGGCTGGCCGACAGCCGGTCCCTCTCTGCCGTCAACTCCTGCACCGCAACCCGCTGCCTTCGCAGTTCGAGACGTGCCGTCAGTTGACGCGCAATCAGGTCGAGCGCCTCCTCCTGCTCCGAGGTAAGGACGCGAGGCACCATGTCGAGAACGCACAGCAGGCCGACCGGCTCACCATCTCCGCCCAGCACCCGCCTTCCAGCAAAGAAACGTATCTTAGACCCCCCAAGCACCTGCGGATCAAGCCGGAACCGGTCATCGGAGGCCGTATCTTCAATTACCAGCAGACCGTGGCTCAGAAGCGTCTCGTCACAGAAGGTCGGGCCGACCGAAATCTCATTGAGCCGCAAGGCTCCAGAAGCCCGAAACCACTGCTGCTGCTCACCCAGCAGCATCACAGCACCGACCGGCGTCCGGCACACCGCCGCCGCCAGTCTCGAACTCTCATCGAACTCTGCTTCCGGTCGGGCGTCGTTGCCTGTCTTCGCGCCGCTGACCAGAGAGCCTGTTTCTACTACTTGCAGGACGCTCATCTGTCACCTGGGATCGAAGCCAGAATACAGTCCGTCCCATCAATCAGCTTGGAAATTCCCGCCAGCTGCCACTTTAGTCGTACACCAATGTCCGGATTCGGGAGGCCGATGGTGCGACCTCCCTCATCCCCACATCGACGCAGTCTGCCGGCCGCGCACCCTACCCGTTCTTTCGAATCGCCTCGCGTACGTGCTCAACCGCCTCTTCTTTGAAGTGCGTGAGATTGTGGACCTCGGCCGCATGCCTCTCGATCGCCGGCAGCATCTCCTCCTCGCTGCCCCCCTCCAGATGCCACTCGCAGTCGTACCCCACGTCCTTGCAATGAAACTGCTTCTGTCCCTCGCTCATGCTTCCCTCCTCCTGCGTTGGATGCGACCACACACCCGCTCCCACTTGCTCTAATCGACACACATTCATGGCATGGGAATGGTAGGAAGAGCCTTGGTAGTAGCCCCGTAACCGGCAAAAGCTACCGCTTGATCAACCACATCACCCAGCTCGCCGCGATCGTTCCGCCGACGAACAGCGCAAAGCAGTACGCTCCGAAGCGCATCATCAGGCGCGGCTCCGATCGCTGTGTGATCCCGAACACAACGGACGTGAACAGCGAAAACAGCAGCACCGCCCCGAAGTGGGTCACAGGCGCTTCCGTCCCGTTGCCAGCGAGTGCGCATCCACCGCGGCAATCACGTTCAGCAGCCCCGCCACCACGATGAACTTGGTCCCGTAGTCCGCAACCGCAACCTGCACCGTCGCCGCGCCCAGGTCCAGGAGCCGCGCCAGCACATACAGACCGCCCGCACCCAAGTCACCCGCGAAGTTCAGAACGTCCAGCAGGTCGCCCGTATTCGGTGTGTAGATCTTCCCATGAAGCGCAATCCCGATCAGAAACATCGCCAAGATCGACCCCAACAGAAGCGATCCCCTGATCCATCGGCGCAGCAGAAAATGCCCCGCTCCGGGCACCAGCCATCCCGCCAGCAGCACCAGCACCGGCGGCATGGTCGAGGCCTTGGCAGCCACCTGCGTTGATACGTGAGCGTTCGTCGTCATCCGTCTTGATGATAGCAGCAAGCCACCGCCCTCAAGCTGCTATCTAGATCCGCACAAGCTCGCGCTGGATCCGCCCAGTCACCTCGGCCCGACCCGGTCGCGCCATCATGTCGATCTCGCTTCTGACCCCGAACTCGCCCGGAAAATAAGCGCCCGGCTCCACCGAGAAGCACGTATTCGGCAGGATCAGCCGCTCGTCATGCGTCTCCAGGTTGTCGAGGTTGGCCCCGTTCCCGTGGATCACCGAGCCGATGTTGTGCCCCGTCCGGTGGGTGAAGGCGTCGCCCAGACCGGCCCCCACCAGCAACTTTCGCGCCGCATCATCGCCCTCCCATCCGGCGATCGGCCGGTTCGACCGAAACGCGTCCGCAATGGTCGAGATCGCCGCATCCCGGGCGTCGCGTACAGCCGCAAACACCACCTGCTCGCGATCCGTGGGCTCGCGGTCAACCACGCCGGTCCACGTGATGTCGTAGAAGCACGATCCAGGCCCAGCCATCTGCCCCCAAACATCGATCAGAACGAAGTCGCCCCGGCCAATCTCCCGCGAGTTCGCCGCCGATGGCTCGTAGTGCGAGTCCGCGCTGTTCGGCCCCGCACTCACATTCGGCCCGTGCTCCCACACCAGCCCCTCGCGCGTCATCGCCTCGGAGATCCACGTCACCATCGAAAATTCGTCCGTGCCGCCCGCGCGTGCCCTCTGCCCCATCACCTTCCAGGCCTCGGCCAGGATCGCGTCGATCCTTCGCTGCGCCTCGAAGTGCGTCGCAATCTGGTCCTCCGACAGCACCGCCTCGAACTGACTCACCAGGTCGGCCGAGCTCACGATCTCCTTCCCCATCCCGCGCAGAAGCTCGACCGTTCCCGCATCCACCATCGACACATACATGATCGCGTTGCGCGGAGAGTACTGCATCGCAATCCGCGTCGAGCCGGAGAGCAGCGTCTCGAGCTGCCTCTCAAGCTCCTGCCACGAGGAGTAGGCGACCTTCGATCCGGGCAGCGGGTCAAGCCTCCCGGACTCGATCCGGTGCACCAGCTTGCGCGGCTCGCCCGTTGCTGGAATGAAGTAAAACCACCGCCGCGTGATATGCAGATCCTCACCCAGACCCAGGATCCGGTACCCAAGCGGGTCCCGATAGTGGTGATCGTAAAACAGCCAGCCATCCATGTGCTGGTCCCGCAGCGCAGCCTGAATCTCCGATAGGTTCACGCCTCCATACTACTTGGGCAGCGGCATCTCCATGCCCCCCGAAAGTTGGCCAGCAAAGATGCCCAGTAAACCTACGCTGGCAAACACGCAGTCAGGAAAGCCCGCCCGCACCAAGAGATTGGGCCGGGGATCAGTCCCCGGCCCAGCCTGTCACGCACAAGCAGAACTCCATCCGTCTAGACCGAAACCGGAGTCGCCGCCGCCGCTGCAGCAGCCTCAGCAGCTGCAGCCGCCGCGGTAGCTACCGCCTCTTTCTCCTTCTCCGCCTTCTTGAGCGCCGCATTCTGACCCAGCTCGGCAGCCAGCGTCTCGGTGGTGAACGATTCAATGACGTCGCCGACGCGAATGTCCTTGAAGCCGTTCAGATCGATGCCGCACTCCACGCCCTGTCGGACCTCGGAGACGTCATCCTTGAAGCGCTTGAGCGACCCGATGCGGCCGCGCCAGATCTCGGCGCCCTCGCGCATCAGGCGTACCTGGTTCTCGCGCTTGATCAGGCCATCGGTCACCTGGCAGCCGGCAATCTGACCGACCTTGGTGATCTTGAAGACGTTCATCACCTGCGCGCGGCCGGCAAAGTTCTCCTTGAACACCGGCTCGAGCAGGCCGTACATCGCCTTCGTCATCTCGTCTTGCAACTCGTAGATGATGGAGTGGAGACGAACCTCGACGTTCTCGCGATCCGACAGCTCCTGCGCCTTTCGCTCCGGTCGAACGTTGAAGCCGATCACAACCGCATTCGACGCCGAGGCGAGAAGAATGTCGGACTCCGTGATCGCGCCGACACCGGAGTGCAGCACCCGCACGCGAACCTTCTCGGTCGACATCCGTTGCAGCGAGTCGGCCAGCACCTCGACCGATCCCTGCACATCGCCCTTGAGGATGAGGTTGAGATCCTTGACCCCCGCCTGCTTGATCTGCTCCGCAAGACCCTCGAGCGAGACCCGGCTGCTCTTCGCCAGCTGCGCCTCGCGCTCCTTCATCTTGCGGTACTGCGCGATGCCCTTGGCCTTGTCGCGGTCCGCCATCACCAGGAACGTGTCGCCCGCATCCGGCATCCCCTCAAGACCCAGGATCTCGACCGGCGTCGATGGCCCGGCCTCGGTGATCGGACGCCCGCGATCATCAAACATCGCGCGTATCTTTCCGAACGTGTTGCCGACGATGTAGGTATCCCCGGTGCGCAGGGTTCCGTTTTGCACCAGGATCGACGCAACCGCGCCGCGGCCCCGGTCGAGCTTGGCTTCAATCACGGTTCCCACCGCCGGCCGTTCCGGCGTTGCCTTCTGCACGTTGGTATCGGCGACGTAGCAGATCATCTCCTCGAGCGAGTCCAGATTCAGCCGCTGCTTCGCGGAGACCTCGACGAACTCGGTGTCGCCGCCCGTCGATACCGCCTGCACACCCCGCATCGCGAGCTGTGAGATGACCCGGCTCGGGTTGGCGTCCGGCCTGTCGATCTTGTTGATAGCGACAATGATCGGGACCTTGGCAGCGCGCGCATGGTCGATCGCCTCCAGCGTCTGTGGCATTACGCCGTCGTCGGCCGCAACCACAATCACAACGATGTCCGTGATCTTGGCTCCGCGCGCCCGCATCCGCGTAAACGCCTCGTGACCGGGCGTATCCAGAAACACGATCTCGCGGCCGAATGCCGGGGAATCCGGCTTCGTCACATGCACCTTGTAGGCGCCGATGTGCTGCGTGATTCCGCCCGCCTCGCCCGCCGCAACGTCCGTCTGGCGAATCGCATCCAGAAGCGACGTCTTTCCGTGATCGACGTGGCCCATGACCGTAACCACCGGCGACCGCGTGATCTCGACCATGCCGGTCGTGTCCTCGAGGAAGCCTTCGATCGCCTCGTTCTCAAGCTGCTCCTCAACCGTGATCACCGTCGCGTCAGCGCCAAACTGCCGCGCGACATCCTTCACCAGCTCGCCGTCGAGCGACTGGTTCACCGTCACGAACACCCCGCGCATCAGCAGGATCGCAATCAGGTCCTTTCCACGGACCTCCAGCTTCTCCGCCAGATCTTTGACGCTGATGCCCTCGGTCACGGTAATCGTCCGCGTGATTGGAACCGGCTCGTTCGAGCTCGAGAAGGAGGCTGCCCCACCGAAACGCGGTGGCGGGGTGAAACCCTTCATCGGGCCTTCTTTGCTCTTTTCGTAACGCTGTCCGCCGCGCCGTTGCCCAGGTCTCGCCGCCGGTCGCGGAGCTCCACCCGGAGCCTCGCCCGGCCCCGGAAGCATGCCGCCCGGTGCGCCCGGCCCACCCTGTCCGCCGGGTCTCGCGCCAAATCCAGGCCGCGCCCCAAATCCCGGACGTGCTCCGCCCGGAGCAAATCCAGGTCGTCCCGGAGCCCCGCCCGGAGCTCCACCCGGACCTGTGGGGAAGGTTCTCGTCGGATGCATCGGCCGGCGCGCGCCCGGAGGAAGGTACCCAGGCCGCTGTCCCGGTCCACCTGGTCCGCCCGGACCTCCAGCCACGCCCGGTCCGCCCGCTGCCCCCTGTCCACCAAAGCCCTGCGGCCGTGGCCGTTCAAAGATCGGCCGTCCGCGCGCCGGTGCGCCCGGCACCGGCGGTGGGGCCGTGTAAATCGGTCGCGGTCCGGTCTGCGGCATGATTACGCGCCGAGCCGGAGGTCCTGCAGCAGCCACAGGAGCAGCCGCCTCGGACGTCGCTTCTGCCCCCGTCGCGGAAGCCTCAACCGCAGCCTCGGCAGTCGTAGCCGGCCCAGCCTCGACGGCTGCTCCCGCCGCTCCAGCGGATCCCGTCGCCCCCGGCAAACCTGATGTTCCCGATGTCTCTGACGTCCCCGCCGCAACGCCCGATCCCGCTCCCGATGACGATCCCTGCACCACCGGCGCCTGCACCCCGCCCGCACTCGCAGCCGCACCAGCCACCGGCGACGCCACCGCAGGACTCGCCACAACCGGCCTCGGCACAGCTGCACTGGCAGCCGTGGGAGCCGCAACCACCGCCGGCCGCTCGGCCACCGGCTTCGCCACCGGTGCTCCCGGAACCACCACCGGCGGTCGCGCGATCACCGGCCCAACCGGTGGCTTGCTGGCAATCGCAGGAGCCACCGGCGGCGCCACAATATTCGCGCCCTGCCGGGGCAGGGGAACGATTCGTCGCGGAGCAGGTGTTCCCGCTGCCGCCGTCGTTGCCGAAACCACGGGAGCACTCACCTGCGCAGGCGCCACTGCCTGCCCCCCACCCGGGCTCCCAGCCTGCGCAGATCCCAGACCCGAGCCCGCCGCCGCCGGCCTGGCCGCCGGCGCCGCAACCCCACCAGCCGGAGCCGGCGCAACCGTAGGTTTCGCCACAGGGGGAGCTGCCTTGACCGCCGCCTCGGCCTGCCTGCGCTCCAGAATCGCCTTCAGCGCGTCACCCGGCTTGGCCGCCTTCGATAGGTTGATCTTGGCAACAGCAGCCTGCTGCCGATTACCCTGCATCGGCGATCGACTGCCCCCATTGATGTAGTTGCGCACCTTCTCGGCCTGGTCCGCCTCGATAGAGCTCGAGTGAGTCTTTCCAGTGACGCCAATCGCCTCCAGCGCATCCAGAATCGGCCTGCTCTTCACTTCCAGCTCTCGCGCCAGATCATTGATTCGAACTTTGTTCATCCGTCCCTTTTCGCTTCCCCTGCGCCCTTAGCTGCTGCTCATGACAAGCCGCTCCTATAAGCCTCATCGTGGGAATGTCTATTGTACGTAAAAACCGCGAATGTTCGAGCACTATCCAGATCGCTCCGTCCTCGGAGCGCGCCCAATCTATCCGCGATCATGGCCGTCGGTGTCGATCCCCTCGTCCGAAATCTCGTTCGCCTGTACCGCCAGGTTGTCGACCTCGTCGTTCTCAAGCTCGATCTGCTCCTCCCGCGCGTCCGCATCGTCGTTCGCGTCGCTCAGGCTTGCCCTGTCCTCTGCCGCAATCAAATCCTCGGCCGAGACGCCGTTCAACTCCTGCGCCTCCCCAAACTCCGCCGCCTCCGCCGCGAGGACCTCCTCGGGCGTCCTCGTCAATCGCTCTTCCGTCAAATTCTCTCTCACGCCGTCTCCTGCCTCTCCGCTGGTTTCATCCGCTGCATCCTCTAACGCGTTCCCATCCTCCGCCGCCTCTGTCGAGACCCCTGCCGCCGCCGGACGCTCCTCGCCCTCCTCGTACTGGCCGAAGTAGTGCCGCACCGCAACCGAGATCTTCTCGACCGTCTTCTCGCCGATCCCCGGAACCTCCTCCAGCTGCTCCGGCGTCATGTCCGCCAGCGCCTCCACTGTCGTGATCCCGGCCGCAATCAGCTTCTCGAGAATCTGATCGCCCAGCTCCGTCACCTGCTCAATCGGCGTCGTCGGCCCGCCCGTCATCGCCTGCATCTGCTGCTCGACCTCCTGGCGCTTCTCCTCCTCGCTCTTGATGTCGATCTTCCACTGCAGCAGCTTCGCCGCCAGCCGCACATTCTGGCCCTTCTTCCCGATCGCGAGCGACAGCTGCGTGTCGTCCACAATCACCTCGATCTGCTTCTCCGCCAGGTCGATGATCGAGACCCGGCTCACCTTCGCCGGCTGCAGCGCCTTCTCGGCGAACGTCGTGATCTCCTCCGAGTACTCGATGATGTCGATCTTCTCGCCGCGCAGCTCGCGGATGATCGACTGCACCCGCATCCCCTTCATGCCCACGCACGCGCCCACCGGATCGACATCCTTGTCGCGGCTCATCACCGCGATCTTGGTCCGCTCGCCCGCCTCCCGCGCAATCGCCCGTATCGTCACCGTTCCGTCATAGATCTCCGGAACCTCCGACTGGAACAGGCTCTGCACCAGTCCCGGAGCCGCCCGGCTCACAATCACCTGCGGCCCCTTGGCCGCGCGATCCACCCGCAACAGAACCACCCGCACCCGCTCGCCCACCGCAAACTGCTCCAGCCGGCTCTGCTCGCGCTTCGGCATCCGCGCCTCCGCCTTGCCCAGGTCGAAGATCGTATCCATCGGCTCCAGCCGCTTCACCGTCGCGTTCAAGACCTCGCCCGCGCGGTGGTTGTACTCGTTGAAGACCGTGTCGCGCTCCGCCTCGCGCACCTTCTGGAAGATCACCTGCTTCGCCATCTGCGCCGCAATCCGCCCCAGCGGCGTCGTGTCCTTGTAGAAGCGCAGCTCGCCCCCGATCTCGACCTCCGGCGCCATCTCGCGCGCCTGCTCGATCGTGATCTGGTTGGTCTCGTCCTCCACCTGCTCCGGCGTCTCCACCACGGTCTTAAAGACGTAAGCCCGGATCTCGCCGGTCTCCCTGTCCATCTCCGCGCGCATGCTCTCCTGCGTCTTGTAGAACTTGCGCGTCGCCAGCGCGATCGCATCCTCAACCGCGCCAACCACGATCTCCGGGTCGATGCCCTTTTCCTTGCTCAGCGCTTCAATCGACTGGTACAGAACACTTGCCATCGTTTGCTCGTCCTTGTTCGCTCTTCGCTTGCCTTCTGCCTGCCTGCCCGGTCCGCTCAGCAGCCTCTCGAGACCGGTCCGGAGTTCTCTCGTATACAGCCTTCAACGTCTTCGATCCCGACTCGTTTCGTCGTCTTGACCTCTGTTGCTGGAGCCTCTGTCGCCGGATCCGACCCGCTAAAATTCGGGAACCAGACTCGCCCGCTCGATGTCCTTCAGCGGGATCTCGATCAGGACCTCCTCCGTGGCGCGCTTCGCCTTGCCCTTCTGCTTCACCGCCGCGAGATCCAGGCGCAGGATCTCGTCCTTGACGCCCAGCACCCGCCCTCTCCACTGCCGGTTCCCATTCACTGCCGTAAACGTCTGCAGCTTCACCAGGCTTCCGGTAAACCGAACGTAGTCGGCGGCGTGGAGGAGCTTGCGGTCGAGCCCGGGAGACGACACCTCGAGCGTATACTCGCCGCCCTCCATCAGGTCTTCCACATCCAGCACGGTCCCGAAGTCGCGCGCAAACTTCGCGCAGTCCTCATGCGTCACGCCCGAGAGCATCTCGGCCGGAACTCCCTTCGGAAGCTGCTCGGCCTTTGTGTCAGAGGTCCCCGCAGTCTCTGCGGTCTCCTCGGCCTGCCTCGCCAACTCCGCCCGGCCCGCCGCATCCTTCTCCAGGAACACGCGCAGCGTTCGGAACTTGCCGTTGCCCTGAACCTCCACGTCGACAATATCCAGACCGAAGCTGGTCCCGACGCGCTCTGCCGTGCTCCGAATTTGGTCCAGCTTGACTGCCATCCATACCCGCGAAACGCCTCCGCGCCATGGCCCGGAAAACGCACTTTGAAGCAAATAAAAAGTGGGCTTCAGCCCACTCATCCCTTCCGCCAGAGCCCGGGCAACACACCGGGGACACACCACTGGGGAACTGACTAACTGTCCCAATGATACATCGCCTACCGAATCCCATCAAGACACGCGCCCTGCGGTCGTGGGTCAGTTGGAATTCACAGACTTCCACTCTGGATTTTCCAGACAATGCGGCTTGTCCAATTTGTTGCGTTCGCACGAGCGGCTTGCAAGTACGATGCCAGCGCGCTTCGCAGTCTCAGCATCAGACATTCCGAGGTGATCTCGCTTTGCTGCACCAGCGTTACTTTCGCAAGCCATCCTTTACGTGACTCCTTATAAACATGGATGGAGATGTAGCTGCATGACAGGTCGTATGTTTGCATTATGAGGCAGTTCTACCATTTTTTACCCGCTCAACAGGGTTCGAGATTCGTTACCGTTGCAAGCCACATTGTCGTGCAAGCAATCCGGAAGAATCTCGACAGTGCGCCACTCGCTGACACGAATCTGCGAGGAGTAGCGGCCTGGAAAGATCTTGGGCATCGGTAGTAGATGTACCGGAACCGTGAGCCAGATGGCGCCTGCTCCTCCTTGCCACCGCCTGAGCTCACCCGTGACCTCGTCAGCCACACCACGTCACCACCAGCCATCATCGTCAGGACGCCCGGCGGTGATCCCCATGTCAAGTACCCAGCCTGGCTAACCCCCGGTCCTGCTGGAGATTGACCTGGCGCAGTCACGAAGCTGAATCCCGTAGACTCGAAAGGTGGCTTCATTGCTTAGAGCCTGCGAGACTTCAGCCAATCCCCTAACCCCTTTGGGTGGAAGAATTTGCCCATAACCTCCCTGAACAGACGAATTTAGCAACGACCAAAAACGTAAGGGGAATAATATATTTGACACCGGCGAACATTGGGCGTACATTTGGACTATGAACAGCCCCAAAACACTGCAGGATGCCATCATCTACTTTTCCGATCCAGATCGGTGCTTCCAGCACGTTATCAATCTTAGGTTTCCTAGTGGCGTCGTAGCTTGCCCTCGATGTGGCTCAGAGCGTCACGCCTTCATGAAGGCCCGTCGCATCTGGGAGTGCTACGGATGCAAAAAGCAGTTCTCCATCAAGGTTGGGACGATCTTCGAGGATTCCCCCATCTCCCTTGACAAGTGGATGATGGCGATTTGGATGATTACCTCATGCAAGAACGGCGTTTCGAGCTACGAGATTCACCGCAGCATCGGCGTTACCCAAAAGAGCGCATGGTTCATGATGCATCGTATCCGTGAGGCGATGACGAACAAGACCTTTGCCAAGATCGGCGGAAGCCCGAAGAATCAGGTCGAAGTAGACGAGACCCACATCGGCGGTCTCACAAAGAACATGCACACGAAGCGGCGGATCGCCTACCAGAACGGGGAGAAGAAGGCCATCGTCATGGGAATGAAGACCCGCAACACCCGCGAGGTTCGTGCAATGGTAATCCCGAACGCGAAGCGGGAAACCCTACAGAGTAAGATTCTTGAAAATGTTGGCTGGGGCGCTCACGTCTATACGGATCAGTGGGTCGGCTACGACGGGCTGGACGCAACCCACATCTTTGTCCACAAAACGGTGAATCACATGCAGGAGTACGTTCGGGGGCAGGTCCATACGAACGGCATAGAGAACTTCTGGAGCCTGCTAAAGCGCACACTCAAAGGCACCTACGTAGCGGTAGAACCTTTCCACCTTGACCGCTACGTGGCTGAGCAGGTCTTTAGGTTCAATAACAGCGGGCGGAGTATGAACGATACGCTTCGCTTCGAAAAGGTTATGGGGAACGTAGCTGGAAAACGATTGACCTACAAAGACTTAACCGGCGTTGGAGCCGCCACGTCACACTGAACATCGGCAAGGACGCGGCAAGCATAAACCCTAGTCCTTGCTGGTTTTCTTTGGTTTACGCTCTGGTTTCTGAACTGGCTTAGCACTAGACTTTGGTACCTGAAACAACCTTTTTACCGTATCGTTGAACTTCTCTAGCACTTCGGGTCCCTCGTGGTATTCGTGTTTCATAAACCAAATCTACTCCCGTGAGTACCTCTAGGCGTGGCTAAAACGGATGAACAACCAAGTGATCCCGCTACCAGCGACAACGCAGCAGCCCCCGCAGATCAAGCACCATTGTTGCCCCCAGCCCCGAGGGAC
>JAABUW010002133.1_pt1 | contig 30858 bp, 2 predicted proteins | sample 5560081 | NCBI WGS metagenome assembly JAABUW01 (sample SAMN10711882, study PRJNA513363) | rock metagenome | isolation source: Antarctica rocks | place: Antarctica: Victoria Land, Knobhead sud | reverse complement strand
TAAATATTAATAAATATAATTTTTTTGTTAAACAAATTAAATATCTAGATTTAATTATTATTATTAAAGAAATTTAAATAGATTTTAAAAAAATTAAATATATTTTTAAATAAAAAGCTTCTATTTATATATATAATATACAAATTTTTTTAAACTTTGTTAAGTTTTATTAACAATTTATCTATAATTATTTAAATTTAATTAAATTTTTGTTAATATTTAATAAATTTAAGAATAAAAGTTTTAATTTTTTATAATAATTTAACAATTTTAAGAATTTTGTATTTAAAAATCTTAAAAAAGTTTTTATTAATTAATTAATTTTTAATTTTTTTAATTTTAATTTAGAGATTTAAACTAAAAATAATATTTTTAATTTTATAATTGTTGTTGTACTTTCGCAAATAAACTTAAATTAATTGCTTTATTTAATAAATTATATATTTAAAATTATATTGTTCGCAAAATACAATTACAAAATTTATAATAAAAAATTGTTAATTATTGATAATACTTTTAAGAAATAGTATTTAAAGTATATTAATATATTTATTAAATAGTTTATTAAGATTATTATTAACTATTATAATTTAAAGTATTTTATAACTATTAAGTAATTTAATTGTTATTAAGTTCGCTAAATTAAGTTTTTGTTTAATTTTAATTTTAAAATTATTTATTAATTAAATATACTAGATACAAAGTTAAACAATTCAATTAAACAATTGCAAAATTTACTCTTTAACAAAAATAATTCTTGCAATTATTTTAACAACAAACAATTCTTAAATAATATAAATTAAAATTAAATATAATTAAAGTTATTATATTAATTTTGCTACTATTAAATATTATTTATAATTTAGTAATTAAATTAGTTTCTTTGTTTTAAAACTTTATTAAACTTAAATTAATTATTAACAAAAAAATTGCAAAAGTTTATAAAAAATTTACTTAAATTTTATTAACAATTAACAAAAATATAAAATTTCTATTTATTTGTATTATATTAATAAAACAAACTTTGTTTTATTAAATCTTTTTTTTTATAATTGTTGTATTTGGTATTTCTTAATCTATAGTTTCTTTGTTTTTAACTTTTGATTTTGTCTTTTTATTAAATATATTTAGTATATTTATATCTTAATTATTTATATTTATAATCTTTTTTACAAACTAACTCTTATTTATTGTTGCAATCAATTTAACAAAAAAAAGAAATTTGAAACAAAATTTAATTTTGAAGTTTTTCTTTAACAAATATTAAAGATATACTTATATAACAAAAAGATAAAACAAATTATCTAAGTTAAGAAAGATAATAAACAAAAGATTTTAACTATTCTTTGCAAAATAATTAAACTAGAACTTAAAAATTATACAATAATTAAATACTTAATAATTAAAGTTAAATATTTATTTATTTAAAACAAAATATATATTTTTTAAAGCAAAGATAATATTCTTCGAATTAAAGCAATTAAGTTCTAGCATAAACTATTAAGCGCTAAGTATTTAAATCAAATAACAATATTTAAGAAAATACAATATTACTATTATTAATTTATACTATATTTAAATATTAAAAAATATATTAAAAGTTATTTAATTTGCAAATATATTAAATTATATTACAAATATAAGTATAATCTATTAAAATTTTTGTCTATTTTAAATTATTATTAGCAAGATATATTTTGCAATTTTATTATCTCTCTATTGTTATATTATTATATAAAAAAGATTTTTTAATATATTTTAATAATAATCGATAGATTATTTAAGAATAAGAAATTTATACTTATAAATTCTTTAAAAATTAAGATTGTTATTTAAATCTTTATTAATTTTGTCTAATATATTAAGAGCTTCTTAAATATTATTGTTTTTAATAGAGATACTTAATTTATCGCTTACTTCTAGCAATATTTTTGCAAAAAATTAAGAACTAAATCTAAACTATTAATTGCATTTTATCTAGAAATCAACAATTAAATCAAAAATATTAATATTGTTCTTAAGTAATATCTTTAAATATATATATAATACAATTAGAATAACTAGATTAATTATTTTATTATTATTAAATTTGTTACAAACAATTATATTAACAAGTTAATTGACTTATTACTTTTCTTTGCTATTAAAGACTATTTACTACAATTAAATCTAAAATTATTCGAAGTCTTTTTTAATAATAATATATTTAAAACTTGTTGCAATATAAAGAATATTAACAAGATTGTTAAAAAAATTAAAATTTTGCAAAACATTTTTTGTTAAAAACTTGTTTAAACTTAAATTAAATAAATAAAGTTTACTAATTATAAATATACTATAATCTTAAAATTCAAAATTAATAATTAAGTTATATTTAATATCTAAAATATTAAGTTAATTCGATTATACAAGTTTTTAAAATATAAAACAAGTTTCTATAAAATTATTCAGACAATAAACAATTATATCTACAAACTAGAATTGTTCAAATTAATAAAAATTTATCTAATATTTTATTTATAACTTTTGTATTTTAATAGAAGCAAATCTTTATTAAGTTAACAAATTAAACTCTTATTACTTGTTAATACTACTAACAATATTAATAACTAAAATCTTAAGTATTATATTAAAAATATCGAGATATTATAATACAATATACGCAAAAATAACAATAACATAAATCTAAATCTAATTGCTACTAATTATAAATACAAAATACTACAATATTAAATTCTCTTTACAAGCTATATAAACTACAACAATAGATTTAAATAACAAAACTACTTTATAATTAACAATTGCTTTAACTTTGTTGTTAACTTTTATTACAAATATCTAAATACAACAAAATCTTACTAGATATTTAAGACGTCTTCTAATTTAAAACTTTATAAGTAGAATAATTTGCGTCTATATATTCTTTGCGATTTTCTATTATTATTGTTAAATATTACTTAATATATATTTATAGTTCTTGTTATCATATCTAGAATTAATTCTAAAAGTATATTGCTAATATATTATTATTATTAAGAGTTATTTGTTATATATTTACAATTAAATTTTTTTTTTTTTTTTAAATTAGATTAACTTAATATATTACTTTGTCTCTTGCGTTAATTAACAAAAATCTCGAAAATATATTATTAATATATTATTATTATTAAGAGTTAATCGATATATATTTGCGATTTTTGTTGTTGTCTCTATAGTATCTTTGTTAGATATTTTATAATTGTCTCTTTTAAAGATTCTTCGAATAAGAGTAAACTTAGTATTTCTAAATATATACACAATTGCGTAAAAATTGCTATTAAGATACTTTTATATTATTTTCTTTCTTTGTATAACAAGTTTAAATAAACGTGTTTAAATATAATTAAAATTCAACAAATTTCGATTTTTTAATATTGTTACTCTCTTTTGTTGCTATTAATTCTCTTTTAGATTATATAATTAATTAACTCTTTAAACTCTCTTAAATATATTTAATCTTTCAAACTCTCTTAAACGCAATCGATCTCTATTTTGCTAGAAAAATTTCTAATTTTTGTATTATGTAATTCGAATCTCTCTCTTAAAATTAGAGTTAATAATTTTTTGTACTCTCTTCAATTTTTTTACATTTAATATTTTCTTAAAATTAATTTATTTTTCTTTCTCTCGATCTTGTTGTTGTTTAACAAATTGTCCAAAATTTTTATTGCTTAACAATCGCTTAAAACTCGATTTCTATTATTTAACAATTGCTTAATATTTGATTTCGAATACTAGGTTATACTTAAAAAACGTGCTTAATACTAATCGAAAGTAGCTAGAGATTAACTAGAGTTTTATTCGCAACATACATTTTCTTTGCTTTGTATATTATTGTTTTTCTTGCATATTTTATTTCAAAATTTTCGATTATTTCTTCTATTTAACAAATTTATTCTCTTGTTTAATATATATTAAAAACTTTAGTTTTAATTATCGAACAATACTTAATATATATTTAATATTAATCGAAGCTTGTACTTAATAAGCACTTAAGATTAACTAAAGTTAACTAAAAATATTAATTGAAAAATCTAATATTGCTTCGCAAAAGCTCGCAAATAAAAGAAAAAATAATATTATAATTTTAGACTAGATAGACTTCGCTCTTCGATTATTCTCTAGATTGTCGCTCTTTAGTCTCGAATATACTACAAATAATATTTAGCGTCTTAATATTTATAGTACTTATAGTTATTTCCTATATATAGTTAGTTTTGCATAGCTAGTATTCTTGTCAATTAACTATATACTAGTTATAAAAACTCTAATTCTAATATATCTATTTTAATCTAATTTATTTGCTTATTTAACTATTTTATAATATTATTGTTTACAAAGTTCTCTTTATTCTTTTCGATTAATTAATTAATATCTCTATTAAATATATTAATTATTTGCTTACTTTTATTGCAACAAATTGTATTTACAATATCTTATTGCTTCTTTTTTCTTCTTTGTTGTTTAATACTAGAGAATTTATTGTTCTTTCTAGTTTTTTTTTAAGATACTTGTAGAAGCAAATATCTAAGTAATATTGATATTTTCTATTGTAGATATAATAATATTCTTTGTTGCAAAAGTTTTATAATTAAAGAAATTATTATTGTTAATAATTAATAAGAAGATTTGCAAAAATAAAATAAATATTTACTAATTTATTTGCAAACATTTCTTAACTTAATCTAAATAGAAAAGTATTATATTTTTGTTTTGTTTAAAGATTTCTATAATCTTTGTCTCTAATTTTTTTGCAAACTTTTTAGATTCTTTTATTTTTGTTTTAATTTATAGAATATACAAATACTACTCTTATATAACTATAATATACTTAGCGTTGTTGTTAATAGATTTTTCGATACTAAATTGTGCTAGAAACTTTTTATATTTTTGTAAGATACAAGTGCGTTTGCTTCTTGCTAGCGCACTAAGATATAAAAGACGTAAGATATAATAGACTTGTATTACTATATTCTAACTATATAAAATAGATAGTAGTAGAACTAATTGTTAAAGAACAGTAAGAAATAAGCTTTCTTTTTATCTAATACCTGTTATAATATACAAGCTTGTTTCTTGCTATCTAATTAGAAAAGAAGTATTATGTTATTTTAGACTTTTCTAAATATTTAAGATTATATATTTTGCTATATTTTAAGACGTTAGCGCGTTGTTAATACTATAATATTATAGTTATCTTTTCTCTTAGAGTACTAATTCTTAGTAATATAAGAAGCTATATTAGTTTTATTAAAAACAAAAACGCTTGCTAAGTGTTAATATTACAAGAGCTTGTTAAAAATCTTCTTAAATCTCTTTAGAAATTAGAAGAAAAAGAATCTTTTATTTAATAAAATTAAATAATTAATTTAATTTAATACAACTTATAAAATAATATAATAACAACAATAATAGTTTATAATATATTGCTACTTTATTATTTATTGTTGTTAAAATTCTAAATAGAATTTAAAGTAAAACTAGTATTGCGCAAACACTAAGTAAATTATAATTATAATTATTGTTATTTTTTATTTCTTTTCTTTTCTTCTTTCTATATTTTTTTAATTGCAATTGCTTTATTGCTATAAGTAAACTATTGTAGAAACAACAATATATAAAGCTTATATATATAGTGCAAATCTTAAATTAATATATTTTCTTCTTCTTCTACTATATTTTTTAAGAAATTAAAGAAATAAAAAAATAATCAATTTTAATATCTTTTTGTTTGCGATATTAATATATTATAGTTTGTAATAATTTTTTATATATAACTTGCGTAAACAAGTATATATATATTTGCAAGAAAAGAAGTATCTATATTTGTTGCAAGATTTTTTATCGCAAATTAAATTATTATATTGTAATAAGTTTTGTATATATTTATAATACAATAATTGCTAATATTTACTAGTTTATTAAACGCTTTCGAAATTATATAAAAGAATTTATTATTAATTATTGTAAAAGACTTAAGATAAAGAATATAATTTTTAGAACAATAAAACGCATACATGTTACGAGCCTAGCGGTATATGGGCTGCGCAGGAGGAGTAAGACAAAGCACGGATACCCGCATATGCTCTACCAGATCTACCTCAGACAGCAGAAGAGCAAGAAGAGCGATGCTCTCTCTGCTCTATCAAGATATCCGAAAAAGCAAGAGGAGCAATGCTCTCGTGGCTCTCTCCACATACCCAGGAGAGCCAGGAGAGCACAAGCGACCAGATTATAGTATATAGATCTCAAGGAACGCGACTCTCTTATGGATCGTGTTCAACTCATCTATCAAGTTATCCTCTATTATAGATACAAGCTGCAAACCCTTGTTACCAAGTGATTGCTTGCATTGCCTGAAGACGTCTACAGACCTCTCCAAAAGTACCAACCTACCCTGATACTCTAGTCGCCTAGATAGCAGCGTAACAATACAAAAGAGTATAGTTTGCAAAATAAAAAGCTAACAACGCAATAAAAAGTTTACTTTATTAATAGCAAATTAAGCTTAATTTGTATTTAATAATTCGAATAAAATTTAATTCTTCTTTAAGAGTATTAGATCGAACTTGAACAAAAGTTTGCAAAAACAAAAATAATTTAAAATAAAGTTCTTACTAAGATACAACAATTAATTAATCTATCTTTTAAGAAAGTATTAAAGATAAGTATTTTTGTTTGTTGTTTAATACTTTATTAATATATATTTAGAATTTAAAACAAAATAGAGACAAGAACAAAAATAAGTTATTAATAAAAACAAAGAAAATAAAGTTAAAATAAGTTGTTTTTAAATTTGTTATTAACTTAGATTAAACAAGTTTAAGAGATTCTTTTATAGAATTTTACAACTTTACAATTAAATCTCTTCGCAACTTCGAGCTATTAATAAGATTATTAAACAAAAATATAATAAATCTTATTTTAATTTCGCTTGCGCTTTGTTTGCTTATATGTTTTTTAAAAGATAAAAAATGCGAAGATATATATAGATAACAAGAACAAGTTTGTAACAATATTGACAATTCCGGGATCTCTACTTAGAAAGTGCTAGTTGCATATATTGCTAAAATAACTTTTTATTAGTTAATTATTGACAAAAAGTTATATTTGCTACTCTTCTTTTATAATAGTTTTATTAAATTAATCTTAACTTAAAAAGTATATTAGAATATTTTTGCAAACTTTAAATTTAGTATTACAAGCTATATATTTAGATTATATATATTTCTATTATTGTTAACTTTAGTTTAAACTATATTATATTAATTTAAATCTTAAATAAATATTAATTTTTTAATTTTTAAATATATATAGTTTAAGATTTTAGTTAACACTCTAAATTTCTTAGTATTTAAATATTTTATTTTGTTTAAATTGCGTTAATATGTTTTAATTTTGTATAAATCTTGAAACTTAATATATTTTATCTTCTTTATATTAATTAAAAACACTTATATTTTAATCTTTAATACAAAATAACTTCGAATTGCTTAATATAATTTAAATTTATCTTTTGCGTATATCTTTAAAACTTATTAACAAACTAATTAACAAATAGTTTTACAATAGATTTATTTCTTAATTGCGTCTATAATTACTTAATTAGTCTAATTTATATTAATCTAATTTTGTTTAAAAATACTATTTATATAATTGTATACAATAAATTTATATAATTTTTAATTATATTTACTTTATATTCGATGCGTATATATTATATTAATAAGTGTATTAACTTATTAATAATATTTAACTTTATAACTTGCTTTACTTATTTACTTAATCTTTCGTTTATAAATATTATCTTATTACGAGTTAACTTATAATATTAGCTTTTTTATTCTAACAAAAATATAACTATGTTAAGAATCTAAAAACATAAATTTCAAAATATATTTTATTAACTTATTATAAATCTTATTATATTAATATTAAGATACTTTTTTATTATACAATTGCTTTAACTTAAAAGTATAAACTTACTAACAAAATTTATAAAATTTATTAGTATTTAAAGATTAAACTAAAAGCAATATATATAAAGCAAGCTAAAATTCTATATAAAAAATATAAACAAATCTTAGAAATTTAGAACTATCTTAATACTTAATTAACTTTTGCAAAAATACAATTGTTTATAATATTATATTTGTTATTAAAATTGCAATAAAAGAAAAATACTTAAAGATAAATAGCAAAAATAACAATTATACTAATTTTGAACAATCTATTTTGCAAATACTTTTTTTCTTTGTCTCTTTAAGTTTTCTAACAAATTTATATATTGTTTTTGTTATTAAAATACTATTGTTAATTAATTTCGAATTTAATTGCTATTCTTATATATAATTCTTAATATACTTTCTTTAAAACTTTAAACAATATAACTTTATTTTATTTTGTTTAATAATTTTTTACAAATCTTAAACTTTAACTTTAATTCTTTTCGAAATTGTTTAATTTAATACAATTTGTGTTTAAATTTAATTAATTAAGTTATAATATATTAAATATTAAAGAGTAATTTAGATTTAATTAATAGCAACAATCTTTAAAATAATATTCTTTTTATTTGTTATAATTATAGAAACTTTTTTCCAATTTAAATACAAAAACAAAATAATATAAATAAAAATATTTTTGTATTTTTAATATATGCTCTAAGTTTTAAGCAAATAACTTTTAGCAAAATATATTAATTCTTTTATTACAAATCTTTTTAGTTAGCTCTTTTTCTATTATAAATTTGTTAAACTTTTTTAAAGCTCTCTTATATTAATCTATTAAAAATAAAAAATAAAAAATATCTTATATAAGTTAGTATACAAGTTTGCTTTTATTGCTATATTGTTTTTAAACTAATTGTATATTTTGTTAAATTCTAAACAAACAATATTCTTGTATTTAAGCTCTTTTAATAATAATAATTGATTTTTTAATCTCTCTTTTTTTAAGAAAAGTCGAAAAGATATACGAAAAATAATTGAAAATAACTTAGAAATTAATAATATTTAATTGATTAAACTTAAGCTTAAAGATAAAATAAACTAAAATATAATCGAAATTATAAACACTTTAAAGAATAGATTGATTGCGTCGAGTTAAGTTATCGAGTTCGAATCGAATATTTAACTCGAATTGGGTCAGATCAATTCTAAAAGTTAAAATCGAAAAGTCGATTCAATTCCTAATATTGAAATTGTTAAGTTGAGTCGATTCCTAATATTAGAATCGAAAATCAAATTATATAAATAGTAATTTTTGAAAAACACAATATTTTGACAAAAATAATATATACATATAATGCATATTAGTAGTTATTATAATAAATAACTAAAATAGTTTAAAATATATTAAAACTAGTTAATTTAAATTAATTTTTAGTATTTTTTAATATCGATTCGATTTCAAAAGTTAAAATTGAAAACTAAATTAATTCGATTTGATTCGATTCTTAAAAAATCGACATTTAAGTTAATTTCTAATGTTGGAATTGTCGAGTTAAATCGATTCCAAAAGTTGGAATCGAAATCCGATTTAACAATTAGTCTATTAAAGAAGAAGAAAAATATAATAATAAAAACAAAAAAGAAAAAGAAAAAAAAAAGAAAAAAATTAAGAAAAATATAATTGCAATATTAATATTTAGTTTCTCTATTTAAGTGCTTTATTAATATAATATTTAGTTTTAAAGTTGTATAAAGAAGTTAATTATATAAATATACAATAAACGAAATCTAAAAATATGCAATCAAGTTTGTAAAAATTATACTAAAAAAAATATTATAAAAAAAAAATGTTTTAAATATAAAGTAAAAAATATATTATTAACAATAATTTGTTGTATTTTTTATTGCTATCTTTAATATTAAATTAAATAATCTTTATAATATATTGTTCGCAAACAAAATAAGTTTTAAAAAGATAAAATATATTTGTTCTTTTTAATTACTTAATTATTAACAACGTATATCTATAGATTATTATTATTCTTGTAGTTGTTATCTTTTGTTTATAGCTATAAAAACAATAATAAAGCATTTAAATTAAATAGAAAGACAAATCTATTACTTGTAGATATTGTTCTAAAAATACATTTATCAATATTATCTATTTTTCTACTAATATGTTTAATAAATAATTAGATAATTGTTTGTATTAGCTTAATTTAAAGTTTTACAAATATTAATCTATTAACAAATTTAGTTTGTTTCTTGTTCTAAAAATTAATCTTAATAATTAGAGAGAAAAATAGCTTAAAAACTAGCAAATTAGCATTAAAAATTATACGAATCTTTAAATCTCTAATTTTTAAAATTATAATTTGTTGTTATAATAAAAGCAAATAATTTGATAAATAACTATAAAAGATATCGAAACTTTAATCCAAATTTGTTAAAGCTATCTTTTTTAAAAAATATTAAAAAAGTCTAAAGATAATAATTATTAATTAATAAAAACAAGTTAATAAAGTACTTAAGTATAAATAATAATTCTAAAATTAACAACAATACAATAAAACTTATGTTTGAAAATATTTCAAAAAATTAACAATCTTAAAATTTAAATAGATTTTTAACAAGATATATTTATTAAAAGTATATAATAATCTTTTATATTTAGTATTCGAAGTATTAATAATTCTGCAACAATAAATATACTAAATTAACAATAAGATTATTAAAGTTTATATAAAGTTAATAATTAATTATATAAAAAAAGATTGCTCTTTAATTGTATTTTATTCTTAATTTGTAAAAAATTATTTAAAGATTATAATTATTGAACAAATTTTTGAAAAATATTCTAAAGTATTAATTTTAATTATATCGAGCTTTTTAAAAATAATATTAATAGTTAAATATATAAGTTTTATCTTTGTTCTAACTTTTATCTTATTATAATTAATATTTTTGCTATTTTTATTACAAATTCTAATATTTGTCTTGTTCTATAAATATTATATATTAATTTCTCTCTATAGTTTTTGCAAAAGTATTTAATTTTAAATAGATATTTTTATATATATTTTAAAGATTTAAAAAACGTAAAACAACAAATAACAATTAATATCTTTATATTTGCTAAAGATTCGAATAATAACAAACTTCTATATAAAGAGAAGTCTAATATATTAATTAATATTGTTAGTATTATAAGTATAGATCTAAATCTTTAATATATTACAACCGAGATTTTTTGAAAATTAATATATAGTATAATTATAATTGCTTAAACTCTTGTTTGCATTTAATATTAAAACAATAGTTTAAAAATATTCTACTATATATTATATATTAAAACAAGAATTAAAAAGATTGTACTAAAAAAACAATAAGTAAAGATTAAATTTATAATTAAGATTTTTCAAATTTTTTTTACAATAATAAAGAAAAATATTAATATTAATAAATTTAATATAATAGTAAATATAACAATAACTATTAAGAATTCGAAAAAAGAAATAAAGATTTAATAAATATAGTTTTCTATTTAATGCTTAAAGATAAAGTTAATTAAGCAAGCTTATTAGCTTGCGCAATAACAAAGATTTTTATTAGTTATATTTTTTTTTAGTATTTTTGTTTTTTCTTAAGCTTCGATTTGTTTGTTTTGTATTTATAATAATATTTGCGTTAATATAGTTTAATATAATTCAATATAATTAAAGTAAATATTAGCTAATTTTTTTTAAAGTCTTAAATCTATATTGTTTAATATAATTATTTTATTTTTATAATTTTATTTTTTATAATTTTATTACAAGCTTTTTTTTTAAGTTACTTGTTGTATTAATTTTAATTTTAAATCTAAAATTATTATTATTAATTATTATTTAAGTTTTAAAATTAATAATAAGATCAAAATCTTGATAAATTCAATATTATATTATTTCTTTTAACAAGTCTCTAGAACTTCGAAGTTAATTGCGAGAAATATATTTTATTTCTTTATATTCTAGTCGCATTTTTATAATTCAATCTATATATTTAGAGCGTTATTATATTGTTATTTTTGTTGTTCTTTTTTACAATTATTTTATAGACTTATTTTATAAACTCTTTACTTAGTTAGTATCTAATTATTTGTTTTAATTAAAAATATAAAGAACTATATTTGCAATATAGTTTAATATCTAATAATTGTAATTTATATAATATAACTTGTTTACAAAATTCTTAATTTTAGAACTTAATAATAATAATTGTATTAACTTATTAATAATCTTTGATTTTACAATTTGTTTTATTTTCTTACTTTTACTTTAATTTGCAAATATTGTTTTTGCATAAGTTTACTTACAATTTTAGCTTTATTATCTTAGAAAATATATAATTATATTGCAAATCTAAAGATATAAACACAAAAAATATCTTGCTAACTTACTTTTTATCTTATTATATCTTTGTTAAAACACTTATTTGTTATATAAGTATCTCGACTTAATAATATAATTTTATTAATTAAATTTTTAAAAACTATTAGTATTCGAAGCTCAATTTTAAGATAGATTGTATAAAATAAATTAAAATTCTCTATAACAAATACAAACAAATACTAGAAATTAAAGATTTTTTTTATTTAGTACGTTTTTGCAAAAATATTATTATCTACAATATTAAAATTGTTTTTAAAGTTGTAACAAAAGAAGAATATTAAAAGATTAATATGAAAATAAATAATTATATTAATCTTAAACAATTTGTTTTATTAGTATTTTTCTTCTTTGTCTCTCTAAACTTTTTAGCAAACTTATATATTGTTTTTATTATTTAAATATTATTGATAATTAAATTCGAATTTAATTGCTATTTTTTATGCGTAGCTCTTAATATACTCTCTCTAAAGTTTCGAATAACGCAATTCTATTTCTTTTTATTTAATAGTTTTCTACAAATCTTAAACTTTAACTTTAAGTTTCTTTAAATTCGACTTATTTAATGCAATTGTTTCTTAATTTCGATTAATTAAGTTATAATATATTAAATCCTTAAGAACAATTTGTAATTTAATTAATATTAATAATATTTAATATTAAGTTCTTTTAACTTAATAAAAGCTTAAAAAAACTCGAATTTAAATACAAAATTAGAATAATATAAATAAATTTATTTTTATACTTTTAAAACGCGCTTTAATAGACAAGCAAATAATCTTTAACAAATTGTATTAATTCTTTTTTTGCAATGTAATCTTATTAGTTTTTTTTTTATTACAAATCTTTTTAATTATTTTAAAGCTTTCTTAATTTAATTAACAAAGAATACAATTAAGAAACTATTTTACGCAAATTAGTATACAAATTTGTCTTTCTTATTGTATTGTTTTTAAATTAATAATATATTTTATTAAATTCGAAATATATAGTATCTTTATTTGCTAAGTTATTTTGTTGTAACAAGTTAAGTTTTAATTTTTTTTCTTTAAACAAAAGTATTTAAGTAAATAATACAAAATTAATAACAACTTAAAAAATTTAAATATACAAAAATTTAAAATTAAGTTTAACAATAAAAGAGACTTTAACTTTGTAATAATTATATATACTATAAAGAAGAAAATAAATATATTAATCGAAACAAATTCGCAAAATAAAAATATAAAAAATATAAAAAATATTTATAAAACTATAATTAAGTTATTTATAATTATTTCTTTTACTTAAATATTTTATTAAATTAATATTTAACTTTAAAGACTTTTAAATTAGTTAATTATATAAAAAATTTTTAAATAAAATTAAAAAGTATATTGCAACTTTTGTATATATTGTTCTTAAAAAAGACAAATTAAAAAAAAAAAATTATTAAATATAAAGTAGGAAAAATTTCTTAATAATAATTAGCTAGATTCTTTGTTATTATCTCTAATACTATATTGAATAATCTCTATAACGCGCTATTCGCAAATAAGATAAATTTAAAAAAAATAAAATATATTTGTTCTCTTCAATTACTTAGTTACTAACAATTTATATCTATAAATTATTATTATTTTTGTAATTGTTGTTTTTTCTTTATAACTATAAAAACAATAGTAAAGTATTCAAATCAAATAAAGAAATAAATCTATTACTCGCAAATATTGCTTTAAAAATATATTTATTAATATTGTTTATTCTTCTACTAGTTTAAGCAATAACTAAATATCTATTTATATCAATTTAATTTTTATATTATATATAGTATTTTTGTTGTATCTTTTCTTTTAAATACAAATCTTAACAATTAAAGCAAAAAAATCTATAAATTTATTAATATAAAGAATTTTAATATTATCTTTTTCAATCTTTATTAATTAGTTAAAAATAAATAAATATTAATAATAATTATTTTTAATTAACTTTAAATCTATCGCAATCTTATTATATAACTTTTTACAAATATAAAAGAAAATTGTTTAAAATACTATAATTTTTTAACTTCAATCTTATTTATTGTATAATCTCTAATTATATATTACAACTAAAAATTATATATTGCACTTAAATTTACTAAGTTTTACAAATAATCTTATATAAGACAAAAAAATATTTATTCTATTTATATAAAATTTGCTATTGTTAATAAATATTATATTATTAAGATATTAAGACTAGAATTCTAAAAAATAAAAAATAATACAAAGATTAAAAGATCTAAATATTGTTTTTAATTAATAATAATACTTCAATCTATAGTTACAATAAATTTTACAAATATTGTTGTTTCTCTTAATTTAGCAAGTTGGAATTTATAAAATAATTTAAATTGTTCTTAATTTAATTTTACAACAAAATCTCTTAATTAAATAAAGAATAAAATAATAGTAACAACAAAAATTAAAATGCTAGCTTTCGAAGCTATATCAATCTTTAAAACTCTAATTCTTAAAATTATAATTTGTTATTATAATTTAAGCAAATAATACAATAAATAGCTATGATATCTTTCTAAACTCTATCGCAAATCTATTAAAAAACACTTTTCTTAAAAAGTATTAAAATAGTCTAAAAAGTATAACCGATAATTAGAAAAAATATATTAAAAAATAACTCGAACAAATATATATAATCTAAAATTAACAACAACACAAATTAACTTATGTTCAAGAATATTTTATAAATATAATAATTTAAAAGATTAAGTAGATTTTTAACAAAATATATTTGTCGCAAGTTTGCAATAATTCTATTATATTTAATATTTATAATATCAATAATTTTGTAATAGCAAATATACTATATTAAAGATTATATATTTAAAGTTTATATAAACTTAAATATTAATTCTATTAAAAAAAAATTAATTATCTTTTACTTTATATTAATAAAGAATTGTTTAAAATTATTTGTTATTAAGAAAGTTCTTTCAAAGTATTTCGAAATATTTATCTTAATTATATCGAATTCTTCTAAAATAATATTAATAATAAAACATATAAGTTCTATCTTTATTTTAGCATTGGCAATTCCGGGAGAGAGACTTTATATAAGCTAATCCTGCTATCGATTCTCTATAGAGACGACATCGGCATTTCTGCTCGTTTCTGTTCGCGCTAACCTAATTAGGAAATTTAAATTATTTATATAAATTAGTATTGTTTTATACTTAGTTCGAAATTTTTGGCCCAAATGGGCTAGTACTAGAGACGTAATAAATTATCGAAAATGGAATTTCTCGATTTTATTAATAGATTGGCGCTTATAGACGCGAATTTATTTATAGAATCGAAAAGTCTTAATTTTGATAATTTATTACGTCTCTAGTACTAGCCCGATGAAGCTAAAAATTTCGAACTAAGTATAAAACAATACTAATTTATATAAATAATTTAAATTTCCTAATTAGGTTTGCGCGAACAGAAACGAGCAGAAATGCCGATGTCGTCTCTATAGAGAATCGATAGCAGGATTAGCATATACAAAACGTCTTCTCCGGAATTCTCGATAAGCTTTTACTTTATTATAATTGTTATTTTTGTTATTTCTATTGCAAATTTTAATATTTGTTTTATTTTATAAATATTATATACTAACTTTTTTCTATTATTTTTGCAAAAGTATCTAACTTTAAAAAGATTATTCTTAAATATATTTTAAAAATTTAAGAAATTTAAAACAATAAACAACAATTAATATCTTTAAATTTGTTAAAGAAGTAAACAATAAACAAGCTTTTGCATTAAAATAAATTAAATATATTAATTAAAATTGTTAAAATACTAGAGAAAAATTAAAATCTTTAATATATTATAATAATTATTATATACAAGCTTGTATATAATATATTTCGAATTGTTTAAATCTTTATTTATATTTAATATTAAAATAACAAGTTAAAAGTCTTATACTATATACTATATACAAAAACAAAAATTAAAAATATTGCGCTAAATAATTAGTTTACAATAATTAAATTTATAACTAAGATCTTTAAGATTATAAATATTTTTGTAATTTGAGTAGTTATTATATAGATATTGTTAAAAAGATTAACAATTTAAAATATTATTTTTGTATTTATCTTTATATTTTATTTTAAATCTATAATTTTAATTCTAATTAATATTAGCAATTCCGGAATCTCTACTTAGAAAGTGTTTGTTGCGAAAATTGCTAATTTAACTATTAGCTAGTCTAGAATTTATTTAGTAGCAAAAGTCTTAACGCTTGCTTAATAGAAATCCAATTTTAATATTTAAGATGCGCACAAATTCTTGCAATGCTTTGCTTATATCTTTATTTATTATTTGTTTACACTATAGTAATTTGTATAATAGAATCGAACGATTTGTAAGATTTCTATGCGTAAATTATCTGTCGACAAGAACGTCTTCGTAATATAATTGTAATATATATAAAATAATCGAGAATTGCGCTCTTAAATTGCGTTTGTATTATAGAATTTAACAATATGCAAAATTAGATCTTAACAAAACGTATATTAATTACGCATCTACGAATTTTGCTAATTGCAATTCAATCTTGCGCTTAATTATATAAAGCAAACATATTGATATATTAGCTAATTTGACTATTAGTTACTAATAGTACTATTAACAAGAATTTCGGAATTGTCGATAAATCTAGCTCAAATTTTAGTTAACTTAATTTATTACTATTGTTTTTGTTTTACTTTTTTATCTTTATTTTTTTTGTTTTTTTGCTTGTATATAATTTTTTTTTTCGAAATATTAATTATACAATATAATCTTGAATTACTTTTTAATTATTGCTATATATATTAAATTAAAAACAAAATTCGACTTATTAACAAAAAAAAAATTAATTACGAAAAAATATTAATAAAACTTCGATAAAAGCAAGAGTCTAGTATTCTTTATATTAGACTTTCGAGATTTGTTTATAGTCGCAATAAATATAAAGACAAACAAAAAAATATTTTAAGAAGTTTTGTAATACTTAATTACAAAAGTATAATTAAATTTCTAATACAATTGCTAAATTAACTTAAATTAATCAAAAGTATTATATCTTTATTAATTCGAAATTATATACAAAGTTGTTATTTAATATAATCTTTCTCTTAACGTAAATATTATTATTTTAGTCTAAATTAATATATATTGATTTATTCTAATTAAGAAACAATATCTTTAATAACTATAATCGAATATAAAGTTATAATTTTATATCTTGTTTCTTTTAATATAATTCTTGTTATACTTATTTAGATTAACGCAAACTAGCTTAAAGTAATTAACAAAATTGTATCTTTAATAACTTTAATTAAATATAAAGTTGTAATTCTATATCTTTTTTCTTTTTATATTTTTTTTGTTATGTTTGCTTAGATTAACGCAAAATAATCTAAATTAATTAACAAAATTGTGCCTCTAGTAACTATAACTAGATATAAAGTTATAATTCTATATATTTTTTCTCTTAATACAATTTTTGCAATTTTTGCTTAATTTAACGCAAACTAATTTATATTAATTAAGAGAGAGTATTTTTGCAATAATTATAGTTGTATATAAAGTTATAATATTGCGACTCTCTTTTTTTAATACAATTTCTATTATATATGTTTAGATTAATACAAACTAGCTTAGATTAATTAACAAAATTGTATCTCTAGTAACTTTAATTAAATATAAAGCTATATTTCTATATATTTCTTCTCTTGTTGTAGTTTTTGTTATATTTATCTAGTTTGACGCAAACTAGCTTATGTTAATTAAGAGAAAATATCTTTGCAATAGTAATTCTTGCTATACTTTTCTAGATTGACGCAAACTAGTTTATATCAATTAAGAGAAAGCATCTTTGCAATAGTAGTTCTTGCTATATTTGTCTAGATTAACGCAAACTAGTTTAGATTAATTAAGAACAATATCTTTAATAGTTTTAATTATATATAAGATTATATTTCTATATATTTCTTCTTTTAACATATTTTTTGTTATGCTTGTTTAGATTGACGTAAACTAATTTATATTAATTAAGAAAAAATATCTTTGCAATAGTAATTCTTGTTATACTTGTTTAGATTAACGCAAACTAATTTATATTAATTAAGAAAAAATATCTTTGCAATAGTAATTCTTGTTATATTTGTTTAAATTAACGCAAACTAGTCTAGATTAATTAAGAACAATATCTTTAATAACTATAATTAGATATAAGACTATATTTCTATATATTTTTTCTCTTGTTGTATTTTTTGCTATATTTGTCTAGATTAACGCAAACTAATCTAAATTAATTAAGAACAATATCTTTAATAACTATAATTAAATATAAAACTATATTTCTATATATTTTTTCTCTTGTTGTATTTTTTGTTATATTTGTTTAGATTAATACAAGCTAGTCTAGATTAATTAAGAACATTATCTTTAATAACTATAACTAAATATAAAGCTATATTTCTATATATTTCTTCTTTTAACGTATTTTTTGTTATACTTGTTTAGATTGACACAAACTAGCTTATATTAATTAAGAGAGAGCATCTTTGCAGTAATAGTTTCTATTATATTTGTTTAAATTAATACAAATTAATCTAAATTATTTAAGAGAGTTATCTCTTTAATAAATACAATTGTATATAAAGTTAATATCTTCTTTTTAAATATAATTTTTGTTATATTTGCTTAAGTTGACGCAAACTAGTTTAAATTAATTAAGAGAATTATCTTTTTAATAAATACAATTGCATATAAAGCTAATATCTTCTTCTTAAATATAATTTTTATAATATTTATCTAAGTTAACGCAAATTAACGCAAATTAATACAAATCTTTTATTAAGTTTGCAATTATTTAATAACAATAGTTTGCGTTGTCTAATACTAATATTATATTCTTAATAAAAAGAGTTTATTTAGAGTTAACTATAATATTAATATTTAACTAAATAAAATCTTTAAGTAATACTAATATATTAATCTATATATAAAGAGATAATTCGAAGTATAGTTGTTATAGATCTTCGCAAAATAAGAAAAGAAATATACTAATATTTAAATTCTATATAGCTTGCTTATATTATATATAATAATTAATTAATAAATTACTCTATAGTTAAAACTTATAGATATAATCAATTAAATAGTCTCTTGTTATAATTATACTTAATACTTAATAAACAATTAAAACTTTAACTTTTTAATATAGTTTGAAAATCTATTTCTTTAACTATATTTTTTATCTAGTAGTAATATTAATCGCTTTAAAACATTTATAATAGTAAAAGATAAAACTTAAAATGCTTCTTTAAAACTAGTTTAGTATAATAATATTAATAACTTTGCAACGCAATATATTAATTACATTTTATAAATTATATATTACAATAAATCTCCAAGCATTTATTGTCTTACTATATTATATATATATAGTAAACAAAATTATTAAGAAGAGAGAACAAAGTACTATGTCTTGTTTTTGCGATACGTATAGTTTAAGATTAAAGAACAACAATAAGTTAACAAGTTATTTAACTAGATATTAAATAATTCAAGAAATAAAGCGTTAAAATGAATTTAGATTTAAAAGATAAATAAAAAAAACTTAAAAAAGAATTTAAAAAAGAACAATTTATATTAGTTGCGCAATTGTCTTCTTAAAATAAAACAATGTCTGAAGAAGATTAATATATCAAATATATTTAATAAAGTAACATTTAGCAAAACTCTAGAATTATTCGAATTAAATTAAAATAATTATAAGTTTTCAAACGCGCATATTAAAAAAATTAAAGAATATTATAATTTAATTTTACAAATAAAGAATCTTGTTAATTCTAAATATACTATACGAATATTTAATAACAAAATAAGAAATTATATATCGACAAATCTATAATTTACTATATTAGTTATAATAATTAATAGAGCAATACAATTAAAAGAAAAGAGCAATAAAATCTATTAACAATATAGTTCGAAAAAGTAACTATATTTTTTAATTAAAAAAATTTGCGCAAAAATTGTTCTTTATTTTTTCGATAATATATAGTTTCTTTTAAGATATTTAAAAATTTAAATTTGCAAAATAAATATTAAACTACAAGCTTATAAAGAATATTATTAATATATTGTTTCGAAACAAAAATAACAAAAATCTACAAAAATATTATAACATTTGCAACAACAATAAATTATATATATAAATAAAAATTATTTTGTATAAAATTAAAAACAATAAATAATATAAGATAAAATTTACAATTAAAAATATAATTAGTAATCTTATCTTTATTAAGTATATTATATATTATTAAAATATTAAAAATATAATATATTTTTTGCTTAATGTTACGCTAATACTTTCTTCGAAAATATTAGAGTAAATTGTGCTATTGAAGAGATTTGTAGACATCTTCAAGCAATGCAAGCAATTACTTAGTAACAAGAATTGCAACTATAGACAATTTCTATATTTAATAAATTTTAAGAGAGATTCGATAAATCAAAGTAACAATAAGTAAAAATCTATAATAAGTTAAACACAATTTATAAGAAAGTCGTATTTTAGTTTCTATATATTAAGAAAATACTAATTGTTTACTTTGTTTGTTTGTCGAATATAGCAAATATAATTGTTCGCAATATTTGTTTGTCAAATATATCAAATATTATACTTAGAATGTTCGCTTCTTAAGTATGTCGAACATAATAGCAAATTCGCCCAAAGATATAGAACCTAAATTACTAATATAGCTTTAATAAGCTCGTAACACTTAATTACAAATCTTTCTAAAATAAATTAATATATATATTAATTTAGATTAATATAACAAATAATATTTGTATCTATATTAAAATATATATATAGAAAATTAATAATAAAATATATAAAATTAATTACTAGAAAAAATTACAATTATTTTAATTTTAATAGTTATAGACAAAACTTAAATAATATAATATTATAAAAACTAAAGTTTATAATTAATATATATAACTATTAGTAATTTAGATTAAATCATAAAATGAAGTTAAATTTAATTAAATCTAGTATTAATAGACTTAATATTAATTATAAAGATTAAAAAAAAGTATTTATAATATTTATAAACAAAAGTATATTATTAAGTTATAAAGAAGATTTTTGAATATATATTTTTAATCTATAATAATCTTGTTGTACAAGTTAATTAAATATAGTATTCGAGATACTTAGCAAATCTAATATAAATATACTTTGTATTAACAATTTTACAATAAAAAGTTATCTAATTATTAAAAAAATAATAATAAACTACAAAGAGCAAATTCTTATTATTAATATTAAGAAGAACAAATACTACAATATTTGCAAAGTTTCTTTAAACAAACAAAAATATCTTATAAAAAGATAAAAATATTATATTTCTAAATATATTTAAAACAAGTTTGCTAAACAAAAAACAAATTTAAAGAAAAGCAAAAAGAAGATAAATATATTTTTAATATATAATTAAATATAGAAACACAAGTATTGCAATATTTATAAATTAATAAATCTTAATATTTTTTATTAGTTATTAAAAGATATAGTTATATAATTAATTAATTAAATTGTTGTTTTAATTAATAATATTTTAGCAAAAATATATTTTAAATAATTTATAAAAAAAAATAAAAAAATAGAAATATTGTTAAAATAATAGTATCTATTTAATTAAATAAATATTTTTGCTAAATTTTTAATATAATAAACTTAAAGATATTTAAGTTGTTTAATAAAGTTAAACAATAAAGTAAAGTTAAATAAAAAATAATAATATATTAGTTTAATTTTATAATAATATCTTTATTAATAAAAAAGCAAGACGCAACAATATATTATATTTAAACAATTACAAACTTTGTTATATTTGCTTAATATATTTTTTATAACAAAAATATACTAAGCTATATAAAGTATACAATATATTAAATTAACAACTTAGAAACAATTTTTGTCAAATATTAATTATAAAATATAAAATATAATAAAAATAAAAATAACAAAAATAAAATATATTTTAATATTTTTAAGCTTTATATTTTTACTTATTATATAAATTTTATTCCACTATTTAATAATACTTAAAACTATAATATTTTTAACAATAAAATAATATAAAATTTTATTAAAGCAATTCTTTTTAAAAACAAACAAAATAAAGAGATAAAAAATATAAATATTAGATTATAATATTTAATATTTTAATATTAGTATTATAAGCAATATAATTGTTTATTTGCAAACTAGTTTAATATTTATTATTAAATAAAAGACAAAGAAAGAAATTAATAAATCTATATAAGAGTTAATAAATTTATTAATACAATTTAACTCTTACAATCGAATATTTTTAAACAAATAATATATAAATTACAAATATTAACAAAAAGCTAAAAAAGCTGCTATAAAGAAAAACTTTAAATATTTACTAGCAATATATTACAAGCTTATTAAAGCTATACTAGTAATTTAGATTCTACGTCTTTGAGCAAATTTATTATTATATTTGCTATACTTAAGAAACGAACAATCTAAGCATAATGTTTATTATATTCGACAAACAAATATTGCAAACAATTATATTTGTATTGTTTAACAAACAAACAAAATAAACAATTAGTATTTTCTTAATATATAGAAATTAAAATATAACTTTTTTATAAATTGTGTTTAACTTATTATAGATTTTTACTTATTATTACTTTGATTTATCGAATCTCTTTTAAAATTTATTAAATATAAAAATTGTTTATAGTTGCAATTCTTGTTATCAAATAATTTTTCATATTGTTTAAAAATGTCTACAAATCTTTTTAAAAAACACAATTTATTCTAATATTTTTAAAAAAAGTACTAGTGTAACACTTTAAATATTTTAAGACTATTTATATTAGATTAATGCGTTTCTATTTTAAGCACTAATCTATCAATATTATATCGATTATCGATTATAGAAGACAACAAAATTAGAATTAATAAACTTGATATCTATTATAAAGATTATATTAATCTAAAGAACTAACTTATATCAATAAATATCTATTTTACTTTTTATTTTATTTTAGCAAATTAAAAGATAATTTTTCTATTAATATTTTTTAGAGAGAGAGTTTAGCATTAACTTAAATTAAATTTACAAAAATATTTAAAAAACAATAGCAAAAATTCTTGTACAATATTTACAAACTTTAATAATTTTAGAAAAGAGTTTCGAAAAATCTTTAAAATATTTAACAAAAAACAAATTGCAAAAAGAATAATTTAATATTTAATTTCACAAATCTTTGCAACAAACTACGCAATTAGATTTTAAAAATATATTAATTAAATTAAATAAAACAATATTGTATTTATAATAATATTTCGACAAAATTTTAAAAATAATCTAAAGATCAAAATTATATATAATAGAAGAATTTTTAACAATATATTTAATTTTATTAAAGTAGTTATTGATTTTAACAACAAATTATATAAAAGAATTATAAAAAAAATACAATTAATCTTAAAAAAGAGTAAAATTTTTCTTTAAATTAATAATTAAATATTAATAGAGAGAATTTTGTTTTAATTAAAAGTACAATAATCTTAATTATTGTAAGCTTGTATCTATAAAATTAAATTTTACTTAACAATATAAAGAAAAAAACTTTAAAGAAAAGCAAAATAACAAATTCTAAAAAACATACTATTTATATAACAAATTAAGTTACTTTATAAGAGATTATTAATTACAAAACTTAATAAATTGTCAACAAATCAATATTATATTAAAAAAAATACTTAATAATTAAAACAATATTAGAGAGCAAATTAACACAAAAACAAATACTCTCGAAATTAGATTAAATAACAACTACTATTTAGTAAAAGATCTAAATTAATTATAGAAAGTTTTAGATAAAATATTATTAAACAAGATATTTGTATCTATATAGAAAGTCAATTAAATACTTAATAAAATTATAAAAGCAAAACAATTAAAAATGTTATACTTTTATTTAACAACAAACTTAGATAACAAATATAATTAAAAAAACTTTTACAAATATTTAGATAATATTACAAAGTATTTTAACGCTTTAGCTAGCTTATTAAGAAAAAGAGAGATAAATTAAATTGTAAATAAATATAAGAAAGCGCTAGAAAGCAACACCACTATTAAAAGAGAAATTTTCGATAAAATTAAATAACAACTAAACAATATAAATCTATTTTAAGAAAAGATAAAAAAAGCAAAAAAAACACGCAATACTTAGTTAAACAAAATATTATAACAACTTATATTAGACTTATCTAAAAAACAAAGAAGAAATCAACTAGTTTTCTAGAAATTTAAAATTATTAATTTAGTATAAAAAGAAAGCTTAATGTAAACAAACGTTTAAAGCAAAAATTACAATATTAAAATAAAATAAAGTTTAAATTTTTTAATAAAGAGTATACTAAAGAAATGTAATATGTTAGCTTAACAATAGCAATTAAACTTAACAATATATGTATAATATTTTATTATATTAATTAAAGTTAATAAACAACAATTTATCGCAATAATTAATTTTAATATAACAAACAATTTTATAGCTAGAACTTTTATTAAAAGAGAAGAATATTTTATTTAAAAGAAGTTTAACGTATATAATTTAATAATTGTAAATAAAAATTTATTACTTAACAAAAATAGAAAAATAAATAAAGAAACAAAACTATTATTAATAGCTATTTAGCAATATTACAAAAAACTAATTTTTAATATAATAGAAATAGCTATTTATAATATTGTTTTAGAAATATTTTAATTAAAGCAATACAATCTAAAAGTTAATTAAAATATACAAATACTTAGATTTGCGCAATATAATTACGTAATTTATATTTAATCTACGCATTAATAGCGTTCAATAATAAACAAAAAATTAAATTAAAAAACAATTGCAAGCAACAAACTTGCATTTTTGTAAAAAAACAATTTAATAAAGTTCGACTTAATAAGTATTAACAAAAATTAATTAAACTACAAAATTAAAATAAGTAAAAAAAATTACAAATTTTCTAGAAGTCTTAAACTATCTAATATAGCAAAGAAATCGCTAAAGTATATATTACAAATATATAACAATTAAAAGTATTTATTTTAAGAAAAAAAAACAATAGAAATTCTCTTTAAACATTAATTATAAAATTACAAAATTAAACTTAAATTAAACAAATAACTTATATTTAAATTTATATATACTTTATTCAAAAAGAAGCTCGAAGTACTTCGCAAATATTTGACAAAAAACAAAAAAAAAATTATTAAAAAATTCTAATTATAGACAAGATACTTGATTCTCTTTATATTAAAGAAAAATAAAACTCTTTATCTATATATTGATTACTAAAAGTTAAATAATATTACAATTAAAAATTAATATTTATTATCTAATATTAATAAACTTTAGAATTAACTATTTAGAGCAAAGTACTTTATTAAACTAAATTTACAAAAAGCGTACAACTAAATTAAAATAAAGATAAAGAAAAAATAAAAAATAGCTTTTTGTATACAATATAAATTATATAAATATAAAATAATATTGTTCGAATTTACGAATGTTTTAACAATATATTAAAAAATAATTAATAATATATTATAACAATATTTGAATTAATTTGTTATAACATACTTGAACAACATTATAATTTATTCAAAAATCTTAAAAAAATATATTAGTTATATTTTCAAAATATTAAAATATCTAAATATAAAAAATCTACATTTTAAGTTAAAGAAATACAAATTTTATTAAAAGAAAATTAACTTTTTTAAATTTGTTATTAAACAACACAAAGTATATATAAATTTTAAAAAGCTACAAACAATTAAAAAATAAATATTATTAATAAATATTAAAAAAATATAATTCTTTTTAGATTTTATAAATTATAATAAGAAGTTTATTAAAAACTACTTAATAAACGCAATACTATTAACAAATTTTACAAAAAAAAATACGTTATAAATATAAAAATTTGCAAAAAAGAAATTATTTTAAAATCTTAAGTTAAAATACTTAAAAAAGCTAATATTAAAAATATATAATTTGCAATTGTTAAATAAGATTAAAATCGACGCATTAAATCTAGCTATTAATATATATTTTAATTAAAAATATAAAAATATTTAATATTTAATAATATATCTTTTAAGAAAAATCTTATTAATTAAACAAAACTATAATATTTACAATAAAAAACTACTTGCTATAGTAGTTTTCTTAAAATTGTAAAAAGTATATATAAAAAAATTATCGAAACTTACAATTTTTATAAATTACAAAAATCTTGTGCACTTTATTACTATTAAATAGTTAAACAAAAAACAAATATAATAATTAAAAAAACTAGAATAATACAAGTTTAAAATATAGTATATTTTAAACAAAAATAATAAAGTAGACGCACTTAATAGAAGAAATAATTATATAAAAACAAAGAAATTGTTCAATTACAATATATTTAAAATTAACAAAAACAAATTATTATTAACAAATAAATATAAATTAAATATTATACTACAAATATTTCGAGATAATACAAAAGAATCTTTAATAAAGAAAGAAAAACTCTAAATATTTATCGACAAAATTAACAAATATATAAAAGAGTATTATAATAAATTATTGCAAAAATATTTAAAAGTAACAAAAATTCTTTAACTTTTATAGTAATATTGTTAGTTTTTACAAATAAAACAAATTATCGAAATATATATTAAACAATATCTTAGCTATTAATAGAACAAATATAGTATATATACAAATTATAGCAAAATCTAATATTAAGAATTATTTAAATTGTTATAGAATAAAGTTACAATAAACTTTATTATTAAATTGTCAAAATTAACAAATCTAGCAATTAAAAATAGATATAATTCGATACTAATAATTAATAAGCTTATTAAGTACTCATATATTACTATATACAAAAAAAGATTTATTGCAAAATAACTAAAATACATTATATTAAATTAACTTATATAATATTATAATATATTTAAAAAATTAATTAATAATAGAAACAAACTCTTTATATTTAATTATTAAAAGATGCTTCTCTTGATATTAGATACAAGACTTTAAATATCTATTATCTATTACTTAATTATAAATAATTAAATAAAAAGAACAAATTAAAGTTTTAAACAATATTTAAGATACTATATTAACAATATTTATAGCAACTAAATATTACTTTTATCTATAGTACAATTAACACTTAATACAAAGATTTTAAATATTATTAAAATAACTTTATTCTTTGTTAATTATAGCAAAAAATTAAACCTTTTTAAAAAAGAACGTATATATTTATTTACGTAATTAGTTATCGAAAGAATAGCAATACTAAAAAAGATATATAACAATATTTTAAAAATACAAAAAAAATGAACTATATATTAAAATAAAAAACAAAAAATAATATCTTAGCTAAAAGAGAAAAATAAAATATATTTTTTTACAAAAAATCTTAAAACAAGAAAGTTAAGTAAAAAATTATATTATATTAAAATCAAATTATTTTTTATTAAGAAAACTAAAAAATTAATTAATTACAAGCTCGATTTACTTAAAAATATTAAAATATTTTTAGTATTCTATATTTTATTGTTGAAGTTAGCAAACTTAATTACGTTTTTATAAAATATATTTTATTTTTATTTGTAGAAAGAGAATTAATTCGAAATTACGAAAATCTTACAACAAGAAGATTAAAAGTATTTAATTAAATAAAAAAAATATTTTATTTTAAAAAATATATAAAAATTAGAAAAGAATCTTAATTGCTATTAGAATTTTTTAAATTTTTTTTATTAAAACAAGATATAGAAATAGTATTTTAATTTTAATTAATTAAGAGTTAAAATTGTTCAAACAATACATTAAATAGCAATTCGAAAATCTTTATAACAAATTTGACAAAATATACTTTATTTATCTTTAGATTGTTAATATTCTTTTATTTTATTACAATTATTTCTTTCTTCTTATTTTTCAAAAAATTTAATTATTCTTTTAGTTGACTTAGCTTTGCACGCGCATTGCGTACTTTTTTTTTAAATATATTTGTTCTTTATAAATTTGTTTAATTAATATAAAAGAAATTGTTAAATTGCAATTACAACTAAATTATATATACTTTATAGACTTTTTAAAATTGTTATTTACACAATAGATTTTACTAGATATTATACAATTATAACAAAAATATATTGCTAAAAATACTAAATTTAAAGCGTCGAAAAAATCTTTCTTTTAAAAAAAGAAATTTCTAATATTAATTTTTCTTAAAGATATAATAGAAAGATATTGAATTTTAAGACAAAAACTTTAAAAAAAAGAAATAGTATTATAAGCTTATTAAAGTTGTATTAATAATTTAGATTCTATATCTTTAAACAAATTTATTATTATATTTGCTATATTTCAGAAACAAACAATTTAAGTATAATGTTTACTATATTTGACAAACAAATATTGCGAACAATTATATTTGCATTGTTCGACAAACAATCAAGATAAACAATTAGTATTTTCTTAATATATAGAAACTAGAATACAACTCTTTTATAAATTGTGTTTAACTTATTATAGATTTTTACTTATTGTTACTTTAATTTATTGAATCTCTTTTAAGATTTATTAAATATAGAAATTGTCTATAGTTGCAACTTTTGTTACTAAGTAATTGTTTATATTGCTTAAAGACGTCTATAGATCTCTTTAAAAAGTACAATTTATCTTAATATCTTTAAAGGAAGTACTAGCGTAACACAATATTTATTCGAAAAAAATATAAAAAAATACAAAAATCGACTTGCAATTAATTAGAGTTATATATTTAAAAACAAAATTTATTTTAAGCAAAAAACTATTTTGTTAAAATTTACAAATTCTTAATTTACTAAAAACAAAGCGAAAAGAATTATACAAATTTAAAAAGACTATAAAAGAATATAATTTAATATATTTTTTATTAATATAATAAAATAAATTAACAAAAAGATTATATATAAGTGCAAAAGTATAAGTCGAAAAATATTTATCGAAGTAACAAATTAACAAAAAGCAACAATAGATATATAAAAAGCGTGCAATTTATAGTTATTATATTTAATTATTAACAATTAAATTGTATTAAGCGTTTACAAAAATATATAGAGATACTAGTCGAATTAAAATAATAAATTAATCAAGAAATTATTAATACAATATATAGAATATATAAAATAATTAATTTTCTTACTAATATAAGTAAAAATTTTATATGTTTATACTTTTAACAATTCTACAATTTATTATATATTATTTGCAATATATACTTTGTTTTAACAAATTAAGAACGCACAAAATATTATATTAACAATTTTATTAATTAAAATTAATACAATACTATATATCATTTTAATTTTAAAACTAATAAAATTCGATTTGCAAATATATAAGCTAAAGAACATTAAAAAAAGAAAAAAGATTAAAGATACAATAACTAAGTTAAATTAACAAAATCTATATTATTAAAATTATAAAAAGACTTTCAATTTATATGTCTTCTCTACTACTTAAATATTTATCTTAACAATAAATAATAATATCTTATTTTGCACTATTTAAGCTACAATAATATATTAAACAAGTTAGTTAAATTGCGCAATATATAGACTTTTGTATAATATATTTTTTTTGTTATTATCTTAAGACTCGAAATTGCAAAAAACGTAACTAATATATTAAAAAAATAAAAATTATAAAAAGAAGATAACAACTATTAAGAATTTTGTTATTAGTAAGAAGAGTAAATCTATTTTAAGACTTAAATTAATTAATAATTTATTTAATTTATTTAAGATTAAATTAAATTATTTAAGATTAAATTAAATTATTTAATATTAAACTAAATTATTTAAGATTAAATTAAATTGTTTAAGATTAAGCTAATTTAATTCTAGCAATTATACTTTAATTGCGTTAAAAGATACTAAATTATATTGTTTTTGTTAATAATATTATAGTTATCGCTTTTAACAATAATTAAGAAGATATTTTTACTAAATTTGCTATAAATATTTGTCTCTACTTTGTTATAAATATTATTACAAGTTAAACAAAACTATAGAGATTATTATTAATTTTTAACAAAATTAGTAGCGTTAATATAGTAAACAAAGATTTTAAAAGTATAATTTTTCTTAAGATTATATAATTTAAAGAAATTTGTTGTTAAGTTAAATACAATTATTAAGCTTATTTTTTTAATAAATAAGTATTAAACAATTTCTAAATATATTTTTAATAAAGAATAAAATTATTATTAATTAAATTGTAAAA
>JAABUW010002129.1_pt1 | contig 30904 bp, 34 predicted proteins | sample 5560081 | NCBI WGS metagenome assembly JAABUW01 (sample SAMN10711882, study PRJNA513363) | rock metagenome | isolation source: Antarctica rocks | place: Antarctica: Victoria Land, Knobhead sud | reverse complement strand
TGGTGGATTTCTAGGTGTAAGCCTTCTTGGTGGCTATAGATGACGCATTAGCGATCGCTGTCCAATGCCTTCTCATCCTGCATACAAAGGAGATGCTGTAGTGGGTATCATCCAAATCAAACGCACGAACACACTCGCCCTCCCAGCTCTCAACCACCACCCGCCACCACCAACTCATTCCTCAGCTCATCGCACGTCTGCTCGAACCCGCCCATGATATCTTGACACTGACTCGCACCCCACCGCTGCTGAACTCTGTCGCTCCACCCACTTTTCTGCAGCTCATCCCTCGCCACATCCGCCCGCTCACGCTCCCGTCTCAGCTCCGCAACCACGTGCTGGCTGTCCCTCAGCAGCCGAGAAGCATCATTAGTGGCGTGCTTGACCTCCTGCAACGTATCCGTGAGCTGCGAGAGGGTGCCGATTACATTGTCCGTCTCGCGGACGAGTTTTTGCAGACCTTGCAACGGCGCAGGGTCTGGGAGTGGGAGATCTTTGAGCAGAGCTTCGATTAGAGGTGCGGTCTCTTCCAGTATGATGGGGTCCAGTGGCATAGTGTACAACGCGAGTGGGGAGTACAGACTTGTCGCCAGAGCCTGCAGAGTCTTGCTCTGGATTGTGACGTAGGATGTTATGCTGTTCGTCGAAGTGTTCATCCGCTGCACTCCAGTCTCGAGGCTGGACTGATTCCCGAGATCTTGTAGTAGGCCGACGACTCGTGGGATTAATGGGTCCTCGGATGTGCCTGCGTAGGATGCCATGCGCGCGATGCTGTTGATCAGGTCTTCGAGGTCTGACGATAGCCGCCACTCCGACCGTTCTTTGGCCTCGTCGGGCGGTTTCTCAACTTTCGAGAAAGGTTTCGAGAAGTTCCTTTGGCTCGATGAAGGCCGTTGGTTCTCGTACGACACATCTATCCCTGAGTCTCTCGCCCCGTCGACTGCTGAAGGTCCATCGTCTTCCTCTCCATCACCGTTTGGTGCCGCTTCTGCCACATCCTCCTCTCCCTCCTCATCATCTAGCAAGTCCAACTCATCCGCCAGATTCCCCATTCCTCCCCCACCTCCGCCTCCGTCCGGCGAGAAGTCGTTCGAGTACTGCGATCCATTCGAGAAGCGATGCCGGCTCGACCGCACAGACGTCGGACTCCGGTCGTGGTTCGAGGAGAAGCTGCTGGTTCGTCTGCTGAGCTGGTTGCGAAATGTGCTTGTTGGGGAAGTTTCGATGGGTGAGGTGTATTGCCTTGTAGGTGTGATCGGAGGGGAGGAAGTCGTGTCCATGGTCGCGGCTCGATATGACCAAGGGACTGGATGCGACAGGTGTGCTGCTTTTGTTGCGCGCAGCCAGCAGGTCTCAGGAGGCTATGCACATGCGCCAATGTCGCAGCTTCACCACGCTCGAGCCTCTTGTCTCTCAATCCGTGGTCGAAGGGCGAGACAGAACATTTGTGACTATGTAATTGTCGAGTTGAAAGTAATACGTCAAGCTTGTTCAAACAGTCGCATCAACATTCAAACAGCACGCGCAAGAAAGTCGATGCACGTTGACCCTGGGATGCGTTGGCGGCTGGAGCGAGCCGCTAGCCGCAGATCCGACCAGCCATGCCAAGGCTGTCGTATGCGAGTTGAAATGTCTCTTTTACTTCTTTACTTTACTCTTTGACTTCCTTATTTGCTGTACTGGTAGGTGTCCGCCGTCGGAATGACGCAGGACGGACTCCGGGCTTGTATCAAGCACAAACCGGTTCATGCTCCTAATGCCCAGCACACGTAGAACTCATGGCTTAATGTTGCCACGGGAATTGTGTGTGAGAGCCCTGTTTGCACTTTACTGCTTGGGCACCGAGGGTACCTGATCCTATCCTGGTCCACGACATCCTCTGGAGTTTCCGAGAGGACATGGAGACTGCCATAATCGCTGCGAGTGCTGACCTTCGATCTGGGGCCGCCTCATTCGTCTCTGTTATGTCAACTGGAAGACACGAATGTGTATAGCAGTGTCTGAACAAGTCGAAGCCTCAAAACATACACCTCACTGTTCAAACACCATCACGTGACGCCAAGCGCCGGAAGCGTCTCCGATGAATTCACTTTCACATGGGTCCCCGCTTCGCGCCCTTCGCACGCAAGGGATAGAAATGGTGCAATCGTTCCCACTAGACCATAACGAGCATTCTAGAAGTAAGAATGAGAAATCAACCCCACCTACTTGATTAGTAAAGTGTCCAAAGTTTGAATTTCGTGATCGCAAGCCACCGACAACCTCTTACAACTCTATACACTCCAACACCATCATCAACACACCCACCAACACACACTCACCATGTCTCTCCGCCTCGGGTACACCGCGCCGAACTTCGATGCCGACACAACAAATGGCCGTAAGTAAAGCGGGTATAGCCCATCTCTAAGACGTAGACTAATCACGTTCCGACAGCGATAAACTTCCACGACTTCATCGGCGAGAGCTGGTGCATCCTCTTCTCGCACCCAGAAGACTACACCCCCGTCTGCACGACCGAACTCGGCGCATTCGCGAAGCTCGAGCCGGAATTCGCGAAGCGGAATGTCAAGCTCATCGGTTTGAGCGCGAATACGATTGAGAGCCATGGCGGGTGGATCAAGGATATCGATGAGATCTCGGGGAGCAAGCTGAAGTTCCCGATTATTGGGGATAAGGAGAGGAAGGTGGCGTTGATGTATGATATGTAAGTGGGAAGAAACAAAAACTCTTGCTGAAGTGATGGGAGGGTTTGAGGAAGCGTGGGCTGATTACATTGGTGATGTGACAGGATCGACCACCAGGACGCCACGAACGTGAACGAGAAGGGCATCGCTTTCACCATCCGATCTGTCTTCATCATCGATCCTAAGAAGGTTATCCGCACGATCCTGTCATACCCGGCTAGCACTGGACGCAACACTGCGGAGGTGCTGCGTATTGTCGACTCGCTGCAGACTGGCGACAAGCACAAGGTTACTACGCCGATCAACTGGCTGCCCGGTGATGATGTGATCGTGCACCCAAGCGTGAAGTCACCAGACGCCGAGAAGCTCTTCCCACGGATGACGGTGGTCAAGCCATACCTGCGGTTCACACCACTTCCGGTAAGCATTCCGAACAGCCCATATCGAACGGGCGACTGCTAACACACGAATAGCGGGACCAGACCAGCGCGGCTGTTTGACTCGAGTGGACCTATCGGCAAACATGGGAGGCGGAATGGGGCAGGTCGATCGATTTGGAAACGACGTTGCAAAGCGCGCTCCCTTGATTACCTTACCTGAACTACGGCATAGAGCTTTCGGGGTAGGCTTCATTCGAACGTAGTTTAGCTGTATTGGCTTTACTGCCTTCAAAATCACGAGATATCTTCGAACGCCCGTACTACTGCAGCAGCGACTGGGCTGTATGTCACGATTCTGTTGTGCCCTGTCGTGCTTGTTAGCTGTGCTTCGACATCACGAGGTGAGACTACAAGCTCATACCTCCGTGCCCAACGATCTCGAACCTCAGATCTGGCCTTCCGTCTCTCCTTAGTTCCACTAGCCCCTCGCCATCGCTACACTTCTCGCCCTCCCCCAGCATTCTCCTGCATATCGTCTCCGTCTGTCTGTACGTGATATCCATATCATCAATCGCATGCACGATCTGCACCGAGCCCATTCTTCGGCCTCCAGCGCTGGTCAATAGTTCCGTCCGCGAAGCGAAAGCATCGTAGTAAGCCCGCAAGCGATCAGCAGTCGGCCACTTGTCCACCATGTTGTCCGTCAGCAGCCTCGACAGCCATGGGAACGGACGTAGTGGTAGGAGTAGTGGTACGAGACCGCCCATGCGGTATGTCAACATTAACGACGGAAGGTTGGAGAAAGGGGCGACAAGTATGATGCCCGCGAATGCAGTTGGCTGAGTGATAAGATCAGCATTGGCCAGTAACGATGCCTCCTCAGCACCTCCGAGCCGGCCAGGGTGTAGCGAGTTATTCGGATCTGCGAATTCAAGAGCCACAGCGCTCGCCACCGCGGTTCCGAGACTCTGGCCTATTAACAGAATACGCTCGGGTGGGATGTTGGCGATGTGCAGGACATAGTTGAGGAGTGCTACGCCGTCTGTGATGAGACCGGCTTCTGTAGGAGAGCCAGAACTATGGCCGTAGCCTCTGTAGTCTATCGTGAAGACGTGCGTGTGCGGCTGCGTGGTCAAGCGATGCATGGTATCCGTGCGCCATCCTTGAGCTAGGTGGCCTGCGTTGCCGTGGACTTCTGGTTGAGGGCTTCATTAGCGGCAACGACATGGATAGATGGAAAGGGGAGTGGGAGAAGTACAGCTAATGACCACCCTGGCCTTAGGATCTTTCGTCAGTAGCTTGAACGGTGTCGTGACCGCGAAGTCGTTGACTGGTGCACCAGGTCGATCTTCGAGCCGCAGCTTCTGTTCGTTCCGAGTATAGACGTCTACGGGAAGAACGTGCCATGCATACAGCGTTTCGCCATCTAGAGTCCGGATGTTGAGGGGCGTAACCTGGTTCTTGCAGAAGCCGAACTGCTCGGCTGAGTTAATGTTGTGGTAGAAGAGTGTATTGAATTTGTTGGCGTATAAGGCGCTGCAGGATGTTAGTACTGGCTAGACGAGACACGTGTGGTAGAGAAGAGGGAATTACAATCGTTGTAAGAGCGGTGTCATCAGCGCTCCAAGAATGAGTGCATAGCCAGCGACAGTAGCAGCCGCTGTTATAGCCACTTTGCTTAGGACGTTGGGCATTTCTGCGATGAGTCAAGTAGATGGCGACGGATGGAGCAATAGTCGTTGAGGCAGAAGGGTAGTTCTGTACAGCAATGCCCTCTCAGCGCGCGTACCACCTGCTCAGCCTTCACAATCGTATCGTGGCAACAAGACCGCCATCGAGACAGTTGTCATTTCGTGATGAGGCAGTTGATTGAAGTACATGTACATGTACATGATGGAACAACAGTTGGAAGAGTCTTGAGATCTGCCTTTCACATGACAGCATCTGATTGGTCGAGACTTTCGAGGGAAGTGAAACTCGAACACGCGACCTGCCATCTTTCGCGGAGACACATCTCCACGACCTGGACCAACAACACGGCACGAGTGTGATGTGCGCACGATAAGACTGGCATTGCGCGATCGACATGGCGCAAGCAGCATCACCCACGACTGGAACGAAGAGAGGTCCCGGGCGACCTGCGAAAGGTGCTGAGCCAGCGCTCAAGAGGATCAGAACATCCATCTCGCTGCAACAGTCACCCCTCTCGTCTGGCATACTATCGCCTGCGGGAGCCACACCCACTTCCGACAGACGATCGAACAAGCTCCCACACAAGATCTCCGACACTCGACCACTACCTACGCTCCCCGAACCCCAATCTGCGTCCCTCTCCGCCTCCGACCACCAGAGTATCGCCTCGTCAGCCGTACTACAGACCTCACTAGACCGCTCGCGCGCGAAGTGGATCAACGATGGCATCCTCGAGAGATACTGGGTGAAGCCAGAAGCTGGCAAGCACGCTCGACCACCCCCGCCCAACAACCCCGAACTCAAGTTGCAGAAACACAAAGGTCCCTGTAGAATACGAATCGAACCGCATATCTTTGAGGTGGAGTTGTACGTGGAGGAGAAAGCGAAGCCACCACCAGTGAAGCAGTATGTGCCGCCTGCGAGCGCGTACGGTCAGCCGTATCGACCTGGACCGCAGCAGGCGTACGGAGGGCAACAAAATCAGTACTACCAGAACCGGACGCTGCCGCCTATACAGCAGCCCTCGCCGCACGTACATTCTCCCGCGACTGGAAGGTCACCTGCTCCGTCGGCAACACAAAGCCCGCAGCCTCCTGCTGTGTCAAGAGCACAGCAGCCTACCGCATCATCATCACCACAGCCAGCACAGGCAGACAAGAAAGCCTCGTCAGATCCTGTTATTACCATGCTGGCGACGCGCGCTTCGTCTGATCCAGAGCTCAAAGGCCTGATGAAAGAGGTGGCTACTGGCAATGCCTCGGCGGCACAGCTCAAGATCTTCCAGAACCACATTGATGAACTCACAAAAGTCATCGCGGAGAAGAAGAAGAAGGATGAAGAAGATGAAGCCGCCGCGCAAGCTGCTAAGGAACGTGAGCAGCAGAGCGACATGATTCAATATGATGGTTCGAACGATACACCACAAGCCCAGACGACATTTCAACGACCTGGTCAGCCATACCAGCAAGCTCCATATCAAGCTCAGCAACCAACTTGGCAAGCTCCGACTCGGCCTACACCGCCGGCTCCAACCACGCAACCCGTGATACTGGCCTTCACCACCCCAGGCGCAACGGAAGATCGCTTCCTTTTCCCTCAGAATGCCATCCTTGAGTCGCTGTCACCGCAACACCTCCTAGCCAGCTTCATAATCACACGCCGCGGCTCCCAAGCGGCCGATTCCACTGGTCTGGACCCAGAGACCGAGTACTGGCAGTCCATCACACTAATGGTTGAGGTCGCCTACAACCGCGAGCACCTAATCGAGTGCGTGAAGAAATGGGTCAAACCAGCAGATGAAGTCCGCAAGTGGATGGAAGAAACCATGAAGCGTTGCACCCGAGCGCCAGAAAGCCATCTAGCATTGCGTCTACCGATAAAAGGTAGTAAAGAGGCCGCGGAGCCGGAGGAGGTGCTCGGGGAGAGTGGCGAGGAGTCGGTAGCGGCGGTTTTGGCGACGGCGGGGCAGAAGAAGAAGCCTAACATCAAGTATGTGAAGAAGGCGCCGAAGAAGGAAGATGCTGGTGGGGCGAAAAAGGGTGGTATTGATGGTGCTACTACCGCTACGTCTGGCGCAAGTGCTGCTCCGACGGCGGTGGGTGGGCAGGTCGATGGGGCTGCGGGGGAGGTTGGTGAGGGTAAGGTTGGTGAGCAGGAGACTACTGAGACCGGACGGCCTAGGAGAGCTGTTAGGAAAAGTGTTAGGATTAGTGAGGGATAGCCGTGAGAAATTTTGGATACCGTAACTATGCTACGATTCTTCTACAGCTACAACAGCTGTTCGGTTTTTCTGTTCCATGAAACCTGATATACCAGCGCTGGAGACCTACAATACGTTCAATTGACAATGTTTGGATCGTTTGTGGTCCGTGCAAGCCGTCTCCTACGCACATGTAGACACATTCTCTTAGCAAAATCGTCATCTGTCCGACCGTCGACGATCGGGCGATGATTCTCTCGGCTTTAGCTCGGCTCAATTCATGCAGCTAATATATATCTTTGTCAAATTCTTGCCATCCAATCACGGTCGTAAGTTGCACTCAATAGCTTCGAGTCCGTTCAACTTCTTACAGTATTTACAGGTGTGGCCCAATGGCAAGGCGCTTGACTACGAATCAAGAGATTCCAGGTTCGACCCCTGGCACGATCACACTCTTTTGCCTATCTTGATAACAATACTGTACATTTTTTGGCGTTGTTGTTGCACCTCTAGATCGTTTTGAACGATTTGAGCTATATTTGATTGATTTTGGTTGGATTCGGCTTTGCCAAGGCATATGGCTTGGCGGACGATCGAGCACCTTCACACAAATTTTTGGTCTTCTACACACGAGCTCTGACATCCTCGTCCTCGAGAAGATGTTTCCAGGTCAGACTTATGTCAAGCTACTCGTGTTCCTGACAATAGCCTCTTGAACGATGTCAACGTCACTATGTGCGTTCGCTCATATTCCAGAGGTTCCTCGAGGCAAAATTGTTGTTCTAGCATACCTAACGAGGACTTTGTATGTGGTCTAAGAATGACAGAAGACGTAAAGTACGGCCGAAACATCAAGCCATGTATGCTTCTACTGCACGGCGGCGAGAGCTGTCAGGCGCCACGAACTGCCCCATTGAACTTCAGTAATGGAGTAATGGCTGACAAATCGATCTTACTTCTGTTCTGCCATGACGAGTGACAAGACCGCAACTTCGGATGAGAACGACGGATTCGTTTAAGAGACCACTACCTGGATCTTGTGTGCTGACCAACTAAACGAAGCTCTTTTGGACATACCACACCGGAGGGTGGGAACAAAATTGAACAACAACCTGGAAATCATCGAAAGTACCGAAAGAACAACGATTACCAAAACCACAATGGCCTCCCTACCAACCGCAGCGGAAATCTTAAAACGCTTCTATGATGCTGAATCAGTCTACATGGCTGCTCCATCCGGCGAGCGCGACTTCGCAGGCGGCATGGGCAAAGTACTCTCGCCAAAAGTTGAGATTCACCAGTCCCCCGACCTGCCGTACTCCCAATCGCTCTACGAAGGCCACGAAGGCTTTATCAAGTGGAGCGAGGAGATGGCTGGCTTCTTCGACAAACTCGAAGTCACGGATCCCCAGGTCTTCGAGCGGGAAGGCGCGGATGAGGTTGTGGTGAGCAGTGTGTTGAAGTTGCGGACGAGGAATGGTGGGAAGGAGTGGGAGGCGCCGCTGCTGCAGACTATTGGGGTTGATAGGGAGAAAGGATGGTTGCTGTTCATCAGGCCGTTTTACTGGAATGTTGGGGGATTGAAGGAGGTGGTCGGGAAGTAGGACGCTGCTGCTGGACGGGTCAAACATATGGCTGTGGCCGTTGACGAGGCAAGCAATGTCAGGTATTTGGCTTGATAGCTTAGCAGGGCGACACCTTCTTACCTACGTTCTCATCCGACTGCCCTCTCCAAACGTGTGGCGTCCGGCAGATTCATTTGCCGAATCCAAGCTCGAAGCGGAAGCACTGCTTTACCGACTTCATCTCCACTCTGTCTCCTATGGGTTTGTAAAGTTGGAGAAACGAATATCTTGAGCTGTCACGATGGCCTCGAAGCTATTGTCGATACTGTAGAACCAAATACCAGATCCCCGAAACTGCTCTGCCACTACATCCGAGGCCGCTCTGATGGAGTCATTTGAATACAGTGGTGCCCACCCAAACCGTGTGGTATTTGGCAGTGGCAGTATTAAAAAGCTACCAGATGAAGTCAAGCGATTGAACAAATCAGCTCCATTACTGCTATCGACACCACAACAAGCGGACCAAGTGAAACAACTAGACACGATGCTCAAAGAAGGCTCCATCACCCCTGTTGGCCTTTACTCGAACGCTACTATGCATACACCCACGCATATCACGGACGAAGCACTCAATCATGCCAAAGACAGCGGCGCAGATTGCGTCATCTCCTTTGGCGGTGGCAGTACTATTGGCCTTGGGAAGGCGATCAGCATACGGACTGGATTGAAGCATATCTGTATTCCAACTACTTACGCTGGAAGCGAGATGACGCCTATCCTGGGCGAGACTGCAGACGGCAAGAAAACGACGAGGAGCGATAAGAAGATCTTACCCGGAACCACAATCTACGATGTCGATTTTACGATGACCTTACCAGCGGCTTTGAGCGCCACGAGCGGAGTCAATGCGATTGCGCATGCAGGTAAGCGGAGGTGTGCTTGAGTCCTTACGATCATCTGTTAACGATTTATTAGTGGAAGCACTCTATGCCAAGAACACGAATCCGGTCATAAATCTACTTGCCTTGGAAGGAACCAAGGCGCTCGCTGAATCGCTCCCAATCATTGTCAATAACCCTCAGGACGTGGATGCTCGGTTAAAAGCGCAGTATGGTAAGCGACATCGAGCATGAGCGTTCTACATGTGAAATACCACTGACGGAGCTGTCCCTCTCTCTTCAGGCGCCTGGCTCTGTGCTATGTGCTTGGGATCTGTTGGCATGAGCCTGCACCACAAACTATGTCACACCCTCGGTGGCTCTTTCAACCTGCCTCACGCGGAGACACATACCATCGTTCTTCCACATGCGATAGCCTACAATGCTCCAAAGATACCAGAAACTATGCGAAAGCTCGCCGAAGTATTGCCTGAGAGCGACGGAGACGCTATCAAGGGGCTTAATGTGCTTCTGACGAAGTTGAAGGTCAAGCGAGGACTGCAGGAGTTCGGTATGAAAGAAGAAGACGTGGACAAAGCAGCGGAAATCGCTGTCTCAAATCCCTACTATAATCCGCGAGAGATCGAGAAGGAGCCGCTACGGGAGACCATCAGAAGATGTTGGGCTGGCGAAGAGGCGAAGGCAGACTTGTAAATCGAATTCGTGCAACAAGCAACTTGCTGGCGACGACCATTTCGACTCGTAGCATGGCGAGACGACGCCTTAACATTACCTTCCTGCCAGGAAGCTCATCGTGTGAATACACCAAACTTTCTAATTCAACTTTGGTATATCCGAATTTGCTGCAAGCTTCTCGGTCCTTACTCCAGCCTAGTCACTTCAGCTCAAATTACAACGGCCGAACACAGAAGGAATCATGCCCCGCAAACATCTCATAAGAGACGCGGCAGAGTCGGCAGACGTACATGAAATGCGATCCGAAAGATCGACAGAAGCGTGAGGAGGTCTCACAAGGCCAGGACTTCCAACTGTCACTGCTAGACCCGAGTGATCGTAAGGTACATCCTACATGGAAGGTGAGAGTCGTTGCTCTTACGATTCATCCTGTGGAGTTCTTGACCGGTACCATTGAAATTTGGAACGAAAGATGCCAGGTCTCATCAGTGACTCCCTACCCTCGACTCAGCTCAATGTCAAGCCGTTGCACCCTACCTTTGGCGCGGAAGTTGAAGGCGTCGACCTCCAGCATCTGTCCGACGATGACTTCCAAGAGATTCTTGCCTTGATGGCGAAGGTATGACCAAGATCGATGAACCTGATCTTCACCTCCAGCACAAGCTGAAATAGTCTCAAGTACGGCTTCCTCGTCTTCCGCAGCACCGGCCTAGACGACGCGGCTCATGTCGACTTCTCTCGCCGCTTCGGCGATTTGGACGATATTCGACCGTATATGACTGGCGGGCGAAAGCCGCGCTACGACTATTACCAGCTGTTCGATGCTGGAAACGTCGATGGCGAAGGCAACGTACAGAGCGTCGACAGTCCGAGACACCACTACGGGCGAGGCAATAGCCTCTTCCACATAGATAGCTCATTCAACCCACGGCGAGCCAGCTATTCGCTTCTCCGTGCTGCGATCCTGCCACCACCGAATACTGGTGGTAATACTGAGTTCGCGGACTCGAGAACGGCGTTTGAAAAGTTGCCAGAGGAGCTGAAGGCACGACTGATCAAAGAGGATTATGTCGGCGTGCATTCGCTGCACCATAGTCGGAAGCGCGGGTCTCCAGAGTATTTCGCCGACCTTAACCCGTTGGACTATAATATGCATCGCCACAGAATTGTGCAACACCACGAGCCTTCTGGAAGGACGAATCTGTAAATCGGATCTCATATGAGGCATATCGAAAGTCTACCGGAGATGGAGAGTTGGTCGTTGATGTGGTCTTTGATGGGTTGGCCGACTAGGCCTGAAAACACTGTTAGTGTCGAGTGGAAAGGTGAAGGAGATTTGATCATCTGGTGAGCCTGGCTCCGGAGCCGCAGGTGTCTGATTTACAGGAAGCTCATATTGCTTGTGATTCTCAGGGATAACACCGCAGTCTATCACCGAGCAGCTGGGGGTAGCTTCGAGGGCAAGTTCGTGAGGGTGAGTCGGCAGGAGAAAGTACGGCTTCTCAACCTGAAGGAAATCTCTGATGTCTTCTGCAGGACCTCCGTCGGACGACCGTCCATGATGACAGCAGTACTGCCTGGGGTCTGAATGAGAAAGCGGATACCAGACCAGGATTCAACAGCAACGGTAGGATGTCCTTGACTGACACGCGAGGCTGGCCGTGCTGACTCAATTGTAGGAAAGGAAAAGATCTCACTGGGAGATTAGGGCGAGCAGAGAGTAGCAACGAATCCTGTCCTGCCATTGCCAACGGAGTCGTATTGGGATATGCGTGGCAAGACATCTTGGTGTCTTAAGCAGCAGCATGCACATTTGCATGTCGGCTAATATGTGCTTCCATATAAGTACAACGATGGCCAGCTCGCCTCTATGTAAGGGGGGACCTATGTATAAAGTGAGCACCCGCAAAAGTCGTATGCATGCTCTACGCGGCATGTGATTACCTCTATCCACGCCAGTAGTATTTTGCTGCCCAGAGTATCCGCTGGAAACGACCGACCATGCTTCGAGGTAGGTATTGACGCTCACGGACGTTGCACTTCAGTCCTGATGCAACGCCATCTCCTCCATAGCATTGACAGCAGCGTCCAGCTCCCTTATTCTATGGCTAACCCTCTGCTTCACCTCGTCCGCAAGAGTGGTGTCCGGGCCCTCTAGTACACTTTTGTACGTCTCCTGCAGCTTGTTCAACTCCTCTCTCGCGGCTTTGCGATCCTCCTCCGCATACACAGACATCTTCTCCGTCTCCTCCATTGCGATCTCGAACTCATCCTGCGCGGTGGCGAACAACTCTGTGATCTCTTCTATCTTCTCGTCTGCTACAGACTTCGAGGATAGCCATCGGACGGTTTGGTGTGGGACGTGTGATGCTGAGCGAATAGTATTAATTCGTTGGTTCCGGATGGTCTGCGAAGGTCGTGATGTAGTACTAAGACTCCGTGAAGCGGTTGGCAGTGATCGCGAGAGTCGCATGATGCGTAGCGCCAGATTTCTCGATACCATGATGTTGTTGTGATGATGTAGGACAATTACATGTGGTCTGGTCTCAGGTGAGGTTGTTGGACCCTTGTTCGCTTTCGGCTTTTCCACCATCACCGAAACAACCTCACCCAGCACTCGCATATCAACATACAGCCTCCGCATCTACACTCTGGAAAGTCGGCCCATCAGCATCAGGAATGCACACTTGATAGGCTACAATGCTGGCTTCTACTCGAACAAGCCTGCCGTCCGCTGGAAGTACACCACCACCTACAATCTTACACTTCGCCACATACAACTGTGCACCCAAACTCAGGAGGTCATGTCCTACTGGAGCATCACCGTTGCGCTCCTTTCGATAACGTTCTTAGTCTACCGACATCCGTTGAAGATGTTGAGTTATTTGCCACCATGGCTTCGAGGTGGAGCACCCACAAACCAGCAAGTGCCTCCTGATAGTCGGGGAGGGGAGAGCCAAGTGAAGGTGCAGGTTGAGGGTCCCGAAGACGATGATGTACACTCGGAGACGACGCCCAAGGCCACTGCAACGGCATACAATACCAACGTACCAACTTTGTCCTTAGACGGACCAGACCATGATCACAAATCCAGCACACCTCAGGCCAGCCCAAAGCCAGTTTCGCCACCCAGCACGACGAAACCCGTCTCGTCATCCAGACCGGCGGCTACCCTTCAGCCTTCAATGAAATACTCAAGCCCAGCAACACTCATGCCACCGCCGTCACGACCATCTATGGCACCACCGCCTAGTCCAGCTTCCAGTCTCCGCGTGCCCTCAAACGGTCCGGTGCCCAATCGTGGTATTCCGTCCAACAGCCAGCAACGGGTAAGCAGTGGCAACAGTCTTGCTTCCACCGCTACACTGTCAGCCCCCAACCCCCGTGGGAAAGTCCTTCTCGGTCCAGGCCACTCACCCATGGATTGGGCTGCGCTAATACGCAAGTCGAACCTCAGCGGGGTCAGCACTTTCCAAAGGGTGACACCCAGTATGCTCAAGTCGATGAGCGGACGCAAAGGCAAACCTGCGTGGAGCAGCTGGCAGGGCAAGGTGTACAATATTACACCTTATCTTGATTTTCATCCTGGTGGCAGAAACGAATTGATGAAAGCGGCTGGGAGAGATGGGACGAACTTGTTTATGGAGGTGCATCCGTGGGTCAATTGGGAGAACATGTTGGGCTCTTGCATGGTTGGGGTTCTGGTGCCGGAAGGGGCGGGCAATGGTGGATCGGAGTTGGAGGAGATGGACTAGAGTCATGTGTATCTGAGAGGCGGCGCATGAAGTGGCACTACAGGCTGGTTATGGCATAGACGATAGACGATATATACCCATGGCGTTGGAATTGGTTCGGGGAGGCACTGTATGCTGTGTTCGATGCAGACCATAGAGGTTCGAATTGGGATAGATTCCGACGGTACACGTATGTGTCTCCAAAACAGCCGATCTCGGCCATCTCGACGCCATCGCGAAGAAACACATTCAGAGACTTGCCTTCATGGTGCATAGCCGTGCCTTTCTCTCCTGAATTTCCGGCGTGTGATTGGCTGGCGCGATACCAGATTGGGCGAGCGGCTTCCACTTCTGCGGTGCACACGAATCGGCCCTTCGCGTGTTGACTTTAGTATACACTCACGCTTTGACTTCAATCACACAAGCAATTGATGGGCCGATCATCTCGGAGAATTTCCTTCTCCTCGTCCGCCCATTTCGTGTCATATCCTGCCTAGAGTCTGAACATCGTGGCGGAAGGAGCCAACAGCGAGTGAAGGCGCTCTAAGAAAGGTGAGTTCCTGCGAAATATGATTGACAGAATCCCGTGTGAAGGGTTCTCCGAAACAAGATAAAATGTGATGTCTCGATGTCGCGCGCTGTGAAATGTTCCAGCTCGATCCCATTCAGGGAGACTTGCTGACCCACGAGTAGCGAGCAGCATGTTTTCACAAACTAAGAAACTTGAGGTCGTGGATCTGACTTTGAGTGACGATGATGGACCTGCCAAATCATCTGGAAAGTCGCGAAGGAGCGCACAGGCCGGTCTTGGTGCGTCTAGAAAGCAAAGCAGCAAGCACGGCCGACCTGCACCCAACAAAGATAACAAAGGCTCATCGAGTGCTCGCAATGGAATCTCTGACTTAGGGACACCAGCTGAAGCTAGCACCAAGGGCTCTGGTAGCAAACCGCGACACGTGAATGGCGGGGAGACAACAACTCCTAGCCGCCATGGTGCTCAGTCCTCCTCACAGGATCTCAAGCCCGCGCATCCCACGCCGTTGAAGACACCTTTCGATAGAGCGCCAAGGCCATACGCCCAGAGCAGCACGGAAAATCCTCCGGAGAAGGGGCCGGCTGCTCAGACTCCTTCAAAGATGAATGAACAGCATTCAAGAAAGCGTCCCCTTGACAACGATGGATCTCACAGGGACGACATGCCCGCAAAGAGGTCAAAAGTCGATGCCAACTCTGGGACTTTGAACAAAGAGACAGCGGAGTGGTCGGTATATCTGCTACAGAGAGCTCGGACGATGACATCTGCCGCTCAGAAGGCGAAATCTGCCTCTCAGACCATCGATCTAACATCGCCACCTCCAGCTCCGTTTGGAGGCTCTCCTGGAGCGGTCTCCAGCGAACTGAATCGCAAAGCGACACATGGCACCTCGAAGGCAGTATCGGCGAGTGAGAAGGGGAGCGTAGCAAGGGGAAGCTCGAATGGGCACACGAGACCTTCGAGCTCTCTGCCTGCACGGCCGAAATCGCCAATCACCAGTAAGCGAATGGCAACGATGAAAGACCAGGCTGCCGACAAAATCGCCGAAGACCGCTCTAGTGGCGTGCCGATGCATTTACCTACAAAACCGCGGCCAAGTCTCGTACCGTATTCATCCTCCAGCGTCGGTTTTGGGAGTGGGTTTGCATCGAATCCACCATCCCCCGAGAAGACAACACCGCTTGCCGCACCGACCGAGGGCAGAACAAGAAGTAGTACTACTGCTCCACACCCTGCAAGTCCAAGCAAAGTGGCACAGAGCGGCAGCAGGAACGCAGCAGGCGCCAGTACTAGTTCTAGCAATGTACTTGGTGTCGATGATCGGCTGGACAAGTCAAGACCCACGGATAGCGATAGAAGCAATGCTGCGACTGCCACCGAAGCTCGTGCCCGCTCAGGTGAGCAGCGGCGTGGCGGCTCCCCAGAGCGGGTTTTAGCTCCAACCGCAGATGGCGCCCCACAAACACCTGTCCAACAGGCTGGTCGCGCGGAGAGTTCAAACCACGAGGGCCCGGTCACGTCTTCCTCGCCATCGAAGTCAGCCGCTCAGCATGTTCCCGAGAATACTTTGTCACTTGCCGAGGAAGCTGATCTACAGCTACGCACGGAGGCTATGGGAGAGGCTGAGCCTGAACTGGCTAAGCCGTCTCCCGCTTTCGCCGTGCCAACGTTTGCAGCATCTGCGACGCAGAAGTCTATCTACGGAAACCTCCCACTTACTAGCCAGGTGGAAAAGGTGCTTGGGAAGTACCTCGAGGAGATGCGAGGTGACAACGAACATTGGGCCAACAACTTTCTCCAACGTGCTCGACTAACGAAAGAGGACGGCCACACGCAGGACCAGTCCATTCACCCAGTCTCGTTTGCAGCCATGAAGCCGAAAAAGCTCTCACCTCAACAGAAGAAAAGTGTGCTTGGCGAGCACGAGCGATTGTGGAAGGTTGAGAAGATTGGTCCTACCGGGAAGCCTCTTGGGGTGACACCTCTGACCACGCGATATACTAAGTTCCATACGGAGACGCGAGACGTGCCAAACTATGCGCACTACGCCAGCATCAAGCACAACATCCTCGCGCCAAACGTCACCAACCTCCACTGCTGGCCGTACTTTAGCGATGATTTCGAGATGGCACAAGCCGAGAACTTGCATGACGAATACAACCTCGACATTGAAGTACGAGAGGAGAGGTTGCTGCTTCTGCTCCAGGCGCAGAAGTACGAAACCTATGTCGAGAGTACTTTGCAAGACCTTGAATGCTCTTGGGCGGATCTGCTTCGTTATTTGATAGAGGAACAGGCGAAGAGAGAAGATAGCTGGAAAGCGAGGCATCCAACACAGAAGCAACAGGAAGATGAGGCTACGAGGCGAAAGATCGAGAACCTTTGGGCGGAAAGTCCACGATCAAAAGCAATCCTTGCCGCTCTGCCGCAAACAACACCAGAAAAGAGAGCACGAGTGGAAGTGCTGTGCGAGAACTTTCAAAAGATGGCCAAGTTCAGTATCTGGCATGTCGCTCGGAGGAGTGCAGAAGCAGATTCTCACACCCAGGCAGAGGGCACGAAGGATGTTGTCACGGACCTGACATGCAGAGTATGCCTTCGAACCAGCTGTCTTTTCCATGGTGAGCTTAGAGAGCGACCAGAGGACGATAGCGACTCAAAGGGCAGCATCACCAAACATGAGATCTTGGTGATCGACATCGTGAACCCACCGAAGGCCAACGATCGCACGCGGGTGGCGTTCCCTCCGACTCTGCCGGAATCTTCAGTCTCAACACTCGACTTCAGAGCGAAGACGCAGAAAAAGTCTTCTCTGTATTGGCGTAGCCCACAGCTGTGGAAGGAACTTGATCAGCTGGAACCGTTTTATCCATGCCATCATCCTGGAAGTTCGTGTGAGGATGTGCAATGCAGTTGTCATACCCAATGTCGACCTTGCGAGAAAACCTGTACATGCAGTCCACAGTGCAGTCGGCGCTTCCAAGGCTGCTCCTGTGCAAAGAAGGGTTCCAAGTGCTATAACGACAGCGACTGCGCCTGCCACTACAATGGTCGTGAGTGCGACCCGGATCTCTGCGGCACTTGCGGAGTATGTGAGGTCGTCGATCCTGTCAACAGGTACAATGACGGCGTCCTAGTGAGCGGGTGTCGAAACGGCAGTATCCAGCGTGGCGTACCCAAGCATACCTTACTCGGCGACAGTGGTGTCCATGGCCTTGGCTTGTGGGCCTGTGAGGACATCCGAGAACACGAGTTTGTGGGAGAGTACAAAGGCGAAATCATCACGAAAAAGGAGGCTGACCGCCGTGGTGCTGTCTACGAACATCAAAAGCTGAGCTACCTGTTCACTCTTAACGCCACCCAAGAGATAGACAGCACCTACTTCGGCAACAAGATCCGTTTTATCAACCATGCCAGCGCTCACAAGGCCAACCTCTACCCGAGGATCATCATGGTCAACGCAGTTCATCGCATAGCTTTGTATGCTAACCGCAACATCAAGTCCGGTGAGGAGCTGCTATTTGACTATGGGCCAAAATTCCCAGATGAGCAGCTCGGCGGCAAGAAGTCAAAGTCTGAGAAATCCGCACCACATGTCCGCAATGCGAACCTCATCCAAGGTTTCAAGGACGTCGAGGAGAGCGAAGACGCGGTAGGCAACCTCAGGACAAAGGCTGTCAACCGTCTCGTCGTTGCCAAGGGCAAAGCGAAGGGTGGCAAGGGTGGTACGCGAGCACGAGGTGGGTTTTCCTCTGGGAGAGGGCCTCAACACGCCAATCGAGCCGATGAGTCTCTCTCCGACGACCACTTCGCAGATCCGGCACAGCGCCTACAGGCGTTCAATACATCTGACGATGGGCCGCTGCACGATCCCATGGAGATGGACGACGATGATGATTACCAGGACGACCCAGAGGAACATGGCTCGAGTGAGATTTCCGAGGAGAGCGATGAGGAATAGCACTCTTCTCGCCGTTCCAGGCGTCCTCGATACGGTCCGATCGAGCCCGTTGAGCGCACGGGAGGGATTCATCACGGTGGAGAAGCTCGCGGTGAGTCGGAAGTCTCAGACGAGGAGGAGAAAGTCTGGAATGGTAGACGCCAGAAGTAGATGTCTTCTCACGGATAGCGATATGGCCACCGTGTCGAGATCCGGTCCTACGGTAGCATTTCGAGAATTCAGGTCCATTGCGAACACCTTTTGCAACTGCAACACATGCTTATGCTTGGCAGCAATCCTCCTCCCTGCTGCTTGGCTTCAGCTCCGCGCTCCGCGGACTGCATGGACCCACCCCAGCTTCCTGATTTGGACAGGACGTTCGTCAAAACCCTGCGGAAGCACATCCGTGGAAGATGTTGTTGGGCTGATGATAGCCACCTTCGTCTCCACGGGTCGATCTGGTCGTTTGTTCCTTGCTGCAGCCGCCAATGGCCATGACTGTACAACCGGGAGGCTCATCTCGTTCGGCATCGTAGCTCGTTGTACCGTGATGACCTGAACAGCTAGAGACTAAGCTAAGCCTGCCCGTGGACTACGATGGTCTTGTTGTACGTGGAACATCGCTATCGAGACCAGGTCGTCGCTTCCTCTTCTTGAGCGTTCGTCGCATAGCCACGAGCTGGGACGATAGACAATTGCGCGATGCGAGTCAAGCTAACTGACGATCTGTGCAAGGCAGGCAGCCGTTGTGGTAGGCCTAGTATATATGGTCTTGCTATTACCGTTCTATCCCGCTCCGTACTTAACTTCAGCTTCATCCGCTCTACTTTCTGGTTTCTTTCATAAAATACAGCTTCTCACCACCGAGATGAGCGATTCGGACGACATCCGCAGCGAATATGCTTGCCCTACTGTGCCTGGGCAGCACAACTCGGAGTATGAGCGTGGTAGTGCTCACAGAATCCTGTATGCGAGAAGGAATTAAACGTCTGGAATTGAATGCTGACCTTTTCGCAGATACATCACCGCGATAGGATGCATGGTCCTCACCATACTCATAAGCCTGGGCCTTACAATGCAGCACCTCCGACGCTATCGTGTGGCTAAAGAACAGCGTCATATCGTTAAAGTGGTCTTCACACCAGTCGCCTTCACCATCATCGCAGTAGCTGCAATGTCCAACTACCACGTTGCACCATACATTGCGCCTCTGGGCGAGCTCTACGCTGCCTTCGCCCTGGTAGCACTGTTCCTTCTCTATATCCAATTCGCAGCACCTGGTGCTGACTTCGGCGAAGATATGTTCGTCGCCCTGGTCAAAGCTGTGGAGAAGGGCCGGAAGCGAGACAAGGCTACTTGGCCGATGACTACTTGGGTAGCAGTGTTCCAGCTCCCTGTCGCCGAGCTCATTTGTCTCGTCGTGGAAATAGCTACCGAAGCTACTGGACGGTTCTGCCCTAGCTCGATGAGACCACGATTCGGCAACTTCTGGGTGACGTTGATCAGGACGGTTGCTGTGATCACCTGCTTCGTATCGATCATCCACTTCTATGGAAGAATGAGGAGCTTGATGAAAGTCCGTCGCGCGGTTACGAAGCTCTTCACGCTGAAGGGGGTCGTCTTCATCGGCCTCATACAGAACGTGAGCACATTTGTTTTCCTTGGCTGTGAGAACGTGCTGACATGATACAGTTAGTATTTACTACCCTTCTTACCCAAGAGGTACTTGTGCCTGACGACCGACTGACTGTATGTTCTGTTAATTGCTCACCTCTTTTGCGATCTCCAAGGTACTGATATTTCACATAGTACGGCGATTGGACCTTCGGTGTGCCAGGCGCATTGCTGTGCGCAGAGATGGTCATCTTCAGCCTTGTGAACTGGTATGCGTTCTCCTCAAGCGAATACTCGTCGAAGGTTCGACGGCAAGAACAACCTCGCAACTTCTTCGCCGCCATCATCGATGCCATGAACCCTTTAGATCTGTTCTTAGGCATCATACGCATCGTCGGACTTTGCGGAGCTGCAAGAAGGGCGCCACGACCACCCGGTCCACGCCAGCAACGCTACCAGAACTTGCCGAGCGACTGGTCAGGTGCACCGCAAGAGGTATCTGCTCTGCGTGGCCAACAGGAAGCAGCGGAACCTTCTTACGATCACCACGAAATGTATACACCAGCACCAGCATATTCTGCTGACGATGAGGCACATCTCATTCCGGGAAGGAGGAGTCCTGACGTGGAGTCTCCTCCGCCACAGCGGTAGTGGCAGTGAAGTGAGAGTGGATCCGACGGCCTGCTCACTACTCCTGATGAATGAGAAAGGTTGTGGTGCAACAATAATCTGCTGGGTGGGAAGCTCAGGTCTGCTGTACATTACCAAGCAGCTTGAGGATAATGATCTGTCTCGGGAGGAGCAGGGAAACCGAGCTTTGGAAGCGGTAGGCGGGTATGCATGTTAGTATCAGTCTCAACATCTGACGGGTTTTCCCATCAGTTGCATATATACGTGTACAATGTATGTAGTCGAAGGACGTCGGTTATTCGAACGGAGCAGACCGGCATAAGAGCAGGACGTCATTCCGAGAACTCGGCGCCGAAGCCCGAATAGGCAGGAGCATCATTATTATGAAGCTCGAACAGCTCTCAATCCAACCATACTTCGTGACTTCATAGCCACAGGATGGTATAAAGCCTTTGTTCTCTCCACATCGTCGCCACCATGAAGAAAGCACTATTCTCCACGCTCTCTGCCCGACCTGCTATCCGCTCACACATCACATACACCAACCATCCGAGAATAATAAGTCGAGCCGCCATGTCTACAAGCTCGAACAGCCCTCCTACGCTAAAGGATCAGTCCCTGTTCAAGCAGCAGGCGTATGTCAATGGACAATGGATCGACGCGAAGTCGGGCAAGACGTTCGCGATCACGAACCCAGCCAATGGCAAGGAGATTGGGAAGATGCCTGAGATGAACAAGGATGATACCCAAAATGCTATTGACGCGGCTGCAAAAGCGTTCATATCGTTCAGGAAGACGACGGGGAGGGAGAGGGCCAGGATGTTGCGGAAGTGGTACCAGCTGATGATGGACAATATCGACGATCTGGCTAAGCTCATTACATGGGAGAACGGCAAACCATTGGCGGATGCCAAAGGCGAGGTCACATATGCGGCGAACTTTTTCGAGTGGTTTAGCGAAGAGGCGCCGAGGAATTACGGAGAGACTATACCAGCCAGTGTGGCCGGCAATCGGGTGTTTACCACGAAGGAGCCTGTTGGTGTAGCTGGCTTGATCACACCGTAAGTCCTTCGTCCTGCCTTGACGGGCGGCGAGAACGTACTGATATATGGGACTAGATGGAACTTCCCAGCAGCCATGATCACCCGCAAGATCGGTCCTGCACTAGCGGCAGGGTGTACAGTCGTGGCGAAATCTCCTGGCGAGACACCTTTTACCGCTGCTGCTCTGGCCGAGTTAGCACACCGCGCTGGCATCCCTCCTGGTGTTGTGAACGTAGTCACCGCACTAGACAATACCGCCGAAGTTGGTGAAGCCCTCACATCGTCCGATACCGTCCGCAAAGTCTCCTTCACTGGCTCAACACGAGTCGGCAAGATCCTTATGAAGCAATCGTCCGACACGCTCAAGAAGCTCTCGTTCGAGCTCGGTGGCAATGCTCCCTTCATCGTGTTCGACGATGCAGACCTTGACGTTGCCGTTAACGGTGCCATTGCGTCCAAGTTCCGCGGATCAGGCCAGACCTGTGTCTGCGCGAACAGGATATACGTACAAGAAGGTATCTACGACAAGTTCGCCAAAGCCTTTACCGAGAAGGTCCAAAACTTCAAGGTCGGCCCTGGCGACCAGGAAGGCGTGACTCACGGCCCACTCATCCACGATCGTGCTGTTAGCAAGGCGAAGTCTCATGTCGACGATGCTGTGAAGCAAGGTGGCAAAGTCCTTGTCGGTGGGCAGGAGATGCCAGATCTTGGTCCCAACTTCTTCCAACCTACTGTCATCCGGGACATGAACGCCGACATGGCACTGGCGCACGAAGAGACATTCGGTCCAGTCGCCGGTCTCTTCCCGTTCAAGTCGGAGGCCGACGTTGTGGCTTTGGCGAACGACACTGAAGTTGGCCTCGCTGGATACTTCTTCAGCAAGGACATTCAGCGGTGTTATAGAGTTGCGGAAGCGATCCAAACAGGCATGATTGGGATTAACACGGGATTGATCTCGGACCCTGCGACGCCGTTTGGTGGTGTTAAGCACTCAGGCTTCGGACGGGAAGGCAGCAGTCATGGAATCGACGAGTATCAGATCATCAAGACTGTCACCATGGGTGGAATGGCAGGAGAATTGCAGTCTTGATACTTCCAGGGCGGAGCACAATCAATGTACAGCTATCACGAGGCATGAAAACACGCTGAGACTATAGCCAATGCGCAACATCTCGTTGTATATCTATGTACATCAAACAAGCGCGAGCCTGCGCGCGAGTTATCTGCATACTAGAGTACCACAGCCACCACGAAGCCGGCCTTGACCAAGGTTGCAGTGTCGGAACATGCCCTCAATCTTGGACTCCCGGGTAGCTCGGCTGTACTATAAGTCGATGGCTTCTTCGAGATCACATCTATGCCTGTCATCCACATCGTGCTCGGCGCCGTGCTCGGTAGGTTTATTCGCATTGACAGGGTCGGCGAAAGTCGTCGTCAGTCAGGGGTGCGAAGGTCGATGATAGTGGCTCTTCTCGGGCTTCGGTGGCAGTTTCGTCGGTGCAGGCCATCCATGCCTCCAGGGCGGCGGGCAATCTCGATCGTTGAACTGTGAGACCAGATAATGCTCATGTGTCTAAGCTAGCATCGAAGATATGTATTGTGGGTTTGGCCGTGTAGAAAGTGGTTGGAGAGCCATTCTTGGCCTTGGTCGTGTACGGCACAGCCGCAACACCCTCGGGACAGGTGCAGACGTCGGATGCGGTGAAAGTGTGATGCGAAGTAGTTGTCGTGGCTCGACCGTTGGGACCATTCGTTACGAAGACTTGGGCGTATGTTGCAGCTATTGTCAAGGTCAGCATGCGCCCTCTCGCATATATGACGAGGGAGACGAACCTGGCTGCGTGACAATAGTACACGCTGACGGTGTCGGTTTTGCGAGAGCATGGTGTGGAAGACGTCCAGCGGGCTGTGGGAGACAGAAGGCAGAGCCTGCCAGAGCAATGAAGAGGAGGATACTGCGTGCCATTGTCTCCGGGACTTGGGCGTAGTATAATATGAACGCGAAAAGTAGGACGAAAAACTTGCTGTGCTCACGTCGCTCGCGATGGCGGTAGAGTTATACTTATATGTATGCTATAAGGGCGCGCGTCTCGCACGCGTACTTCGACCGCCACATGTCAGCATAGGACACAGCACGCAATTAGTCTAGTGTACACTCGGGATATTTGAAGGAAGTAGTCACAGTAGTCGTTCGTCGACTGCTCCCCTAAAGAAGCCACGACATCGAAGATCTTGGGCGAAGGATTAGAGTTCGCTCAAAAGGATCGTCCTGAAACCGCCGTGTTGGATTTGGAGGAAGAGTGCTCATTTGCTATACAGATAGCAATGGAATCATTGAAATAGACCCGAGCATTGTTGCGAAGTCCATACTGCCATTCGCTGGAATGTAGGGCATTGCAAGGTCGAGTATGGCTCAGGTACGAGGGACCGGTGGAGGTCCAAATGCAGTTCAGGTTACGCATCGAAGAGTTGTTGGAGCGCAGTCATCTTGTCGTGTCGCCTCGTGAGCTCTATCTCGACCCGTCTGTGGTTCATGGTCTCCTCCGCGGCCTCGAAGGCAAATCTGAAACGATCGTGTTCCTATTGTTGTAATATTGGAGTGCTAAAATCTGCAACGCCTGCAAGATATCGAGATAGAAGTCAAAACTAGGGCACGCCTCCCGTTCTCGGAGCTCGGCAAGCGATGTGAATGTTCACGTCCCCGTTGGAGTGCTCCAACACATGCTCATCTAGGATCGGAGGCGATTTCATGTCGCGTTATGTAACCTCTCGCGCTCTACGGCTCCAGCCGTTCATCTGCACACGATGTTGCCTTCATCAAGTGATCGATGCAGTACCGCGACGCGCATTCTCCTCGAGCCGGAACACAAGACGAGGAGCCGATAGCAACCTCCTTGAAGTCCTCGAAAGCAGAGGTCTTGTCAATCAGATCGCCGGCGATCGCAATGCTCTGAAAAGACTACTGCAGAAGAAACGACTCAGCTTCTACGCCGGCATCGATCCAACAGCAACCTCCCTCCACCTCGGGCACCTCCTCCCGTTGATGGTGCTCTTCTGGAGCGCCCTACATGGCCACACCGCGGTTTCGCTTGTTGGGGGAGCAACGGCGAGGGTGGGTGACCCCAGTGGCAGGCTCACTTCGCGCCAGAGCACGGCCGGTGATGTGCAGAGGAAGAACTTCGAGAGCATGTTCAAGCAGGTTGGAAGTCTGTGGGAGACGTCTTTACTGTATGCGCAGCGCCACGGCTATACAGAGCGAGAGACGGGCGAGCATAGGTTGCTGGACAACGCACAATGGCTAGACAAGCTAAATGTGCTCGACTTCCTGAAAATGCTGGGCAATGGGATGAGATTGGGTACGATGCTTGGACGGGACACGTGAGTGAGTTCCAACATCGATACATTATAAGTTCGAGGTGTTTTAGCTGACACACATATCGATAGAGTCAAGAACAAGATGGAAAAAGGCGACGGCATGTCCTTCGCCGAATTCACATATCCCCTCCTCCAAGGCTGGGACTGGTGGCATATGTACTCTACGATGGACGTCCAGATACAGGTTGGCGGCAGCGATCAGTATGGGAACATCGTCGCTGGGATGGACGCGGTCAAGTACATCGCCCAGAACCAGGAACTGAACCACAAGCGCCCGGCGTGGCTAGACGATCAGGGCCGGCTGCGAGACGAACATGCGCCAATGGGTCTGACGGTTCCCCTCTTGACCACAGCCTCCGGGGAGAAGTTTGGCAAGAGTGCTGGAAACGCAGTTTGGCTGGATCGAAGCATGACTTCACCTTTTGATTTGTATGGGGTGAGTTGTATCGTGTACGTCTTGGAACCAGATGCATGAAGCTAACATGTCACACAGTTTCTCCTCCGCTCAGCAGACGCAGACGTAGAGCGCTACCTAAAGCTCTTCACATTCGTTCCGCTGGAAGCGATCTCACGCGTCGTAGAGGAGCACTCAGCCGATCCAGGCAAGCGAAACGCGCAACACCTCCTCGCCCACGAGGTCTTGACCCTAGTCCATGGCGAAGAGACCGCCACGCAGACGCAGCAGGAGCATCATGCCATGCGCAACCCTATCTCAGCCCAATCTTCTGGTGCAGAAGGTGATAGTATCAGTCTACCCTCATCTGAAGTCATCGGTCGGTCGTGGGCTCGGGTTCTGGCTGCTGCAGGTCTTGCGGCGTCGCGGTCCGAGGCTACGAGGATGATAAGTAGTGGTGCGCTGTACGTGGCATCGGATCGCAGTGATGGGGAGGGGAAGCAGTTGCATTTCACTCAGATTAAAGACCCGAGGAAGGCTGTGGAAGCGCGATTGCTCATCGATGGCAGGTTGTTAGTCAGGACTGGCAAGTGGAAGGTCAAGACCATAGTTGTGGTCGATAAAAAAGGCCCATGAAAGGCCGCACAATGCACTCTTGAAGGCTTAGACTGCCACAGACTACACCCGTTGTTGTTGGCTGAAGCATTGTGTCGAATTGTTTAAATTGCGGTGTCCCGCTACTCTACGAGCGCAGGATATCTGCCGCTGCCCCAACGCCGATGTGCGCATGCAGCGAACAAGTATCAGAGGATGTTCTCAGCCTCAGCATTTCCTTCACTTCCTCGCCTGCTCTCGCTGTAAGCATCTAGAACTTGCCGAACTGCTTGACAGCCTTCCCCGTACGTGGCAGCACACGCAGCACGTTGAAGCGCACCTAGAATACACAAATTAGTTCACATTACACCAAGCGCCCCAGACACCTCCGCAGTGTACTCGACTTACAGTCTTGCTCAACGGCCGGCACTGTCCCACAGTCACCCTGTCGCCCTCCTCCACACGGAACGCGGGGCTGACGTGCGCCGACAGGTTGTTGTGTCGCTTCTCGTAACGGGAGTACTTCGGGATGAAGTGGAGGTATTCGCGGCGGACGACGATGGTGCGGTGCATCTTGGTGCTGACGACGGTGCCTGTGAGGATACGGCCGCGAATGGAGACCAGGCCAGTGAAGGGGCACTTCTTGTCTGTGAACCAGTATTAGCACATGTCCATTCCATCTCCCCACCGCGCCAATTATCTCCGAGTTTCTCGAGCCACGTTGACCGCCATATGTCGGATTGGTGAGAACATACCAATGTAGTGTCCGACGATCGCATTCTTCGGTGTCCTGAAGCCCAGTCCGACGTCCTTGTACCATCTCCTGCCGCCCTTGCCGACCTTGGTCGATTTTGTGAGGCTGGAGCCCTTCTTGTGGTTGAGGAAGACGTGAGGCTGCTTCTGGTAGGCGCGCTCGCTCTGGACTGCCAATTCGGTGGCCATGATTGCAGTGATGGGCAATCAAGTGTGTTGGTGGAGGAGTCGTGTGCCGTCGGCGATGAGGTCGTTATTCGATGTGGTGCTTGCCAGAATTTTGGGTGCGAGTGCCAAGGCCGGAACTTTGCGAGACACGGCAAGTCAGCCGAGTTTGTTTGGATCTGTTGATGGCAAGAGCGCCCCGCAACCGACTTCATCCCGAGAATTCATTACTTTGTAGCATTGGTATAACGACGACACCGCCATTTACACGATCATGGCGGCTGCGGAAGACAAGGAGAATGTCGCGCCTTTTACTTCCTGCGATCCGCTGCAGAGGAAGACCGGCAGCTCATCGCCAAAGAAGCCTGCTGCCAGGAAGGGACGAAGTAAGAGTATTGGACCCGGAGGACTCGAAGAAGCAGAGGGCCTGAAGCAGGATAAGCAAGAAGCAAAGAATAGACGAAAGTCTACCTATGTTCCCGCGACCAAATCGATTCTGGCAGGCGAGGAGGAAAAGAAGGCACGGCAAGCAGCGCGTCGCAAGACTCTGGCCGATCGACGCGTATCTTTCGCTCCGGAGGCGACATTGCACACCTGGGATACTGTTGAGTACATGCGCGATCAGACCACTTCGACAGAATCATCAGACGCCACGCGACGCGCTTCCAACTTCACACGATCGTCTGGTGGCGGCTCCCCGTTCAAAGGATCTTCGAACGTGAACTCGGATCCACCTTCTACGCCACCCGAGCAGGAAGATGAAGCGGCTGTCATCCCCGTTTCACCGGCGCATCAACGCGACTTACACCAGAAGAAGCTGAGACGAAGTTCCGGTGCTTCTTCCCAAGCCGATTCTAGCCCAAGCGAAGGTTCCTCTCCTGGCGGCGTCGGTGGGAGTAGTGATGGGTCTGAGAGCGGCGATGAGGACGAAATGCTCATGTCTGACGATGACACTGGTACTGCGATGAGCCTGGATATGGGCGAACTTACAAGTCAGTCCAACTCGGGAAGCGAATTTAGCACAGCATCGGTCAGTAGTCTGGACGCCCGCCTTAGACTGGCAGCGGAACAGGCGGGCACTCGCGGCATTGAATACGACGAGTACGGTGATGCATCTATGGAACTTGCTGGAGAAGAAGTCACGAATGCATTCAAGCCTTGGGTGAACCAACAAGGTGAAGCCGCACACCGGCTTCCTGGATCCGCCTCTCTGGACCAGGAAAATGTGAATCCGTTCTCGCCCGCTTTCAAGGCTCAGCTGGTCTCGGGCAGGGTGAGTCGGCCGTCTACGGTCATGGAAGAGGACACGGGAGACCTAAGCATGGACGTTACGCGAGCTGTGGGTGGCATCCTTGGGAGGCCCGAGCAGGTGCAAGATTCGCCAAGCTCTCATTTCGGCGACGGTACGATGGAGTTAACGCAAGCCGTTGGCAAACTACGAAGCGTTCAAACTGCGCCATCTTCAGCTGTAACAGGTCAGAAACGACGAAGGTCGACAGCCGAGACCGGATCGCCTGGTGTGACAGCCCCTGCTAGCCAGGCAAAGCGTCGACGTTCGTCTATTGCGCGCTCATCCATGGGAGATGACACCATGGACCTCACCATGGCGATTGGTGGTATTCAGGCCCAAGCCTCGCCCGCCAAGCCGGAACGTCGTAAGAGTGCTGCCAGGCGGCGCTCATCTGGAGTTGCGTCCGAACCAGATGATGGGACCATGGATCTGACGCAGGCCGTGGGCAGCATCAAGCGCGCCACCAAAGTGGAGCATACAGCATCAAGCTTTGACGAGAACGAGGAACTCACTATGGAGCTTACCACTGTGTTGGGTGGTATCAAGGCAGAAGAAAGAGCAGCCAGCAATGATCGCCCAGTCACACCACAGACATCTCAATCGCCAATCAGGAACGCGGCGAACACTACACCCAAAGATCAAGAACGTTTCATAGACGTGCCCGACAGTGGACCGAAGAAGCTCTTGACGCCGATGTTTCAGAAGCAGGTTTTGCACTCACCAGCAAAGCACTCTTCTGGTGGAAAGACTGTCACCTCAGCATCTCGAAGGGTCCGCACCCGAGCAAGCGTCGCGTTCGCTGCGTCTCCGGTTGTGGCCAGAGCAGAAACCGTACCAGATATTACTGCCAGCAAGACTACCACACCAAACTCGTCCCCTCCAAAGGGAACCACTTCTGTGATGGACGATCCCAGGTCTCTGGTACGTGCGACTCCAAATAAAAGCCCAGCTCGAGACCAAACTACACCAAGCAGCACTCTGCGTCAGCTACTGGACCAGCAACTGCAAGATGCTGAGCCCTCGCCATCTGCACTCAAGGTCCTGCGCAGCTCTCCGTTGAAGGCGGTGGCGACACCAGACAAGCCTGAGGAGAGCTCTCAAGACGGACGCAGACTGGCCGACAATATCAAGCTACTCTCTACGCCTCGAAAAGAGGTATTGAAGAGCCTCACGCCGAGAAAGCAAACTCGCTCTCAGGAGCAAAGCCCACCAAAGGTCGCTACGCCTCGCCCAAGGCAGACTCCGCGAGCTGCGACTGTTGCTCAGAAATCTCCTACAAGGCAGCTGAACGATGATCTTGAGAGACTACGAGAGAGCGACGAGCAGGCGGAGAAAGTGCAACTACAAAAGTTCCTTGATCTGGCTGGGATTCGATTCATGGAGCTCACTACCACCAAACGCCGTATGACCACCGCCACAACGCCGTCTAAAGCCCGTAAGATGGGTGAGATCGAGGATGAGCAAGACGTCTCGCTGGAGTCCGGCGTAGTTGCAGGTGCCTGCACGGTGCCAGAGTTGGAAATGTACGAGCACGCTTGTCACGAGCTGAAAAGGTACATCTCGGACGGCAAGCGAGTTATCAAAGAACTGGAGGTCGAGACAGCGAAGTCCACTCCGCCATTGCTACAGGCATATATGGCTGCTGGATCCAATAGGAAAGGCGTCTTGGATTCGCAGATGCGTGAGATGAAGACACAAGCACGACTGCGGAGCAAGGAGATGTGGTACGCGTGGCGTGGGCAGCTGCTGGACGATTTAATGAGAGGCTTGCAAGGCATTGGTGAAGGCCTGATCGGAGACGATGAGAGTCTGGGCCATGCTGAAACAATACTGGCCGACACCGTACCGGCACTGGCACAGCAGTATGTCGCCCTCAAGGATGAAGCGGCGCAGCTGGAGGAGGAAAGCGCTGCTACCAACGAGGAAGAGAGGGAGGAACTGGAGCAGGCGAGAGAGCGACTACTGGGTGTCAATGACGAGGTCGACGAGAAGCGCAGAATCCTCGAGGACTTGCAAAAGCAGATGGGCGAACAGGAGACCATGGCAAATGACTTGGAAGAGAATCGTGCAGAGTTCGCAGCCGCGATTCAAGAGGCCGAGAGGGTCAAGGAGAGCTGCAGGAGCGTCTCGACCGATGAGATCGCAGTGCTGAAGGGTGAGTCCCATCATCCCATATCGTGCCATCCACGAGAACAGCCTTTGCTAACAACCACCCACAGACTCCGTCCAATCCCTCGAACGCTCGCACGGCTACTCCATCCTCTCCGCCTCCTCCTCGCCAACCACAATCACCATGTCCTACCGCTCGCAGCTCAAACTCTTCTTCCACCCCCTGGCGTTCTCCCAACCTGACAACGCAGCCACCGGCCTCTCGCGACCCAACGCCTCCATCAGCCTCCACTACACCGGATCCGCCCCTCTTACGACAACCCTCCGCTTCTTCCTCCAACTCCTGCAAGCTTCCCTGCAAGCGCTCCCGCAATGCGAGACCCGGATCCCCGACCTCCTAAACCTCGTCAGCAGCGGATGGGACACCGCGCTCACGGTCGCGGAAGCGGAGCGCAGATTGAATTTGGAGGCGATGACGGAGGCGCGGATTGTGTCTGATGAGCGGCTTTGTGTGGCGTCGACTCTTTTGCTTGTCAAGGCGAGGTCGAAGGTTAGGGTGGCTTTTGAGGTTTCTGCTGCTGTTGGCGGAGCCGGCAAGGATGGTGGGTTGGCGTTGAGTACCACTGTTG
>JAABUW010002128.1_pt1 | contig 30926 bp, 28 predicted proteins | sample 5560081 | NCBI WGS metagenome assembly JAABUW01 (sample SAMN10711882, study PRJNA513363) | rock metagenome | isolation source: Antarctica rocks | place: Antarctica: Victoria Land, Knobhead sud | reverse complement strand
AATAGTATATTTTATAATACTTAATTCTAACTTTTAGAATCGAATCGCTAAGAATTAGTAGCTTAGCGCTAAATTCGATTCCTCGCGATTAGTCTACCTATTAGTAATAGTAATAGTAAGATATATAATATATATAGCCTTATATATATAGTATATAGGTATATTAGTACATTAGTACTACCCCGCAATTATGGCTAGGGGGACTGCGGAGGGGGACTATCCGTAGTCAAGTCGAAATCCATGTGTCTAACTGCGCTAAGACGTTACCTGAGTATACTACTATCTTACTAACGAATTAAGGTCCACTCATTATGATGTATATCCATATAGTACATATGATACGCATAGGCCTACAGAGTAAATCGTAATAAAAGTCATATAAATCGGCCTATTTACGATAAAGATATAAATGATTTCGTTAGTTTGTATACCTAAATCCATGTGTCTGACTGCGCCAAGACTCACGATCGCTAGGTAGCAGAGGTGAATTACCTAACGCGTAAAAATCTGGATTTTTACAGGCATTTTCTAGTAACTTACTAATAGGAATTAACTAAATTATAAGAATATCTTATAGTATAAAATCTTTTTTATATTAGATATTACTTATATCCTTATTAATTATAAAGGCTAATGGGAGTCTTACGAAAAATAACCATGCGCCCTTAAAGTATCGTAACAACTCCCTAGCCGAGTATAGTATCATTCACAGCACTACCGCGTAAACTCCAATGATTATTACAATCACGACCACGCTAGCACTCCTCAGCCCTTCTCCTACCGTCGTCCCCTTACCACTAAAAACCAGCGGCGCCGACCCGTTCCCAGCTCCACTCCCAAACCCAGACATGATCACCCCGCCCAAACCCGCGCCACCTGTCGCCTGCGCCGGCGTCAACCGCACAGTCAACGACGCGATTTGCAATCCCCCAGAACCTAGACTAACAACCGTCCCAGCGACCGTCACCGCCGTTCCACCCAAAGCGACACTCTGCCCGCCGATAGCGAAACCAGTCGGGTTGGCTGTGAATGTCTGTCCGGCTATTGTGAAAACAGATTGCGGCGGCGCGGTGGGTAGGGGTTTGGTCTGGCCGTTTATGATGATGGAGTTAGCGCTGGGAGGGATGGAGTATGTAGTTCCGGATACGATGACGGGGGCACCACCAGCGCTGGCAACGGCGCCGTTGGCGAAGGTGAGGGCTTGGGGTGTTGGGGATGGGGTTGGTTGGGGGAAGGCTATGCTGCCGTCTATGACTGCGTATGATGCTGCTGCTGAAATTATGTGGTTGGAGATGGTGGCGACGCTTCCTGGCGCGAGGGTGCTTCCGGCGACGATGACACCGCCGTTGGGAGCAATTTGGAGGGGCTGGCCAGCGATAAAGATGGGGGTTGGGTTGGTGGATGGCGGATTGACGGTGCTGCCGTCTATGACTGCGTACCACGTGGCTGCTGATACTATGTGGCCGGAGATAGTAGCTACATTTCCTGGCGCGAGGGTGGTTCCGGCCATCATGATCCCGCCTTTGGGAGCAATTTGGACTGGTTGGCCGGCGACAAACGCGGGAGCTGGGGTAGCAGGGGCTGGATTGATGGTGCTGCCGTCGATGACTGCGTATGATGCTCCTGCTGATATTACGTGGCCGGAGATAGTAGCTACGTTTCCAGGTGCGAGGGTGCTTCCGGCGACGACGATACCGCCGTTGGTAGCAATTCGGACTGGTTGGCCAGCGATCAATACGGGAGTTTGGGTAGCCGGGGCTGGATTGATGGTACTGCCATCGATGACTGCATGTGATGATCCTGCTACGATTACGTGGCCAGCAATCGTGGCACTACTTCCAGGCGCAATGGTGGTCCCAGCGGCGATGACACCTCCATTCGAGGCGATTTGGACTGGTTGGCCCGCGATGAGCGGAGGACTTGTTGGGTTCGAAAACGGCACGGCGTAAGAGACGCCATTTGCTATGTAATGTCCATTACCAACCGATACAGTCACACCTGATATCTGGGCTTGAGTGCCTGGTGTGTATGTCGAACTCCCAATGATGATACCATTGTTTGGACCTTGAATGACGGGCTGCCCACCAATTGACGGAGGCGCTAGAGCCGGTTGAGGCGACATCGAACCAAGGCCAGACCCAGAGCCTGGCCCTGAACCTTGCCCTGGTCCCGGGCCTAAGCCTGTGCCTGAGTTTGTCCCAGGGCTTGAACCTGCCCCTGGGCCTGTGCCTGAATTGGAGTCAGAGCCTGTGCCTGGGCCAGGATTAGAGCCAGAGTTGGAGCCAGGGTCAGCCCCAGTGCCAGACCCAGGGTTGGAGCCAGGGCCAGGGTTGGGACCAAGGCCAGGTTTAGAGTTGGAGTCCGAGCCCGAGCCTGCACCTGAGTTGCTAGGAGCTCCATTGCTCAAGCCACCCTTATTAGGATCCCCCTGAGAAGCGCCAGGACCATTAGATTGCTGACCCCCAGCCACGACACCCCCCTTGCCCGAACCTGGATCATTCTGAGCACCAACCGAGCTCTGCGGATCAGATTTCTGCGAACCAGGCTTCTGACCCTCCGGCAACTGTGGCACCACTGGCTGTCCGCCACTACCCGGATCACCCGGCTTCGGCATCGGCGTTGGTGTCGCCAGCACGATAGTCGGACTGGCCTGTGCTGCAGGAGACGCGGCGGGAGGGGTTTGAGTTGAGGGATTCATAGCTGTTGCCTGTGCCAATACTCTAGGAGGATCAAAAGCTCCATATGCCGCTGGGAAGCATTTGGCCCATTTGGGATCAATGTTCGATAGCTCCGTCGGCAGCGAGAAGATGGGCTTGTCTGGCAGAGAGTATGCTTGGAAGTCAGTGTAGTTGATTGCTGTGTACTGATTCGGCCTTCTTTGAGCGGCGGCCTCGTTTGGTGTAGCGCCTTTTGAGGTGGATAGGGGGTGGGGTGGGTAGGCGATTGTGGTGTTGTAATTTCTTCCTAAGAAGACACTGCCGAAGGAGCCACATATCTTGTGGGCATTAATGTTCTACGCAGATCCTGGAGTCAGTGTGAGGCCTTGTTCGGAGTGCAGGATGATATGATATGTTTAAAACAAAGAGCTCAGCATAGTGCCAACACCTCCTGCGCTGGGAGAGCATGACTCAGGGTAGTACGTACGGTATAAGCTACATAGACTGAGGGAGAAGTGCTGCCAAAGATTAGCATGAGGCACATTGTTAAGATGAATAGCGTACAAGGTCATCCCATCAGAGACCACCCCCGACAGACCAGGTGCCGCAGTCACTGATGCATTGGACGCATTTGTGGTGTTCGTCCCATTGGTACCTACGGGCCAGTAAAGAATACGAACACTATCAGCATCAATCTGGCACCAGTCCGCACAACAGTTGTCGGGTGGTGTATATCCCACGTCGGTCATCACGACTGTTGTGTACGTGTTGGTGAACGAGATTGTGGTTGGCCTCGTTGAATAAAATTCGGCATATGCGTATTGCCCTGTTTCGGTCAAAGCTCCCGTAACAGTCGTGTCGTAAGTTGTAGCCCGAGAATTGTATAGTTCCATGCACGAGCATGCCGTGGAAAAGTCGTCACCGTGGACGCCACACATTGAAGCGTTATGCCCTGAAGATGCTGTTGCTGTTTGCAGAGTGAGAGACGAATTTCTTCCGACTAGTGCCGTTACTATGCAATGCCACGAGTCAGTACTCACACTCCGGAGAATCTATGAAACCCCAGATGTATTACAAAAAGGATAGTACTATCATCCAAGCATATCGAAATAGTCAAGCTGTACCCATAGGTTTCATACAGACGGTCCTAAGGAGGGTTTCTTGACGCTGACGTTGAATGGAACCACGATACTGGGGAGGACAAAAATCCATTGAAGGCTAGAAACAACATACTTGTCACGGCCTCTGCCAGGACTGCCATCATCGAAAGCACCACAATGCAAAACTTAGTATCGAAAGACATTATTAGTGAAAGCGACAATACTCGCAGCCCAGCAGGCAAATATCTCCACAGAGAGACTCCTGTCGACCGCAACGAGGAGCAGAGTGCTGGATGTTTCAGCAACGTTGCTTCTCGACCAAGTGTAAAGACAGAATATTTAGACAGACCATGTTGGCCCAGTGGCCCTCGCCGAGCATCTGGAATCTTCAGGTCATCGATGCCCTCATGCACCATGTAAGATTGCGCCGATTAGCGCGCAATAGTGCAGAGGCTGTGTATGTTGGTGGCCGAGCCTCCAACAAGATCGCTGGATATGATTGGTGCCCATCCTTCGAGAAGCGGAAATATGCATGGTCCGCCAGTCGAGCCTATCAAGTCGCACTCCGGGCAGGGAGCTGGAAGAGAATGAAGAATGCAGGTAATACTGTGAATACGGAGTAAGCCTCCACCGACCGCTCCTACGGTGGCCGGCCCTGCAATGAAATTCCTTCATTGATCAGCTAGCTAAGTATTTGCACGCACGAAATGCACGCATGCCATCGTAAATACATCCATGGAGGTGGAGATTCTCCCCTATGCAATCCAATCATGATCGATCTTATCTTGTCTAAACAACGCATTCGAGTTGAGGAAGTGTAGGAAGTGCCATGCTAAATCAATGCTGGAAAGATGACCGCCGTAGGAAACTCGTCAAGTCTGTGAATCGTGCAGCCTGAGGCTGCTACAGGTCGGAGTGAGTGGAAGAGCCATCGGGCTTGAAACCTTTTCTATCATAGGGATTGAGTGTTGAAAGGCCGTCGTATCATCATCGTAGTATGTCGCCGAATGGTGACAAAGGGCCCTGTACTTTCCCAGCGCGTCGAGACAGAGTCCATCACCGTCCCAAAGCCCTTGGTGGGGATTCACCACCTCAACGGGAGTAGTCCCTGTCTCGCCTTCTTGGACCCTCCGACCTACTCCTCCCGTATTGGCTGCCATCACCTCCACCACCTCCTCCGCCTTTCTGAGCCTTCTTCAAGCGCTTCTCGTGATTCTTCTTCCTCTCCTCAGTCGCTTCTGCCACCTCATGTCGATGCTCTTGTACCTCCTGCCACTCACTGTACGCTCCCTTAATACCTAAAGCCGCAATGCCGATCGCGGCTGCATCTTGGATCCTCGCCTTGTTCTTCTTCTTGCGAGCTTCTTCGGGCGACATCTCGCCACTGGCAACCTCGAGATGTCGTTTGTCTCGAGCTTCCATGCTGGCGTAGACGCTGTGGGCGGCGTGGATGGTAGCGACAGCGGCGAGACCGGCAGTGAGGTATTCTTTCCCCTTCATTTTCTTCGTACGACGCTCGTCTTCCGATGAAGAGCAGACCGAGCTAGACTCGGACGAGGAGCTGCTACTTTTTCCACCTTTCCTACCTTTTTTTCCCGATCTGCTGCCATTGCGTGTTCCAACCGCACTCTGGTTGTCTCGACGTGCTACTTCTTGGCCCCTACCGCCACCACGCTCACTGTCCCCGCCATCACGGCTTTGCTGGTAGTTCGCAGGCTTGTAGCGGTCGGGTGTGCGATCATCGTAACGTGCACCATAGCCTCCACCAGACGGGGGTGGTGGGCCACGGTAACGGTCAGACTTGCGGACGTAATAGCCGTCGCTGTCACTGGATGGGGGGCTGCCACCGCGACGAGCGCCCCGAGAGCGTGAGCGTCGTCTTCGGCTTTTTTCTACTTTTTGATCCGCAGCAGCTCCTCCTAGACCGAGGGCTACAAGGGCTTTTTCTCCCAGAGATTTTCGGCGTTCGCGACGGGGAGGGGAGAGGGAGGATTCGGAGTCGGAGTAATCTCTTCGGCTTCCTGAACGCCGGTCAGTCTATTCGAGGAGGCATTGTCCGAGAGAAAGGGAGATGAGCACACCTTTTCGCCGGTCACCGCGGCCGCCTCCCACAGATCGTGCACGTCCGTTGCTCTTCGAGTACGCATGTCTCTCTTCCACCACCTCACCGCGACCAGATCGTCGACGTCGATCGTCATAGTCATCACGAGGGCTTCTCCTCCTCCGATCGGTCTGACTCCGTTGCGGAGGCCCATATCGGTCGTACTCTTCGTACTCCTCCGATTCGTAGCTGCCGTCCCCGTTGCGCATGCTCTTGACTTTTTGAAAGCCCTGTTTTGTCTTGTTCTTGATAGGATCGTAGACTTTATGGTAATGTTCTGTCACCAGAGGGACACCTTCCATGGCTAGTTCAGCAATTTCCTCCGCCATTCAGATGAATGGGAGTGGGAATGGTGGGGTATCAAGGCAGACAATCAATTGGTGTACAGTATTGGATTCAGCGGAAGTAAACACATGGAATTGTTGCAGGAATCGTACTTTGCAAACCAATGGCCAGTGCTGTTTCAGCCATCCTGTCAGGTTGAGACCGTTGTCGATGTGGGGGGGAAAAGATTCAGCCAAAAAAGGGGAACGCCAAGAAGACGGCTGTCCGCTGGTACGTACAAAGCTTATGTAGGTCTTGGAGAAGAGGGCGAAGGGCAGGAGATCGAGATGATATGAGATATTCGTGCGAGGTGAGTGTGGATTTGCGCCGGCGGGTACGTCATGTGCTGCCCCAGAGAACTCTTGATGGAGGCTGATTGGCCTTTGTACGACCGTGTGGGTTGAAGTAGCGGTGATGTGTTGTCCGGTCGAGGAATCTTTGAATCTAAGGGACATTCTGCCAAGACATGGCTCGCCCCGCCATCTTAGGTCGGAATAAGCAAAGGCGCCGCAAGGCTAATCCTGTTGGAGTTTAGTGTCAGGAGCCCCTTGCATGTTTTAGGACGGATATGACGGAGATGTGGCAAAATAACGGTAGCGCTTGGTGATCGTCCTTATAAATTGCATGTATCTCCAAGTATCTATGCCATGTTGGCCAACGGAAATGTGTCGCTACACTGGGGCACTCGCCCTGCATAGCGGCCTTACGCCTCTCCCGTCTCCATAAACCGGGATCCCTTGAGGTAATTTCACTTTGCCAGATTTCCCAAGATGTCCTGCCCATCGCCCTTTGTCTCAATAGTCCTGAACTTGTCTCCACTTCCCTCTCCCTTCTCCGCTCTCTCGTACGCCTTCGCGCTCCGATCAGTCAACAGCTTCAGATCCGCCTCACTCAAGATCTCCCCTCCCTCGCCTGGATCGTAATTCTCAAAGTCTTCATTGGCGAGAATTTGCTGAAGTTCCGCGTACTCATCGTCGCTTTTCTTGTTGGGTTTGCGATCCAGCAAGCTTTTGAACTTGTCCTTTTGTATCACGAGTTTCTCAAGACGTCGCTTGCCATCTGCTTTCTCAAGAAGAATCTGCTCGATCGTGCCTTTGGTGGCGAGACGATAGACGATGACTGGACGCGTTTGGCCGATACGGTGCGCCCGATCTTGAGCTTGGAGGTCTTGTTGTGGGTTCCAGTCGCTGTCGAACAGGATGACCGTGTCTGCGCTGGTAAGATTGATACCCAATCCACCAGCACGGGTACTCAGGAGAAAAAGTTGGTGATCCTTCTGCGTATTGAAAGCGTCAATCTGATCACTACGATCTTCCTGCTTGACAGCGCCATCAATGCGACAGACAGGCCAGCCGCGGAGCACGGTAGCCCAGTCTTCGAGGATGTCAAGTTGCTTTGAAAATTGGGAGAAGATGAGTACTTTGTGGCCTTTCGAGAAGAGGTACGGGACAAGGCGATCAAGCATGACCATCTTGCCGGACTCGGTGACGAGAGATTCATCCGGATCTGCGTCAGGAGCCCAGGGCCAGGAGAAATGATGGGGACTATTGCAGGCGAGGCGGAGCTGCATGACTGGGTTTTGCAGCTTCTTTTGGCTGACTTCTTTGCGAGCTTGGGCGAGCGTTGATTCTTGGTCACGCTGTTTTTGCTCTTCTTCATCTACCTCTTCACTCTCAGTGCTTTGCTCCAGCTGCTGGAAATACTCGTGATCGCTCACTTCGGCGTAATTCTGGCGCCTACTACTTCGCCCGGATCTACCAGCTGGGGTAGAACCTCTGGAAGATTTCGCGCTCTTGTTTGGCGTAGATACGCCACTCCCTGCTTTTCGTTTCTTGCCTTTGACTTCGCTAACTCTGGAGTCCTCGAGCTTGGCACCTATCCTTTCAACGGCTTTCTCTTCGAGGTATTTACGGATGTCACTGTCTTTGATCTTCCGATACAAATCCTTCTGAACCGGAGTGAGTGGTGCGTAGAGAATGTACTCGCGCTTCTTAGGCAAATTCGTCTCCACATCGTTCTTGACTCGCCGCAGTAGGAACGGCTTGAGAATGGCATGAAGAGACGCGATAGTCCTCTTCTGCCGTTCGGTAGACATCAATTGCTTGTGGCCATCCTTATCCTGCACATCCGAAAAGTCGAACATGCTTTCGAAATGCTCCAGATCTGAAAAGGCCTCCGGGAGAAGGAAGTTCAACAACGACCAGAGCTCACTAAGATTATTCTGTAGCGGAGTTCCCGTCAATATCAATCGGCTTTCCGACTGATACTGCTTCAGCTCTCTGACGAGCTTGCAGTTAAAGTTCTTCAATCGGTGACCCTCGTCCACAACAATAAACTTCCATGGATAATTTGCCAGATATTTCTTGTCCCGCATACAGATTTCATAGCTCGTGCACACAACGGGAAACTTAGCACCCTTCGAGTCCCCCTTGAGCTGTTTCCTCCTGATCTCGCCTCGGCCTTGTGGAGAGCCGTGATACATCACAACGGGTATCTTGGGCGTCCAGAATCCAAACTCCCGAACCCAATTGTTGACGGTACTAAGCGGTCCCAAAATGAGAAAGGGGCCGTTGGTGCCGTTTTCTCTTAAGAACGCCAAGAAAGAGATCAGCTGTATCGTCTTGCCCAAACCCATCTCGTCGGCCAGTATCCCATTCAGCCCAATCTGATACAAGCACGTAAGCCACGTGAGCCCCTCAAGCTGATAATCCCTCATCTTCCCTCCCGAAACGAGCTTGGGCTGCGCAGACGTCTGCACCTTCCGTGCCTCAAGCGCTTGCTTCAACTGGTCCATGACCGTAGATGAGAAACCCTGGCTGCGGCTCAGGAACCAGTCCAGATCTTTCATGTAGCCTGTATCCTGACCATCTTTCTCCCATCGCTCTTTTTCTCGATCGCGCCGCTCTCTGTCCCCGCGTTTGCTCTCTTTTCGTAGCTTGTCCTCCTCTGCGCGCATCTTCTCGACTTTCGGGTCGTAGACCTCGTCTGCGGCGCCGGCTGCTGAAGGGGGCGAGGAGGGAGGGCTGGACACGTTCGAGGCAGCGTCGTCAAGGGAGCCAGGCGTCATTGGGGTGGAACTCATGATGGGAAAGCCGGACGCGGGTCGGATGAGGTGCACCTAACGGGGCGAAGGAGGCGAGTAGATCAAGAGATGCCGAATAAATACGCCGATTAAGGAATCGTTTGTTGTACAATTGAATTTGCCACCGCTGACGCCCACACGTTTTGGCTGGATGCGGTAGCCTTTGTTGCGAGGTTATAGTTCTATACAGTCAATTGGGAGGAAACGAGGAGCGAAAGGCTGCAACACACACGCGAACGCGTTCGTCGGGAGAGGGAGGACGTCACCCATATGATGATGTAGTTGGCTGAAATCTGACGCGACGCGACTGTCATACACCTGTAAGTTGAGATCTTACGAGTATGACGATCTATACGAGATTGCATGCCAGTCTCCCGGTCATGCCTAAGAACGTAGTTCGCAACGTAGAGATCTTCCCAGCGCAATAACTCACCAAGGGGATAGGATGGAGTAAGCATACGCATTAAGTCTCCCAGTATCGATATGTCTGAATACCTCATTCATCAAAAAATCTGTGATTACTGGAGGTAATAGAAAGTCAGAGGCGTCCCATTATCACAAGATACTTCGTCAATGGGGAGCTGGGAAGGGGCAGCGAGAAGGGTATGATCTAGCGTCGTCATCTATCAAACACCACACTTAAATTACAACGAATCCAATGTACCGGATCAGATCAAGTGTCCTATCCAATCGCACTTCAGCGGCTCCCGCTAATCCACTAACGTGTCCATGGCCAGCCGTCTCAATCATGCAAGCTCATCTTTGTCGTCGTCTCCGTCCGCAGTGAGGTCTATCGCTGAATCTTTCCGCATCATGGCGCATGAAGTAGACTCCCCAGTCGCATGTCCTCTAGCCATATTGTCGGACGTTGTGGGCTTCTGTAGATTCGGGGGGTTAGCTCCTATTTTTGCTCCACCCGCCTGCCTGCCAGCCTCCCTGGGGTTTACAGATCCCTCAGATACAGTCTTCTTTCTGGTGGAGCCGTCGGAGGTGCGCTTCTTCTTATGGCTGGTTGCCGATGATTGTAATTGTGATGCTATCTCAGCCTTCACCGCTTTCTCAGTAAGCTTCGGCTGACGAGCACCAACCCGGCGCTCATTGGTGAGAAATGCCGTCTCGGAGTCGTTGCTTGCGTGGCGTTTCAACCCTTGACCTCGATGCGCAGATGGGGCCGCCCTCCTTCCCAAAGCTATGTCTTTGCTTTTTGCTTCGTTGACTTGCCGATCGATCCCTGCCCTCTTTGCTTCCATCGCTGCCTTTCTGGCTCTGATCAGCTCGATGCGAACCAGATCTGTGCGATGAACAAAATCTCCGATGGGAGGCAAGCGTGATTCTGCGACAGTAGATTCACCAAGATCAATGGAAGGCCGTATGAAACCAGATGGTTGACGACCTCGGCTATGCTCTCGTTGAAGCTGGTGAGATCGTTCTGGTGGTGTTCGCTGGCGTACATGTAGACGCGGGGCTTTCGAGGGCGATCTTGAAACGTCGGAGGCGCCGTATGAGCTATTCCTGGGCGGATGGGATCGGGTCGGCGTAGGTTGAGACGTATCCTGGCCTTTTCTCATACCTGTAGAACGTCGGCAGGGTTGCATCGACCCAGAGACTGAGGTGCCGTCGCCCTTCGCCCGGCCCAAAGCAATGATGTTGGCCTCTGGGATTGACACCCAGGCGCCATCAAGCAGCTTGGTGTCGAGACGACACTTACGAAGGTAAAGGCTGGCTTTCTCGACCTCTGCAGCCTGACTCAAGAAGCCGTTGTCGTAGTACTCATCGTCGTGATCCTCTCGAACGTGTTGAAAGAGGTTCAGGTCAAGAAGCTCCTTGAATTTTCCTTCGGGCATGCGTGCTCCGCGGAGCAACCTCTCGTGGAGCTCGCCCCGATGTCTTGACCCTTCTTCGTTTTCTCTCCGCAAGCGTTCATTGCGCGCAAGTACCAAGCCTGCCAATTCCTTAACCTGACAGTCCTTAAGCTGCAGCCTTCGGGTCGCTTCTCCTGAGGAGTAAGCGTCCGAAATAACGTCGTATAGCTGCAGCTTCAACCCTACCGCTAGGTCGTCCCAATGAACCTGCGCAATTTTAGTCAGCAGTCAACAATGATGTAAGCGGAAACAGTGCTAAAAGAAGGGTGGGCTCCAATGACAAAGTCCGAGGACTGGTGGCACACAACCCAGGCGCGCGTCAAAACAACGGTGTACTGTTGTACGCCCTCAGGTCTGTCGCGACTCGAGGAATAACAACCAAAAATGTGACTTACCTCCTTCTCTGGCTGCTCGCGCGCATCTTCTTCGTCCTCGTCCTCGCTTGACATCATTTCGAGCATGTTCCGGTCAAAGCTGGTCAACTTGCCAGCAGCATACATTCGCCTGTGATTATCCTCCAGGAAACACTCCGGTCTTCCATTGTGTTGCGGCTTCAGCCCGCGGAGCCATGACATATCTTTGCCCATTGTTCGCCAATTCGAATGGTCCGATGTGGGCTTCGCGGAATTTGGAGGTGTTGCCCTCAAAGATGTAGTGTTTGGGTTGACCCACAGTGGAGAATCCACCGTTGGAAAGAGTGGAGTGCCACCGTTGCGATCGACTTGATCGTTCCTGCCACCTTGTGGGCTCCCTGCGATGCTTGATGCCGACGACGAAGATTCACTTTCTATGGTTTGGGGTTGTTGATGAGGCGCTAGTTTAGGGTCATCGAGTGTTGGAAATGCAGCGGGTGGAAGGTTGGAGTTGAAATGTGTTATGGGCCCTCGATATTTGTTTCTTGTGGACTTGGGTGGTGATGATCTATACACCTCTTCGTCGATGTCGGGCTCTCGATATGAGGCTCTGCGATGTTCATCTTCAGGGTCATCGAGCCTCGAAGGGGCCCGGATCTCATCTCGATTTCTGAAGCTGTACGGCATGATCGTAGCGGTAGGCAATGAGGTGTGGACTTTGTTTGAGAATCTAGCTATCTATCATGATATCAATGCACATGCATCATTGAGCGAGCCGCTTCATATGTCAAGCAAGGAAGTGTTGCCTGCAGGAGTATCAACGTTACATCGAATCTGTGTTGAGATCGATGAATTTTGGACAGTATGGGTGAACGCGGGTTCTCAGGATAGTGAGGTGAGGAGTATTCACTCTAGAAGACTCGAAATCGAATGTGGGTTAACACTGTGATGGGTCAATGCACAATGCAATGCCTGTGTAGATTGATCTTCGTCCTCCGAACATGCCCTCAAAGGCGGTGAAGAAGTCTTTGGGAACTCACCCTTCTTCAAAAACCAGCGCTAGCCATTTGGGCAAGAGCACCTTGAATGTACTACATGCGTGAAATACCATGCTGTTAATGCTCAGAGGCAGATCGGTCTTGGAATGGAGCAGACCCAGCTCTCCCTTCGAATCTCCCAGCATCTAAATGCACCTCATCACCCATTTCCATGTCTTCGTCGTAGGCAGCATCAAAAGTCCTCTTTGAAGAGCTCGCAACTCGATTGCCGCCTCCACCATTGAAGCCGGGGTCTGCAGCCCCTCCTTGTGATTGCAGAAGTCCAACATTGGCCTGAACGATATCCCTCTTGGCCTGGAGCATCATTTCGTATGTTGAAAGCAAATTCCTCAATGAGTCGTCAAAAGCCACAGCAAAGCGTTGAGCTTGTATGATCTGGATCGCTTTGATGAGATCCATCGAATACATAGCCATCACATATGCTGTCACAAGTGTAGCCGAGCGCTCGTTTCCAGTCTCACAGAAGACCAAGACCTTGCCGAGCGTTGGTGGTCGATGACTATTCCCCGCGGCTGTCTCTTGAGCGGCTCTGGCTTGCTCGCGTTGGTACATAGTCGAGAGATGCGCGTTGATAACCTCGATGGCCTTTGGGAAGGCCGCAATGAGCTCCTGATTACCTGCCACATCAATCATCCTTGTATCAAGACCAAGCTCTTGTGCTGCTTTTGTCTGTAGCATTTTGGCTTGAGCGGACATGGTGTTCCGAACGGCCACTACCATGGTGATGCCTTCACGTTGAAGGAAAGCTTTGTCTCTCGCCGCCGCCATAGGCCCGAGGTATAGAAAAGGTAGAATCTGCTGTGCCATCCTCCGCTGCTCGTACTTCCATTCCAGCATATTGTTGGCGGTCACAAAGTTGCCGTATGTGACGGTCTTGAGGAACTCCGCGTTTGCGAATCCGCTAGATTCAAAGTCAAACGCTGGGTCTTGGACGACATGGAGGTCAGGCACGCCTTGGGCATTCAGGGCTGGAGGTGGGACGATGATGCGGGGTGGAGAAGGTACACGAAAGCTCCATGATTGGGCGGGAGAGTGAGGCATAGCCTTGGCGAAAGACGAAGTACTAGCAGGCATGCCTAAATCGGGCGGTTTGGCAAGATTGAGAGTGGATGAATGTCCGTGATATGCGTAGAACAGGGCCCTCTCCTCCTGCTGTAGAAATAGAACGGAGAAGTGATGGAGAGTCTGTTGGAATATGACTTAGCGAAGAGTCTGGAGGAAAGATTGGGAAGGTCGCTTGATTGTTGCAAGCAACATTAGGAAGGTGGAGTGTTGGTTTATTCTTAAGTAAAGAGTGAATGAACGCTGAGGTGTTGAGCCGTGGCCCCGTGTGGTCAATTGTGAAATGCTGCCATCGGCACTTCTTCTTGCCTGACCTCGCACAGAAACAGGCTACGCCACCGTCTACCCGGTTCGAGAGTATTGGCCTGTGATTTGATGGAGATTCACTATTGCAATAGGCAGGTAGGCAGCCTTCCTGACAAGCGAGGTTGAGCATGCTACTTTAGGTATTCAGAAGAACTTTTGGAGAGGACGGTCCCGTCACGTGAGTGCCAAGACTTGTCTTGGCAATGAATTCCACTTCTCCTCAACTTCGATGCCTGATGCTTTATGTTAGGACTTTGGCTAATGTAGCAGGGTCTGATCGAACAGCATGTACTTTGAATTGATCATCCTAAATCTCTGTGTCAGCCATGCTCATTGCTCATCGGTCAAATGCCTATGGAGGAGAAAGTTTTCAAAGAATCAAGCTCTAAGCACACAGTAATGGTATACCCAGTAGGCTTGTCTAGTTGCTCATTGCTTGTGGCATTGTGATTCTAGTGCATTGGCACGAAATTGCTGGTTACATATCCGTGTCTTTTCCAATACAGAGTACGGTGTATGCATCAAGGCAAAGAAACCCGAAAGTCATACACAAATACATTGGTACCGCTTTACGATAATGTCATCCAGCCTTTGATGCACCATTGATCACTCTGTTTGATAATGCTGCACTGACCGTCGTTCATCTCCACAATCTCTGGTCCGTGTGGCACATTAGATATGGTTTACTACAAGCGACTTGCGGTGTTGCTACGAGCCTGGGGATACTCTTGAGACCCCCTTCACTTTGTTCCGCCCCCATGCCACCCTACATTCTGATCATTCCTCGTTTCTTTCACGTTGTAATGATCTCATGGTACATTTTAGCTTGGCATTGGCTAAGAATCTATCTTGCAGAATCACAGGCTTAGACGACCACTTACAGAGCCTTCCTTCGCCACTCAATCAGATTTCCCGCACCTTGGCCAACGAGACATTGTTCTTCTTATGTATAACGCAAACCACGCGCATCTAACCGAACTTTGGCATCCATGTGCCTAACACATCTCTCACGACATGCATCTGGAGGCCACTTGATCCGAATCCGAAGCCCGATCCCAATATCTTCCTTTCGGAGGCTCCTCCCACAGCTCTGTCTCAACAGAGCCTAGCCGACTCGTATGCCAGGCTTGAGCTCCTTGGCCACATCGAGATTCATCGAAAAATATGCTCAGATAGATGGTCGTGAACACTTTCCAATGCATAGTAATCCGAGGCCAATCGCGGAACTTCTGCCGGCTCCACTCTATCTCTGGCGCGAGGAACATCCGAAGCCCTTCAGGAGAATTATCAGGGCCATAGGTCACAATCGTAAGCTTGTCAAGACGCGCTCTCAGTCTCCGAAGCGCTATGGCGTTGGCATTGTTCATTACCAAAGCCCGAGCTAAACCGAAATTAGAAGCCGCAGTGATATAAAGACTGAATGTGCGTAGCTGAGCAGGATGCCGCATGAGCTGCATCACGAGATGTCCGATGGTCAAGTCGTTCATGGGCACAGAGTATGGCTTGAAAAGCTCCTCGCAGAGAGGCGGTTCGTTGTGTTCGATGCTGATGTGTCGCATCATCGATTGATGAACACTGAACGTCGGTGGCCAGCATATAACTGACTTCTGCGTCGCATAGTGGAATCAATTTCTGGCAGGCATAGAAGACTGATGATGCTTCCTCATGGATTCTGCGACTGACTCGCAAGATTGTAGTGTCTATGATAGGGAGAGCTGGGCGCACCCTTCTCTGAGGGTAATTCCGAGCTACTGCCAAATCTGCTGGCAAGCGTAAAGTCACCTCCTTAGGCGCCTCAAGGCAAATCTCATAGATTCTGATACGCAGCTCGGTAGGCAGATTCGTGAAGGGAAATGCTGCCATGTTAGGTAAAGATAAATTTGGTAACGGCAATTTGGGTAAATGCAAAGCGTGTGAATTATTATAAAATTGAATGTAACATATATCACTCCAACAGTACAGGTCTGCAGCATCTGAAGACCACTGACACGATCATCATAAACCCAACACCATTTGACCATCAATCTTCTCGACACATTAAAATCTATCACTGTGTCTGCAGTATCGATGTCTCGATGAACAACACGTTGAAAAGGATCAACACATGATTACCTCCCTCTACACAGTCAATAAAAGCGCCTCCCACCGTAGCTTATCTCAACGGGATGCTTAGCAGGAATAATAGACGAGCATGGATGATCTAATCACTAAGTGATTCTCTATTGAATCATCGTCAACAAGGCTAGAGACATGCATGAATGACAACGCAATCAGACATCATAAAGACAGTTTAACAAGCAAGCAATCATCACACTGAGCACGCACGTACTCACGCACGTGACCGATGAGGAATACGCTGACAATTTTTGCGATATAATCGTCACTATCAGATCCGGCCCTAATATACATACACTTAAAATTCACGAGCTGCTACTACACTCACTTCCCCCTACCTTTCCCCCTTACTGAGAACTCCATTCAAAAAAGCCCAAGAAGAAATGAGCGAGATGGTTTCCGCGCGAGCAGAGGTGTTCGAGTATCTCCCGCTCTGTACAACATATGTATTTAGGCAACGTTCTTGCAGTAGATCAGTTGGTGATGAATATTAGCTAGAACACCATACGAATTTTGAGATAGACAGTGAATCGCGGGGTCCAGAACGCCGCTATTGATTGATTTGATAGGGTGTGACAGGCTGTGTAAGGTACCAGCCTACCTCCTCTATTATTTTGGCTAGACTGTGTCCCTTGAGCTTTCATTATAGGAACTCTGAGACGACTGGCTGACTTGAATTGTGGGATTGATGGGTGGAAAGCTGGTTTTTGGATTCGATTCATGAATAGCGGGTTGAGGATCTTGAGCTTTGATTTCATTAGATTGATATGTGGGCGAAGTGTGGGTGAGATGCGCCAAGGCTATGAATTAGGATATAAGATCAAAGTAGTACGTTGACACAAGCACAGATTGGTCGGATTGTGAAGACTGGGGCGAGTAGGCGAATTGATGGGTGGAGGATAGTGTGGTAGATAGATGAACGGTTAATGGTATGGTATCCTCTAGGGTTAACCTGAAGTCCTTCAAGGATTTGTGACCCAGTAAGTATATCGGGGCTTAGTATGTTGCCAAATGATAATGTGGATCGTTAGACATTCGAACTGGAAACGGTGGCCATGACAGACGTGGAGCTTGGCTGGTAATAGTGCTACCCATAATTAATCAGACACTCAAACCGATTCCATTTCGCACGTATGCAGGAAGGAAGGTGACCAGTGAGACCGCATCCTACTTCTGTATGTAGGTATATGCCATGAAAGGAGTAGTCTGCTGCCTTCATAACAATTACCGCCGCTTTTCCAGATATTCTGGAAGAGATAGTAGAGATAGCTCCACTACTGCGCATGAGCTTTGAGAAGAATGCTGATTGATCTCGAGGAAACGATAATTAGATGTAGAGCAGAGATGGAGCTTTGAATTCAGCGGGTCATCCGCTGTGGATGGATGTCGAGTAGCAGGATCTGAAATGTCGAGGGCAAAGGACGGATCAACGGCGTATCATCGGGCAACTGTTTTGTGGCTCGCGGTATTGTGCGGAGAGAGATCTCGTCTATGTCAAAATTTGGGTTCCTTTCGCGATCTTCTCACAGGATATTATTATAGGAAAGTGGCGGTATATGGAGGCAGAGACCGAGTGCGATCAAAATTTGAGTCTGCGCTTTGACTTGAAGTGCACAGTCGACTATGGATGTGACCGGCATATATCACACACCGTTACCGGATTCAGTGTTTCTTGTATGGTACCTTTGATTGGATGGGGTCTCTGTGAAAGCGGATAATTCGATGTGAATGCGGTGTAGATTCCTAAATCCAAAAAAATTGGCCTTGAATATCGATTTATTCCTCAAGAAAATTTCCTTGTGGTGGGAAGAAACCAAGTACAAGTCCACTTGAAATGGAAACGAGTTGCCACTGAGATATCTGAAATGGTCCTATGTGACAGCTGTCGGCTAATCTTCGTCATACCACTGGCCTTCAGTAATATCGAAATGGTAAGCGTTAGCTCGTGGACGAATGAACTTTGAGAGATAATCGCCAGCAAAAAGACCTCCTCCATCTGACCTGTAAGCCTCATTTTTTCTTTTGGAGTTGGTTAGGGTACACCATCCAGCTCCTGATTGGACCATCCAGTATGAGTGGCCGTGGGCCATAAGCCACGTGAGCATGGCAGCTCGAACCAGTATACTGTAATTTGGTGCAGATTTAGGACTCTTGTAAGAGTCAGGGTCCCGTTTTTGCCAAGCACGAATACTACTCCATTGCTCCAAAAGCCACCACGAGCCTCCAGTGATGATCAGGGCGACAAGTGCAGTGACAACGAAGGATTTAATGCTCTTGCCGCTTCCATTCAGCTGCTGAAGGTTCATTCCAAATATGCTCGTCGCCAGATTCAACGGAATGTAAATAAAGGCGAGTATCGTGACTAAGAAGCGTCAGTACCCCCTCGAAAGTAAGAATCGTGTAGCCCTTACAGATTTTGACTACGAACGGTTAGCATTGTTTTCTTGCGATGCTTATAATATACTTACCTCTTTTACCCTCCTGGAGCTGATTATTTGAGACCTCAATCGACTTCCTCGATTCGAGCAGCGACAGCTGGCCAGCTTGTAGTTGCAAGAAATCCCGGATCTCGGCTTCCAAGGACCGCGCTTCCTTAAGAATCGAGCTTTGCTCTTCTGAGATTCGATCGTATGCTGGAGCTGTCGTCAACTCAGGTGCAAGCTGTGAAGTTATGAATCGCACCAAGGGTTCTTTTGAACCCTCGAAAGTCACTATCAATGATCGGAGAAATGCACGATGTCGGTACAGTCTGGCATCTACTGTGTCGTCATCGAAAAGCTCTCTAGGCGTTGAATTATCGATCTCATCTACTACCGATCGAATTGCACGCACTTTTTGCTTTTGAAACCTTTTGCGAACATGAGAACACCGGCCGCGCATACGCAGGATGTCGAGTTGCAACAATGGAAGCAGAGATCCAAAGAGTAAAGCTTCGCAGATAATGGTGCAATCTGGAATCTGATTCATTGAAGCAGTGAGTAGCTGGGCATACAATCTTGAATCTTCTACATTAGGGTGAAGATCCTCAGAAGTCCGAGTTGGAAAAGCTGCCCGCATCGGATAGTCAAGCTCATCCTTCTCAATGTGGTAATCAAGGCCACCACACGCCGCAATGAGAAGAAAAGGGGGGCCGCCTGGCTTAGCCAGTGGACAGTCGCGTGCAATTGCGACAATAGTCCCATCGATAAAGAGGTATTCAGGCAATGACCATTCATTCACTGCAGTTGCACTAGGAATGCTTCGAGGCAGCTTATCTGCAAGGGTTTGGAAAAAGCGCGGATTCAGCTTCAACCCCAAGCCAAAGACCGTCACGAATTGTTGGTCCATGATCTCATCAAAATCGTTATTAAAAGACCAAAGGACAATTTGCACATCGACACCCTTAGTTGGCGTGCGTAGGCTCTGTAAAGCTTGGACCGCGGATAGGTTTTCACAACGCAGACTTGCTTTGGGAGGTGAATCCTCCTCTTTGAGCAGATCAATGATAGCACAACGACTATTGGCATCACTGTCATCTAATGACTCTGCAAATAAGAAAAGTGTATGGTATGCAGGATTATCTCCCAGGCTGTAGGAATAAGCCGCATAAGAAGCGAATCCGGTCTCGGCTTCCAGATATTCCATTGCCTGGGCAGCCTCCATGCTCCTAATCTTTTCGTCTGCTGAGAGCCTATGTTTGCTCCCAGGCGGCGGTGATTTGGCGGAACGAGCAGAAGTGATGGACTCGGGACGCATGTTTGAGTGGTCGCTTGGAATGGATATTTGGCTCTCGTTGTGAAGTTCATGAGGCTGCACCGTGGGCGATGCCATCCTCACTGAAAGGTGAAGACTAATCTTGTTGTAAGAGCTAGGAGTCGAAGTCGAGCATGATCAGGAGGGGACGTCTATGAATCATAAGCTTTGCTCAAGACACGTATACGACAATAGATTGGGAGGCATCCCGGTGCGGATGAATGATCGCCGCAATCCTTGCCTGTTCTTGTCGAGACAACGACTGTTCGGGGTCTGCCCATCCCTCCATTGAAACAATGACACCGACCCTGGATGGTCGCCATGCCTCATCAAACGTCTCAGTATTGGGCTACCTCGCTACTGAAAGATGATACCGCCATCATAAATCTACCGGGCACCAAACATATGAAGTAGGAGTGGTGGGTGAATTTAGATCTGCCAAGCCTCTATCGAAGCTGCAAACCCTAACCCTGATCTAAGCCATGCTCGCGAGCTATTCATGCTCCAAGCGTGTGTAGAGATCTACCCCTACTGGTGTTCTATGGAACTGAGGTATGAAAGAAGGAGCAAGGTCGTGCACAAAAGAAGGCATTATTCGTTTGTTCCACCCGAACAAAAAAACCCTGCCATTATCGCTCTCTGACAAGCAAAAGAACATTCTCAGACAGTCCCCCTCCGTTGTCCTTGCTGCTAAACCAAACTTGCCCGTCCAGTTGCATACTCCACCTCGTACTAATCACACTTCACACCTGAACCCCAGACCCTTCTCGCTCCCAACGCCTCTTCCACAGTGGCATGTAAGTCTCCAATCTCATCTCCAATGTTCTTCCTTCGCCCCAAACCCCCAGCAGCATTGTTGCCGGTCAACAACCCCTCCTACAACGCACCCCCCACCAAATCCCCCACCACCCCAAACCCAACCTCAGAACCTCCCCAACCATCGCCAGCCCAAACCCGCTACACAGGAATGCTTCTAAATCTAGACACCATACCCTGGTCGCACAACCTCCTCGCATCCTTCTCGACCTGGATCCTGCTTGCCGGCTTCCTGATCGTGCCAGGCACATTCACCAGTATTGAGAAGAGTCAGGTGTTAGAAGCACACGCGAGGGAGAATGCTATAGCGGGTAAGATACTTGATGAGGTTAAGCATGCGTCGCTGCTTTATATAGCGTTTACTTGCTGTCTGATAGGTGGCAGTGGGTTGCTGTGGTTATGGTGGCGGTGGAGGTCGAATTATGTGTGGTTGATTAATAAGATATTCATGTGAGTTTGGTCATCGAGAGGTCTTGGATACTGAGTAAGAGGATGGTTACTGATGTTTTCTTACTAGAGTCGTAGCGCTTAATTCTGTAGCGGGACTGATTTCGACTCTGATCAATGTGTACACGCAGCAAGGTGGTAGATATTCTATTACGGCGAAAGTCACTGTCATAGCCACGGGATCTTGCACGGCGCTCACGGTGACGCTGTTTCTTCTGTACAACTACTGGATCCTCGAGGTTGTGAAGAGGAAGCATTCGAAAGAGATTGGGCGCGGATCGGAAAAAGTAAAGCGACGGAAAAAAGGTAAGCCAATTCCGACTAGAAAGAACGAATCGGCTTTAGAGGCGGAAAGCGTAGTATAGTCGTGAAATGTACCGGCAAGCTCTCCACGATAATAATGCAATCAGGACATCCATAAAGCTTTCAAGCCTATGGGTGCTTGAGGTCAAATTTCAAGGATCGCTGGTGTTATAGTATCAAAGCCTCTAGGAGTCTACTCATGTTTCAAGACTTCAGGCATTCTTCCTTGCCATTTCCTGCTTACGCACGGTACGAGAGACATCGGGCGTGTAACAGTAAGCGAGATGCGGGACTATTGTCAGGACACATTTTAGCCAGCGTAGATCTCGTTCAGTTTATACTGTTGTAGAACTGAGTTGTTTCAATAGGAGGAAACGATAATTTGATGATATTCATTAATGAGCCTAGAACTCTGTATAAGTATCTTCGTACAACTTTTATGTGGCGGTCCTTGGCATCGTGGGAGGAAATCGCAACATTAGCCTTGGCCACACTCACATATTAACCATGCCAGACTTTATTCGTTTGTTGGCCTGGTAACCTCATCGGTGCTAGTACATCCATAGCATTTATCTATCCTGCCCGCGACTTGCAAACCGATAGCGCCCTGCTCAAGGGACCTACCCCTGGAGCTTGGGGCGCTCCCTTAGGGGCCCCAGGGTTACCGATGGCCTAGGGCTGAATTGCACGGCGCCGTTACGCCTAGGACGGGCCCTAAGCTAATCAGGTTCCCGGGGCTACTAGTACGCGACTTGGGGCTAGTTGGCCGGGTGTTTAGATTCGCGTATTAGTTCGAAGGAGGTATAAGGAGGAGGGGCGGCGATAGCGATAGAGGTATGTGGATCAGGTAATTATGTATAGCTTCAATTATACCAAGTTCGGACTACTCTAACTCTAACGTCTCCGCAACCCCCCACATATATGTATACGAATGGTAACTGAAACGGTCGCTGAATTTACGGGCTTGTAGCTCATTGGGATCTTTGGAGTGTGGTACGCAGTCGGTCAAATGCTCAGCGGCGTATTGTAGGAAAGGGTGCTGATATTGTAGATTTTCCCAAACCTCCATGAAACGTTTTCCCTCGTGATCGTCGAGTCCGGTCTGGCTGGAATATTTCGTGATATTCATGTATTTGATGCATGTCTCCGCTATGACGCGATCAAAGCCATGGAGCAGTTCCAAGTTCTTGGATAGGTAGTTATGCACGGTCGCGTGAGCCAGTGAGAGCTTCCTATCAGTGCCGTTGACGTAGTGGCCGGCCATAACCAGACCGAAACACATTGTTATGATATCATCTTCGGGAATCAGCGCGTCCGGGTCGATTAATGTTGTACTGTCTTCAACGGCAAGCGCTTCTCGTAAAGCTCTGATTGTGAGAGGAACGGGAAATGTCACAAGCCAGGCGAGAATCTTGAGCGGAACATCTGAGTTCCCAGCTCTGATACGTTCTAGTGTGATTTTGTAGAAATCGTCCACTTTGCCGGATATGGTTTTGAGAGCCCTTCTCATTTCGGCCACTGTGTGTAATCTCAACAGCATGTCTAATTGCAGGGACACCAGGATGAACATCCCGTCCGCCATGGTGACAAGCTTTTCCATTGTATCGCTGGCAAAAGCATCCCATCCAGGGCTCTCGCGGAGACCTCGTGAGGCGGTAGCTAGTCTACTATGGACAAAGGCTGTCAAGTCCTCCCGCTGGGCGGATATCGTACAGTGCAGACTGTTCTTTTCGAGCTTCTCGCTGTCAACGGATTGCGGACGGCTACTTATTAGTAATGCTGTGAAAGCTAACAAAGACTCCATGGCTCCAATCAGATCATATCGAGAATCGGCTTCCAGTTCGTCAAAAGCATCGATAAGTAATCGCACTTTAGAGAATGCTCTGGAAATGTGTTCGAGTATCTCAACATACTCTGAAAGGTCTGGTCTGGTGCCCTCTCTGAGATGGCGTCGATAGATATGGTCTACCTCGATGGGAATAGAGTCAAGTTTTCGGATGAGTTGATATGAAAAGCTTGCCAAGATCACTTCGGGAGTCTGGGCGTCAGTAGCCTGGGAATAGTCGCAATAGAAATAGGCAACGCCTTCGTCGCGGCCAGCATCGGCTTTGACTTTGTCGATCACATGGGACCTACTATGTCAGGAGAATGGGAGTGATAGGATGGAGGGAACACCGCACATCAGCACACTTTTCCCCGCGCCAGGTATCCCTTGCGCCCACAAGATAGGTAGAGCGCCAGCCTCCCATCGTTCATAGCGAGTATGGTGGAAGATCCACTGCCCAGTATTTGGTGATCGCTTCTTTTTGATCATCTGGTGCCTCGCGCTTGGGTCGGTCGCACCAAGCCATTTCAAGAAATTTTCATCAACCAGCTTTTGGACACCTCGCTCTATGGCTAGCGTGGCCTCAGATAATGGAGTGACAGTCGAGAGTATAAGACCGATATTGATTGCATTTTGGTCGGTGATGGTCGCCGAATGGAGTGATATTTGGAGAGTCTGAGTCACCTCGCTCGAAGACTTCAGCAGCAGCTCGCAGCCATCGAGAGTCAAGGCGTAGTGAAAAGTCTGGGTGTATCCCCGAAGCTCTGCAGAGATGTTCTGCATCTCTCTTGTTTTCCAAGGCCATTTCAAAGCCGTTATCGCTTGTCGGGTTTTCGACCCTTGTACATGGTTTTGCAAGTGGGCCAGGAGAGAAGTGAGTCTGAGGTTGCAACGGGTGTTGGTGAGATACAACGTCGACGTGGCTGGGAATGATTGAGAAAGTTTCAAGGAATCCTTTCTAATGAAGTCCTCTAATCTGACCAGGACTTCCTTAAGTTGCTCTGTATTCGTCAGAAGGTATTCGACATCATCTTTGTGCCCGGAGACACCATCGCAATATTCATGCAGTATCTGGGTAAGTTGGATTGCCAACGATGTAACTCCGACGACCGTTCCCAGGATTGAGACAGGATCGGCCATATTTGGTGAAAGTCCCCGGTAGGAGAGGGGAAATTGGGCCGAAGAGACGAATGCTTGATGTTGTTTTGACGCCTCGTAGCCTTGGACATCACTGCCCCGCACCTGTCGCGTAGATTGGCTGGAGCCACCCCACCAAGCCAATAGCAACAGGCAGCTTCATCATGAAAGTGGCTTGCCTTGGAAATTAGATAGATGGATGTATCTTGACACATTGTCTTGGAGCGATCTGGCTGGTTCATCGGGCCAGAGCAACTCGATGGATCAACAATGCCGTTCTTTTGGAAGAACTGACTTACTCGATACAAATTGGTTCGAGGTGCCTTTCCTACGGATGCAGTGTACTCAGTAAGTTGATCACTTGACGTCACCGTCACAGATCACCGTGTCTTGGGTATGATAGATTATGTAACCGTCTCGGCCCTACGACATTTGCCTTCTTGAGATATTGTTTTTGTGACATCAATAGATCCTTCCTTGAACTTGGATTGTGGAAGTAGCCACATCAGCGATTCGGATATGCCCAATCCAGAGAAGAAAACCCTGACAAGCATCGAAGGCTCCAGGACGTCTGGCGCATCCCAAACACCATGCTCAAACCCCAAGGACAAGCATTCATTATATGAGTCAGGTGATCCTGTAAACAATTTGTCCTTTACTGCTCTGGACTTCGACCACGCTGGGATCTCCACCTCGACCCCTTCCTCTCATACTCTTTCTTCTGCTCGGTGGCTCTTCCTCGACCTCAACGACGTAGATACCGGACTCTTCCACCTCATAATGCCTGACTTCTTCGGCATAGACAGGTTCTTGTCTTAGCGGTGCACGATGCACGGGAGGTGGAGGTGGCGGTCGTGGTGCAACTGCAGCACTGGTGCTTCTAGTTCGGCTGCCAATTTCGCTTGCTCGACTTATCGAATGCCTTCGATGTGGCGATGCACGCAAAGTAGAACTGGTGCCTTTTGCATGGTCGCTCGCTTGTGCGGCTGATGCGGCTTTGTGATTTTTCGTCTTGTGTGGACGCGCCTCTGTCGCGCCCAAAGCTTCGAGACCATGTATCCCACCCTCGTCATTTCCCGATTTTGGCAAGTGTCCCCCACCTTTTGCTGACGACGCCTTGGATTCAATTGCAGCTGTGGCAGTGCTGGCGCTTGAGCGTCTTCCCCTCCCTGCTTCCGAGCCTTTCGTGTCTTTTGCGGCTTTCGACGCAGCATCCGCGTCAATACTCAGTGGTACCAGGCCTTTCTTCAATCTCGCTTCTCCCTTTGCACTGCTTCCACTATGCTTTGTTTCAGAAACCGATTCCTTGGACAGCTTGCTTTTCTCCGACTTGACGCTCTTCGCTTCGGATATAGTCTTGCCCTTTCCTGATTTGGCGGCCTTGGCCTCACCAGTCGCTTTTCCTCTATTCAATTTCGCTTCTGCAAGCTGCTTCCTTAATTTCGCAATCTCTTGATCTTTCTCTTCCGAGGGGAGGGTCGAGGCCTGCTCGGCTTGCTTTTTGGTGTCGGTCGCGGATGAGAATTGCTTTTTCGCAAGATTCTCCAATTGCTGAGGAACGTTGTTGGCTTTGCCCTGGAGATAGCGCTCGCCAATGCCTGCAATAAAAGCATCCATTTTGGAGGCTTCGAAGTTGAATGGAGGGGGCGATCTGATTAAAAATTTTCCTCAATGCTAGTGACAAAAATGGTGCATTGTTGCTAGAAGGAGGTGCTGTGGAATAGGCGCGGAGCGTGGATTTGGGGTAGAACAATAGAAGTTATTGCAACGCCGAGGCCATACTCCTCCTCGCACTTCACAACATGATTCTTGAAAGTGGGCTCGAAGATGTCATAAAGCCCATCTTGGGCCTGGACCCCATCGAGTACTAGGTGAGGCTAACTTGACTGGGCATAAATAACTGGTAGGCATCCCAGTCTAACCAGTAGAAGGGTTCACCTAGAACGGGCGCAATTTTTTTAAAATTCTATATTTAACTCTTTATTTAACTAACTAAGTAGTATATAACTATTATAGATATTATTAGGCTCCTATTCTGCGTACACCCTAACTTATGTAGGCGTACACCCCCGTTCCCTTCCGCGTACACCCCTCCCTATTAGGTATAGTGATCCCCTCACTAGGCTTAGCGGCCTTTTAGTAGGGTAGCCTCCCGGGCGTAAACCTATTATTAGACCCCGGAAGTAGTCCCCCGGGTGCGCGCCCAAGGTTGGCCCCCGGAAGTGGTCCCCCTGGCGAGAACCTAAGGATGCCTCCCCGGAAGTTATACCCCAGAAATCTCACTAGTCACCACGTAAGTCGCACCCCCGAAGTCGCACCCCGGAAGTAACCCCCAGGCGTAAACCTGAAGTTGTCCCCCGGAGGTAGACCCCCGGGTACGAACCTTATAGGGAGGGGTGTACGCGGAAAGGAACGGGGGTGTACGCCTACAGGGTTGGGGTGTACGCGGAATGGGAGCCTATTATTACTATAGAAAAGAATATCCTAAAGTATAAAATAATAATATTCTACCTTATTATAATATGGAAGTTATTTTAGTATCACTAGCGCCCTATAGGGCTGCGCCCGTTCTAGGTTTGCGCCCGTTCTAGGTGAACCCTTCTAGCGGCACCATGGCTCGCCCACAGATCTGATACCAAAACTGACCTTAAGACATCCCCTGCAAACGAACCACGCGCCATTACTGAGTCGTCGTAATGTCTGTTGATACAACATCTTGTTTCGACGGAACTACGGTTCTCGATCTTTCGATACTATGATGTCTTCGGGGCTCATCAGCGCGAGACCCTACGTCTGGTTCGATGGGTGGTATTTTCTTGTGCTTCAACAGCAGACGCTGTCTGACGGCCAACGGCTTAGAAAGCCTCAGACATTGTATTTATTCCTCCTTGACTTTCAATTCGGCAAGCGGACGGCTTCCTTTTTCGAATGCAAGTGATGCTTTTGATTGTCTCAACCTTGTTCAATATTCATGTTTCTCAGCAACTTTTGCGACAACGAGATTTCTGTAGTTGTTATTACACCACAAAGAACACGGGTGCCTGTGTGTCTGAGTACTCTGTTCCAGCCACAATGTCTTTGCAAAGTCTTAGGAATCTATTATTCTGGTGTTCTACATATCGCACATTCATAAACCCCCCAAAGCTTTAGACTTCCTCAACCTCCATTTGCAGAAGCTTTCAAGATCACGTCCACTATCTGTCCAAGACGCACGCACCTACTAAATCCATTGCGAACGGAAATGTTTTCCGACAGGCAAATTTGAACTTAGACAGCGAGATGAACGACATGAGATTCCCAACTGCCACACAAGTGGTCAACAAGGCCTACTTGCTGTACCTTATGCTTGAAATTGACGGTATGTTGAGACCGGATCTCGAAAGTATCAGAAGGCCGAGCGAGCATAATCAGGGTGCGTCGAGGCGCTATACGTAGCCATTGGGAACCCCCAACACGTTCGCCTTGGAACATAGGACCCGGCGGACTCAGAAATTTCGCAGTGCCATGGAAGTCAAAGTCTATGAGGATAGTGGAATTATAGAACATGACCAACGGGTAGCAGAATTCGAATAATTGGAGGCCAGCTTTGAGACGTTGCTCTGCATTTTGACAAGGAGATACCATGAGCGACACTGGCCCTTCAAACGGGGCTGGGAGGAGTTCAAGAAGAGGATGCAGGAGGCGAAGAGAAAGCCGGACGAGTACCAACTCCTCGAAGCCCAGTGTTGATGCTTTGGATTGCAACTGGACCTTGCGCATGTCTGCGTTTGTACATATCCTTGGCTCCTTGATACGCATTGTTAATCAGATAGACTCTGACTCTGTCCCGCTTGTAATCCTGCATACCCGAGTATGTCCATGCGCAGAATCAATCCGACTGAAGCACATGCCGCTCGCTCCGTCGATGGCCTTTGCTATTCGCTCTTATCTACGTTCCCAGAGGCATAGATCAGAGCGAGTGCGGACAAGATGTATCTTGCACCGCCTCCCCTCTCCATGCAGCAGCGCGGACGAATGCTTATCGTACATTAGGTCCAATGACGGGTCTGGTACACTGTAATTACGGATAAATTCAAGGTGCTTGCGAGCGCGACAGAACATACAAGTCTGGAGATGCGAGGCCAGCCTTATCTCCTTCTCCAGGCGTCTAACTTGATCTGATGATCTCCAGCTAGCGTGAATCTGCCCCCAATGGATCTGCAACCCTGTTCTTGGCTTAGTGCCCGCTGCACTTGGAGACTGCCAGCAACTCGCACTTTAGTACACCTCGTACTCATCGATAGTTCTAGTCCCAAACGTGCCATGTCTCATCCATACTCAAAGTCCCGTCATGGATGGCCGTACTTGTCGACCACCCCACCCCTCCACCCTTTGGAGCCTGGTATTGGTGGGGGATTCGGCGAATAACAGCTAAGCGCCCATGCAGCCAACCAATTCGGAGACTTCGCGAATCAGGAACCGCATCCAGACTGTTGGCGGTGATAACCACTAGTTCTCACCACCACGTCTCTGTTTACCGCCCATGACTGGATCATCCTCATATCAAGCTATTTTGGATGATTGCCAACAGATCCAATGCTCGGCGACCCCAATATCGTGCTACCCGCTCCTCACCCATTCTATTGGCGCTCGCCCTCAAAAGCATGGACCCTCCGACCAGGTCTCGAGTATCGGGACCGTTTCGTCTCATACGTCTTGCTGTGGTCCCATCAGAGATAAACTGCTGTTTCAAATCTCCTGCTTGATGTATATGACTTGACGCCCGCCTTCTTTTCCTAGCTTCCATCCCTTCCAGGACTTTTAGGTCTGTCAACGTCGGTATGAGGGTGTAGTGTATAACATGGAACGGTTGAATGATTGTTTGGAGTTGGTACATTCGACCTGGCTGGCCAGTCCCTTGAGCTGTTGCTTTCCACACAGGCTGCAGGACCAGCCTACCCACAAGGAGTTGAGAGGGCTATCGGCTCCAAGAGGCGGTATGGACAAGTCTATAAAAGTCGCATTACGCACTCGCTGACTCTACGCCAGCTACCGAAAATCCTAAACAGGTCTACCATCAACAACCTCGATCATGCGTGCCACCAGTGTACACCCCTTACGAGCAACGTTCCGCGTCAAGTTGTTCTTCTCGCCAACATTCCTTCCCACGCCCTTTAACCTCACACCGTCCGTCGACAAACAACATAGATCGCCTCTCCCTATCCTCGAGCACCATGCGGCCTTTAAGCCGCTTGAGCTTCTCCTCCAGCAGAAGTACAACACGTCGTCCCACCATCGGCGCCCCGTCCGATTTCAGAAAAGTGCAATCTGGGCGCATATCGCCTGTTCGAAGGGCACCGGCGTTTCGTCCTCTACAATTGAGCATTTACCTTCCTGGCAATGAGCTGCCTGAATTACCGACATGCTGGGAGGAATTCGTGAAGGAGGTATCTGAAGAGATAGAAGGCTTGGAACGCCCGGCACCAGCTCTTGTCAAGTCTAAATCAGACCCCATGCTTCTCCGACGTACATCCAGCGCTTTTTCGATCCCGAGGAAACCTGTTGCTTCCAGGTCATCCTCCGTGACTTTCGATGCCTCACGCTTCAGCATGGAAAGCAACTTCACTACGAATACACTAAGCGCTTTGAATGATTTCCCCAAGCCACCAAGGTCACATTCTACCGATCAGTTACGGACGGCTTTTTCAGAACGCAGGTCGAGTATTGCCACTACACGGAGCACCCAGGATTTCTTGAATGCTTTGGATTCTCGTCTTCCACAGCCACCGCCAGCTGCGCTAAGGACCAACTCGGAGCCCAGCTGTGCCATCTACCGAAGAGCCAGCGAGCAGAGCCTACGGCTGCGTACACATCTGGAAGAACGGCAATCTCTCGAGAAGCGCCTGCCAGACCTCATGGAGGAGGTCTCACCCCTCTCTGTCGAGGGGAAGTTCCCTCTATCACCAATTTCCGATCACGACAGCACATTCGAGGCCGAAGTCGTGTGCGCAAAATCCTTGCCCACGCACAACTGGTTCAAACCTACCGTCATCAACGTAATAACAGCCGGCCACCAACATCGGCCTTTGTCCGGCGTCTCTAGTTCGCTAAACCCCTCGACACTCAACCTCGACCCCTTCCATCCCGACGCAGCTGTTAGAGCTCATGGTCGCGCTGGTACCCCCAACTCTTTCACTAAACGCTTCTCCCAATGGCTGCTCAAGGCCCTACCGGCATTGCCAACGATTGAGATGGATATGTCGAGCGAGCACCGGCCCTCTACGTCGACGAGTAGATGGAGCAGCTCGGCCCCTACCGCTCATACGAAGCAAAGCTCAACATCCACATACTGGACCTACGGTGCGAAGCAGTCGCTCGATATGGAGAAGACCATCATGCCGATGAGTCCCGGTGTTGGTGTTGCTTTCTAGATCCTAACAGACCGACCTTACGGGTATTCACTTTATCAAGTGGTATCCGTCAGGGGATCATATCAACCTACTGTCTATTTGATAATACTTTCACTCTGTTAGCGGCGCTGGAGCGTTTATAGATACCCTTTCCGAGGCTTATCCTCGATGTTAATGAGGCTGCATTCCTTCCACTTCGGCTCCTGACGTCCGTCGCTTCCCGTGTCCAACATTTTCTTATCCAAAAGTGACGATAA
>JAABUW010002127.1_pt1 | contig 30929 bp, 52 predicted proteins | sample 5560081 | NCBI WGS metagenome assembly JAABUW01 (sample SAMN10711882, study PRJNA513363) | rock metagenome | isolation source: Antarctica rocks | place: Antarctica: Victoria Land, Knobhead sud | reverse complement strand
TTTTAAAGGTCTAAAACAAAGGAGGCCATTGGCGCTCATTTTAACAAAGCTTCAAGCCCTCTCCAGCGTCACTGGCCTCCTTTGTTTTATGTTTTTTGAAAGAAAAGAACTGTCGAGCAGGCTTTTCTTTAAAAAGTCTAAAACAAAGGAGGCCATTGGCGCTCATTTTGAAAGAGCTTCAAGCCCTCTCCAGCGTCACCGGCCTCCTTTGTTTTATGTTTTTTGAAAGAAAAGAACTGTCGACCAGGCTTTTTTTTTAAGTCTAAAACAAAGGAGGCCATTGGCGCTCATTTTAACAAAGCTTCAAGCCCTCTCCAGCGTCACTGGCCTCCTTTATTTTATGTTTTTTTTTTAAAGAAAAGAACTGTCGTGCAGGCTTTTTTTAAAAGCATAAAACAAAAGAGGCCATTGGCGCTCATTTTAACAAAGCTTCAAGCCTTCTCCAGCGTCACTGGCCTCCTTTGTTTCATGTTTTTTGAAAGAGGGAAACGGTCGAGCAGGCTTTTTTAAAAAGTCTAAAACAAAGGAGGCCGGTGTCGCTCATTTTAAAAGAGCTTCAAGCCCTTCAGCGCCACTGGCCTCCTTTGTTTTATGTTTTTTGAAAATAGGCGATGCGAAGGTGGGTGGCGAGCGAAGCGAGTGCACTTGCCCCGGGTGCCAGTCAGGGGCTGCATCTGATTGTTCACATAGCATATATGAAGACGTGCAAAATATCGGTCGACCAGTTATGGGTGTTGGATGGTCAGCCGGCTTCCGACAGTAGACACGGCTGTGGCAGGGCATCGCGCGCGCGTCTGCGCTTCTCTGGACCACCTGGTAGTTTGCCTGTGACACTGTCGCGCCTCAGCGAGGCCTTTCGGACCGTCGACCCAATCGACCTCAGATGTTCGCGTGGGCTTCAGGCCACGGTTCACTAGAGGCGTGTACAGCCGCCACGCTGCGCCTGATCGAGGAGGACCGCAGCAAGGCGCTGCCGCATCCCAGGCTACACTACACAAGTATGACCACAACGCCGAATTTACATCCACCCGGCACAAGGCCATGCAGGAGGCACTGGAGCTGGGGGCTGCAAGCACGTTATTGCACCGAGAAGCCTTTGCACTGAGTATCTGCAACAGTGACCATTCGTCATGCCTGTTTACTGATATCACTGCAGGGTGCATTGGAGCTGGGCGCTGCATCGACGCTGTCACACCTGATCGAGGAGTTGCAGCGAGGCGCATCTTCTGAGGACACCGCGTGGCGGCACATGGCGGCGCACCTGCTGCGCATCGCCGGTGCGCAACCCTGCTCCATGTTTTCTGAGTAATACCCAAAACGAAAGCGGCTGCGGGTTTTGTTGAATAATAGAGTTGTCGGCCGGGATGCGTTACACTAGACGTGCGCAACGCGGCAAAGGTTGGCGGCAACCTCGCGCTGGCGCGGCAGCGGCTTCTGGAGATCTATTCACAGATGTTAAATTTGGACGACAGTACTCTGCTGACACACAGGCACGCACGTGCGCAACGCTGCGACGATCGGCGGAAACCTGGCGCTGGCGCGACAGCGGCGCCTGGAATCCGACCTGGCGACTGTGCTGATGGGCGGGGGCGCAATCGTCAGATACGTGGAGCTGACGGCTTCAAGCAACGGCCATGATGTCAGGTGCGCAGCTTCGGCAGCGTTACAGAACCATCCGACCATTTCGTTGCTGGCGCGAGTCAAATACATGGGGCTGGCTTTTTCGAGCAATGGTGACGACTCCAGGTGAGCAACCGCAATGCTGGGCAGTCAAGGAACACCATGACTAATTCTGACTTGCTGCCCCAGCTGATGAGGCGGGAGCTGCCAGAGAGTTTCCGGCAGCTTGCAAGGTCCTTAAATTATATCTACTTCAGACAGTTTTATTTTTAAACATTATGTAAACATTATTCACATAAATATATACTGTGCACCGCCAACGCGCGGGCATTGCCATTCCGCAACAGTGCTTCCGAGGAGAAGCCTCTGGACCTCTGGGTCAAAGCGTTGTTGATATTTGACGATGTCAAAATCTTGGCTGGGCCTATGTAACTTTTAGTTCCCTGACTGCTTCAAAAGCCGCGCGGGACTGCTGCACATGCTTCTGCTTCATTGTGCAGCACTGCGTTCGCCGAGGAGCTGCTGAGTTTCGCTGCCGAACTGCTTCTGGTTGTGGGTGTCAGCGTTCGTGAATGGTACCAAAGATTCATGTGGCAACAATTTTTACCGCAGGACCGCGTCTGTGGAGGAGTTTCTGGGCCTCCAAAGCGACTCGCTGCTCCTCATTGTCGGCGTCAGCGTGCCGGTGTTTGTGGCCGGCGCCGTTTTCCGCTCGCACAAGGTGACGACCACTACTACAAATATCTGAGGCTGCGGCTGAGAATTTCTGTAATAATGCAATCCTGAATCAGAAGCAGGCAACATGCTGCTTGTGGCGTCAGGTCGACGCCGCCTCTGCTCGCACAAGGGTACAGGTCGCTTCAATCACCAAGATATTTGGACTGCTACCGATAATTGTTGTCTGCACTCCATTGTTTATGATATAGAGGTCAGTCCTGGAAATCGGTTGCGGCCATCTTTGGCTCGCAGATTACGGGCGCCTTCTATCGGGTGCATACATGAGCATTCTGAAATTCGGTGCCCATCTTGCCTCTGCAAGGAGGCTGCCTCTGCATCTACCTGGCTGGTAGGTGCTGAGTACCAATCTGGACAGACCAAGATGGTTCACACTGGTATGTGGTCGAATGTATCATGGTTCCCACACTCAATGGGCGGTGCTGGTGTTCCGAATCGTTCTTGCCATTCAATCGCGCTGCCGACACGAAACCACAGGTGGCGCAGCGTTTTCTCACCTCGCCACCGCCGCGGCTTACCGCAGCTCGGACTGGATGACAACCCTAGCCTGATAGCTCTATTCGCAACTAATAAGGCTTGGTCAGCGACACAGTAACGACGCTGCACTCGCAGGTGGCACAGCGCTTCTTCAACTCGCACGCCATTGCCAACGGCGCCGTAAGCTTCCGGCGGGCCGGAGACGGCAAGCTGGCAGACGTGCGGGTCGTCATCGGCCACTTCGATACGCCGGAAGTCGGTGCAGAAACCCTCGCATTTTTCCAGCTGCCTTGCTGTTGTGTTCTAACCTCTGTTGCAGTGCAAATGCACAAGGATCTGGGCTTGTAAGGCTGGTTCAGCTGCCAAACGTCACCAACCACACCGTACGCTAGTGCATGTTCCTGCATGCTCCTTTCTGCAATGCTCTCAGGGCATGCGGACCCGTCAGGTGGTGGCATCACGACGGCTGCTCCAGCCTGATGCTGGGCAGCCTGATGAATGAGTCATGAAACATCCCCACAATAGACATCAGACTCTCCAAGCTGCCTGGGGCACGGCTTCCCTGGCGCTGCCAGACATGTGGGGCATCCCCGCAATCGGGCAGCGCTTGGCAGGCGCTGCCCGATTGCCCTCTAGGCACCTCGCACCATTCCCCAGACTATCGCAAGCTGAGGTACTGCACGTAGTCTGCATCCGAAGCCCGTGAAACCTTACAGGTCTTCCTTGGAGTACAGCCGTCAGCCGCACGAGTCCGCCACCAGGTCAGCTCGTTAATGATACGCAGGCACCAGGATTGGCTTGCTGGAACAGTGCCCGCTGCGGGAGGCTGCTGACGGATACGTCTCCTCGCGAGATCTCCAATAGCCGAGTGCATGTGACTGATGATTGCTGTGGTTTGGGTCATATTCAGGCCAGGGCACCTGGAGCGTCGGGCGGCTCGCCGCGGCAGAAAAGGCGCTGCAGGGCCGGCCGCTGACGGCGTGCTCGCTGGTGGCGGCGCTGCGGGCGGCGCGGCAGGGTTTTCCGGGCGCCTGCCAGGATTTCGCGGGTGGCGACGCGCACCCGCTGATGGCGCAGCTGGCGGACGCGATCCTGCTGACGTCCCTGGCGCCGCTGGTCGAGAAGGTGTAGAATCTACGTTAATGATGTTGAAACAGGGAGTCTTTCATCAGTGTGTATTTACCCGTGAATTCCCCTTCGCACTGCCTCACGTGTCGTTTTTCGACTGCACAGCTGCAGCGGGGCTGCTGATCGAGCGTGGCATGCTGCCAATTCGTAATGGCCATCGGTCGGGCTGCTCCTTGTGTGGACGCCCTGCAGCTGCCTGCACATGACTGGCCGGGCAAGGGAACATGCACAATGCCCTTGTGGATCCCGCGCACCCCTTGCATCGCCCTCCTTGCAGCTGGTAGCAGGAGCTTGCCTCCGCCCGGTGTGCAGCCGCCAGCGCCAGCTGCAAGCCTCAGGTCCCAGCACTGTTGTAGGTGTTGCATCACAAATGCTTGGTCCTGCTTCGCAGAGCAGCTGAGACGCAGAGCTCACGGTGATGCTGGAAGCTGCGGGATGAGCATGACGCTGCAGGATTCACCTATCAACTCTGCATACACTGCCCCAAAGGCCAGGCAGATGGAGCAGCTGGCGAGGTCGCTGAACACTGTCACGATGCAGCCGCCAGTAGTCGGCTGTGTCAACAGCAAAGGGCAATGAGGCGTTTGGCCCTGCAGGACGGCCAGAACGCGCAGCTGGCGAGGCTGCTGGATGCTGTCGCGATGCAGCCGCCAGGCGTGGGGAGCGGCCGGCAGACATGGCCTGACTACAGCTCGCAAGCGCCGCCGGTGCACCTCCCGGTGGAGAAGGACGCGGTCCGGCTGCAGGTAGGAATCCTATGTGTGATGGCACATGATCATACGAGACCCCAGAACAAAGCAGGGGTCATGTTTCAACGGCCGAACTGTAGCGGGGAGGTGCAGCCCTTGCGCCTGTTTGTTGAGAATGTCAAATGTCAAATTAAGACCGCCTATGCAGCTTAGGAAGACGATCTGTGAACAACTTGCAAGCCGTACCACCACGGGAAAACGCTGCTAGCAACACTTTGCCGGCATGGTTAGGTTTTAATCAAATATGTCTGGTACAACCTAATTTTAGTTTTGCGTCTTATTTTGAACGCCAAAAAAGGCGGGGAAGAACACCACCACGTGCCTCCAAACGGGTTTCGCAGCACCGCCCACACGTTCTGCTTATGTAATGCTCTGACACACCGCACACCCTGGCAGCGCTGCTGCACTCAGAGCTGAGGAGGCAGCGGCTGCATGCGTGCGCAGCTGGAGGCTCAGCAGGCGTGTACTGTTCACTGCAAGCGAAGCCAGAATCAGTATGCGGCTCTGTGATCGTCCACCTGCATGCAGAGGGATATCGCCGGAGCAGCCTTTGTCCGCTATTCACGGTTGCGGGTTGTGCTGGCTGTAAGACCAGAGAGGTCTTTGCTTGTCCTCTAACTTTCTTAGCGAACAACCTCACAAGCCGGCAGATGTTGTTCATGATATTGCAATAGGAAAGGTCGCGTGCTCATATGCAGGCCCTGCGGCAAGGCGATGCATGCGTCGGACACGGCGTCAGCAGTGAAACGGCTGTTTGCTGACAAGATATCTACAGTCAAGTGCCACAGGCAACCCGGCGTGTCCACCACTCAAGCTTCTCAGTGCCGCAGGCAAGTGGCGAGGCGATGTATACATCCGACATTGGAGTCGGTTGCGAGCAGCTTTTTGCCGCGACGGTGACGACGACGACAGCCGCCGCGCGTATCGAGTACGTGGAAACCTCAGCAGCGGAGAAGGTGTGCATTCCTTCTATCTTGATTCAGATCTTTTGTAGATGCTTAAACTGTTGCGAGTGACCAGTGGCCGTGACGCTCGCCGCTGCGCGCATCGCATCGGTCGGCACCTCGGCGGCGGAAAGGTGCATGCCTCTCGATTCTGTCGGCAGATTTGTGCCGGTTTGTGCTGCTGCGGTGACGCAGATGACTGCCGCAGCGCATGGCGACGCTTGACACCTCAGAGGCTGGGAAGCTCATGCAATATAATTCAATGTACTTTGCGACTTCTCTTAAGTTTACACTCTGTGGACCCCGTGTAAAGGGTGTCCATGCACGCTGCTGCAGAGGCGCTGCTGCGCAGAGACTGACCAATCTCGCTTGAGCTCAGTTAGCCAGGCGGTGTCATTGATCGTACACAATGTACTGCCGTGCAGATGCCGGGCTTTGTGGCCTTCATCAGCGCAAAGGACGTGCCAAAGCGCGGCCGTGACAAGGTCTTTGGCGACCTGCTCTTTGCTACGGACACCGCAGATTACGCTGGCCAGCGCATTGGCCTGGTGGTTGCGACCTCCCAGGCAAGGCTTCACCAAAGAATGCAGTTGCTCAGTCATCTCCTCCCGAATATCAGTCATATGCGGCAGACAGCGTTTCAATATGCATGGCATCTATTGACACACCCGAGGGCTGTGTTCCGACAACAACGCGGTCAAGGATCCCGATCTCGCACAAGCCAGCTGACTTGTTTGCAGTTCCCACTGACGTGCAGCGAGCAGCGGAGGATGCCGCGGCAGCGGTGGTGGTCAAGTACAGCCGGAAGGATATGCAGGTGATATTTGCTTGACGCCTCAGTGCACCCACCACACAACATGCTGTGCTTCGGCGACAAATCATTCCTGCATTGTGTCTCCAGTTCACTCAGTGTGTACTCTGCCAGCTGAAGAGCAGTCTTGCATTCTGAGACCGACCACCTGCTTCCCAGGGCTGTGACATGGCGCCGCCGATCCTGACCATTGCAGACGCCGCAGCGGCCAACTCCTTCTACGACATCCCAAGTGCGCATCATCTCTCGTCTGGGATTTGCACACCCCTGGTGTATTCGCTCCTGCAGTCTGGAAACAGCAAGGAAAAGAACTGACTGCGATTGACCAGTAGTTTGAGAGCCCAACATCTTTTGCTGGTTTTCCACTGCCCCTGGTTCACTCTATATTTAAAACCCTTGGGTGTGTTGGCAGGCCTGCAGGACGAGGACCCGGAATGCTCAGGGCGGAACGCCGACGAAGTGGACACTGCTGTCTTTGCCGCGCAGCACACGATCTATTTTGTGATCAGCATACAAAAAAGTGTGTATGCGAAGTGTATGGATTCCCTGGGCAGGCCTGCGGGATCCGGACCCGGATGCCGCGGCGCAAACTGCCGAGAAATTGCTTGTCACGCTCCACAAAACGAACAACATGGTCCAGACCTCACGTCTATTCGGATTCATCTCGGCAGGTCTGCGAGACGAGGACTCCGAGGCTGCAGCGCGGAACGCTGACAAAGTGGACGCTGCTCTCGCCGCAGCGTCGCACACCATCCGTGGCGCAAAGTACACAATCGGCTCGCAGCAGCACTTCTACATGGAGCCGCAGGTGTGGTGTCATATTGAACATGTCGCAGAAAATTGAAACCGGAAACCCAAAACCACGCCACCAGCGGCGCGAAGGCACATCATTGGCTCGCAGCAGCACTCTCACATGGAGCCGCAAGTTATGCAAGCGCTCAGAATTTGCAGGTTGGATGAAATTCTGCCACCATCCCTTGTTGCATTGCTTCTGCACAGAACCGCCTGTACCGCCGAGCAGTCAGTCACCGATTGCTGCAAATTGGAAGGAGTTGTCTCACGCCTTTCGCCACCTGTGTGTATCTGCTTTGCTGCAGGCGGGGGTGGTGGTGCCGGAAGATGGCGAGCAGCATCACGGTGCACTGCGCTACACACCTCCTGGAATCTAGCGCCGTCAGCATGCATGTCAGGATCGTGTGACGCACTGTGATTGTGTTGTTGCGCAGGCGGCAGTGGCGGTGCTGGACGAGGACGGCAGCATCACTGTGCAATCTGCGGCGCAGAGCATGGACAGTGTGTCATGAAAGGTCTGCGCAGGCGACAGTGGCAGTTTTGGACGAGGGCGGCCGTATCATGGCGCACTCTGCGACGCAGAGCGTGGATGCAAATTTGTTGAATCACATACCAGGCGCACTCTGCAACGCAGTCCACAGATGCAATCCTGTTGGACCACACATTGAGGTTGCAAATTTCTTGCACAGGCGGCGGTGGCGGTGCCGGACGAGGGCGGCAGCATCACGGTGCACTCCGCGACGCAGAGCGTGGACGCGGTGCAGCGGGTCGTGGCTTCCACCCTCGGCATCCCCTTCCACCAGGTGCGGGAATGCATGTCACAACTGCTATCATACACTGCAACAAGCACAGCCATCGTGAATTCAACAGCGCGGTTTTGGGAGCCATGCAGCGGGTCGTGGCTTGCACCCTGGCATCTACCAGGCGACCTTCAGACATATTGTATCTGCAGGATTTCGAAGTTGAGAGTATGCAGGGCGGCGGCGCGATGCAGCGACTGCCGGCTTGACCTGAGGCGGATTGCCATCCACAATTTGCAATTGCCAAGTCTCGTGGAGCCTGGAGCTCTGACACTGTGACAGCCCGACCCGAAATGCTCCTCGCTCTTGTGCATGACTTGCACTGGCAGTGGCCTGCATTCAGGAGCAGGGCAGTCCAGCGGTTGACAGGTCGTGCGGCAGCTCAGATAGTTCTGATGCTCACGGCCTCGTAATGAAGGGCTTCCTTGGCCGTGGTGTGGCGCTTCCAGTGTCTTGTGCTGTGCGTGCACCCGTTGAAGCGCGCTGACAAACTTGCACCCACCAGCAGCAGGCCGGTACTGCAGTATGCGTATTCCTGACACGCAATTGTCAGGATGAAATCCTAGGGATAGCGATGTCATGCGACTGCGGCTTGTGTGAATGAGGTGGTGTGCCGCCGCCTGGGCGGCGTCTTCGGCGGCAAGAGCTCGCGCTGCCTGCCGGCGGCCGCTGCTGACTCTCCGAATTTGCCTGTTTCGGTATTTTCTAGCTCCACTCGTGCAGGTCAAAGTGGTGTGCCGCCGCCTGGGCGGCGCCTTTGGCGGCAAGAGCTCGCGCTGCCTGCCGGCGGCCGCCGCTGCGTCGGTAGCGGCCACGGTGCTGAAGAAGCCTGTGCGCTACGTACTGAACCGGAATGATGACATGCGCCAGAATGCAGGTTTGTAGTTTATTGTTAGAAGAAATTGTGTTTTCGACAATGCCACAAGGTGTCGGACGAGCATCTGCCAGAGGCGGCGGCCACAGTCCTGAGAATCATGCAACACGCGCTGAAACGGATCCGGAATATGCCATCATGCAGCGCTGGCGATGTCCATCAATTGGCAGCTGGCACCTGATGCTGTGCGGGCCTCTGCACAACGGACATTACCTTTTGCCGCAATCCTGCAGGCCGCTGCGCAACGGAGATCACGTACGACGTGGGCTTCGAGGCTGACGGCAAGATTACGGGGCTGCGCATCGACGGCGCGATGCTGGCGGGTGCGGTGCAGGACCTGGCAGGGGATGACGCATCGCTGCTGAAGACCGGCGCCGACATGGTACGTTTTCCCAGAATGTGTTCAGAAGCTCTCGAAATTTGTGGGTCAGGCGCCAATGCTGCGGGCGCATTGCAGGACCTGGCAGGAGATGGTATGTCCTGCTATCAGTTGTCGTCGATGCAATTCGGCAGAAGCTTTGGTAGCATGTCATGTCACTGATGACGCGGGGATCACGGTGAAGCTGGCAGTAGTCAGCCCTCTGCTTTGCGAACGAAGGCTGGATGCTGTTGCGCCGCACTTCACTCCCCGCTTAGAGATGCTGTCACACATTAAACGCAAGGAGTGAAACTTCGCCTTGCACGATCCATCAGCGTGCACGTGCACTGCAGTCAATCTTTGAATCGAGGGCTGCTGTGCAATCCAATCCAGAAGTGAAGCTGAAACTGGCGTGCGTCAACCTCCCGCCGCCAAGATCAGTATGAAAACCTCTGATATGAGCGCCTTTTCTGACCTTGCAGGCATATTCCATTCCGGCGCTGGAGGTCAGGCTGAAGATGGCGCGGGCCACCCTGCCGCCACCCACCATCGCTGGTCCCTATCAAGAGCTGAGACCTGTATCATAACCTCGCTTCAATGATGTTGCAGGCGTATGTCATTCCGGCGATGGAGGTCAAACTGAAGCTGGCGCGGGCCAACCTGCCGCCACACACCATCATGCGCGGGCCGGGGTACCTCCAGGCTGTCATGATCATCGAGCAGGTGTGCTACTGTACGTGTATTCTTTGCAGTGTTCCCGGGCTGTCGCTTCCGACTATGCTGTCGTTATGAAGGACACTGCAGTCCGAGTCTGAGCCACCCTGCAGTCTGCAAGTTGCCCACCTCACAGCAATGTATGCTCGCTGTTCTGGTCCGTTCTCGAGCATGCTTCATTGTCCACCCTCCACTGGCACTCATGTTGAGCAGGCAGGATGGTGGCCCGGCAGGATGGTGGCGATTTCCATTCTGATGATGCTTGTGGATGGCGACACAATGCCAACAGTGATGATCATCTGTAACAGCGGTGTTAGCGAGTGTGAGCTTCATCTCTCTGCAGATTCTTGAGCACATGGCGGCATAGATGGGCACGAAGCCTGCTGCCGCACATCACAAAGTTTTCATTCGCTTCATATGTGATGCGTGGCATGGTTCCTATGCTCATATGTGCCTCATACAGATTCTGGAGCATGTGGCGGCAGCAGCGGGGTTAAATGCCGCTGCCGTGAAGCAGCGCAATTTCATCTCGGCGCCAGAGCAGTGTCTGCCAGACCCTTTTGCGGCTGCAGCTGGCAGCGACGACTCGGCAGCAACTGGGGGGCCTTCCCTCGATGGGGCGGCCGGCGGCGACATTGCCATAGCCAGCGACATTGCCACAGCCAGCGACGTTGCCGCAGCCAGCGAGGAGAGCGGCGCCGCGGGCTTCCCGGTCCTCAGCATCGCGACCGACGGCACGCTGAGTATGGCGGCGGCGGCAGCGGTGGCAGCCGGCAGCGCGGGTAATGCAGGCGCCGCGAGCCGTCAGCGGCCGTGCTTTGCGGGGCCAGCGGCAGGGCTGGCAGAGAGCGAGCAGGTGAGATATCAATCACACTCTACGTCACATGTATGTTTGCAACGCAACACGGAACGTGACCAGCCCGGTGCACACTGCAAGGTCGCCAGAGTTCCACAAAGCGCACATCCAGACCTGACCTTCAGAATTATTGTGCGCGTTACCCTATCACGGCCATCTGCCAATGTCCAAGTGCTCATGCTCATGCTGACGGTATCGATGAAACCGGGCAGACGCATTGCATGCTGCGCAGGTGCTGAGCATGGCGTCGAGCAAGCGCTTGAAAGATTGCTGTATATCCTGGTCTTGCTGTTCTGATGACACCAAACGGGATTGCACACCCATCTACGCAGGTGCTGAGCACGGCGCAGGGCAAGCGCTTCAAGGCGTCGCTGTTTACATTGCCTCGCATCTGGTCGCAGATCCAGGTGCGGCGTGAATCTGGGATGTGCAGTGTTTGTCGGTATAATCAGTGCGCGACCCATGGCTTACGCCACTGCATGAAGGCCCTGCATGCCCAGAGAGGATGCGAGTGCGCGATCCCGGGAAGGGTCATGACATGTCACACTGCCGGATAAGGGCATCCCAACAAAATCATCCAAGCCGGGGGGGAATGGCATGACATGCCGTATTGTGCACCGGCAGTGCATCGTGTCATCGATTGCCTCGGCTTTTGGTAACACCGCTGCCTCGATTTCGGCCCTGCAAGGCATCCAGATGTTGGGACGTTTCAGGCCTGCCTTGCGGGCTCCCATGAATTTCTGTCTATAAGCATGGTACAGGGGGATCGCAGGGCGGACTGGGCACTGCCTGCGCACAGATACAACCTCAACTCACATTCAATGGACACCACTTGTGGGGGTGCACAGGCTAAGGCAGACTTTGCGAGGCGGCAGCAGGAGGTGAAGGATTTCAACGCAAAGAGCGCGTGGCGCAAGCGCGGAATCGCCATCACGCCCTGCAGGTTTATGCACTGTCGACTCGCCTGCATGCATTTGTTTCGGGCTGAGGCTTGGCAGCAGCTTTTGTGACAAAGGAAAGGACGAGGCGGGCTCTGTCTGGCTGCCAGAGTGCCGCAAGCCCACCAAACGCCCGGCATGACATGTGGAACTGTCACCGGACTTGCCTGTTTAATCAGGTGTAGCTTATCGTCCCTGGACGCCTGCTGCATGCCCATGCGCGCAGATGTATCTTCAGTGTCAGGAAGTGTGCGCAAGAATGGCCTGTGCACTGGGATGCCCGTCTTATCAATCTTTCCCATGTTTATATTTGATGTGAGCTATTTGATACATGCAGGTTCGATGCCAGCCCGCCGGCGATGTCCGGCAGCGTGCGCGTGTATGCTGACGGCAGCGTGCTGGTGGCTTCAGGCGGCCTGGAGATGGGCCAGGGCCTGCACACCAAGGTCAAGCAGGTGCGACCGCTATTCGTCGCTTGTGTGGTCTGCAAGAAGTCCTGTATAACCCATCGTGGAGGAATCAACATACCTCAAGATTCGAGTACAGCTCCGTACTGCTGGCATCGGGCGGCCTGCGGATCGGGCAGGGCCCCCACACCAAAGTCAAGCAGGTGCGGGCGCTGTTCATCACTTGTGTGTCCTGTGCAACCTTCAATATTAAAGACTTGGCAAATTCTGTAACCTTACAGAAAACTTAGGGTTTAGGGTTTGCTGATGGCGGTGGGTGGCCTGGAGATGGGTCAGGGCCTGTACGCCAGAATGCAAGCAGATGTGCCACTGTCTCACTACGCGTGTGAGCACGTGCTGTAGTCCTCAGCCAGAACCAGCTCAGCGCTGCTGGCATTGGGCGGCCCGGTCTAGCAAGCGCAGCGCAGCGCAGCGCAATGCGGCCTCTGTCTTCGTTTTCGTACAATATGAAGTCTGTGCCCTCCGGGTTGAAAACCACAGGCATGCCAATGGCTGTGCTGGAGATGAGGCAGAGCGCTTGCGCACCGTGGTCGAAATGGCGTTCCACATCCTTGTCCTGTCATTTTGAGTCTTGCTGGGCATTGCTGTGCGCCACTACGGCTGTGGTATGCACAAGGCCTGGTGCGGGTGACAGCGGCGTCACAGGGCGCTTTCATCTCTCGGGCTCACCTTGGATCCAATCGCAGTCACACTTGCAGGCTCGCTCGTGTGTGCTGCCGGGTTTCCGGCAGACCTCGAGCATGTGCGCGCCCCGCGCCGCACATCTGGCGCGCAGATGATGCGCCATCGTCGTCAAAAGCAGGCGAAGTCAGCCACACGCTTCAAGCAACGTCGCTCAGGTCTCTCAAGCGGTGTATGTAGCCGCGTACAGCCGTCAATGTAACGTGTTTCCCTTATCTCAAATTTGGCTCGCAGTTTATGTGGCGTTGTCCTCTGCAGATGGAGGCGTGCACTTGGCGGAGTGGAGCCAAGCGACGCACGGCGCGCATCGAGTTTGTGTCAGATACAACCATTCGCTGAAAACAGAAAACCTAGGGTTTCCTGTATTCGCAAGTGGCAACGCACAGGCAGGGTCGCGCAGTGCCGGGTGGAGAGCCGCTGATAGCTGAACCTTGCTTCCTCCCACAGCATCATTTTCCTTCCACATTACTGCCCTACAGGGGCGCTTAGGCTTGCTCGCGTCCTGGGTCGGCTCAGCTGTTGGCGGCAAGGCGCACCTGCCCTCTGTGTGGCTTGCGGCATTACAGGCGTTTCCTGCGCTGTTCCGGAACACTGTGGCAACGACAGACCTGTTTGCTTGTCCTCCTTTGCAGTTGTGCCTGGTGGAGCGGCTCAGCGGCTGCAGCTGCCGTCGCTGGAATTGGGTGTGAGGCAGGTAGAACCAATAAGCAGCCCCAACAATTGCGCATGGACATTCGCAGACGGCATCGCACACGCTCGGCAACGTGGTGCCTGGCGGCGCGTCACTGCTGCTGGCGCGCATCCCATTTGGACAATTCCCACAACGTCAATGACCCTTGTGATCTCTGGCGCGCACGCTGGGTCGCGCGGCGCGTGGCCGCTGCCAGGCGCAAACTCAAACAAGCAGCTTGATGTTGCAGATGGCGGCACACACGCTGGGTCAGGCGGTGCCGGGCGGCGGGCCGCTGCCGCTGGCGCGCATCAAGGTGGGCGACACCGGCAGCGAAGGCCACCCCGGCTGCGGCGCCACCTGGTCCTCCACCGGCTCAGAGTCCGCCTGCGAGGTGTGCAATGCCATGAACATATATGGCTTCCTGTTGAGCTGCGTGATCAAGCAGCCATTTTGGTGGAGGGTGGGCGTCACCGGCCACCCCGACTGCGGCGCCACTGGGTCGTCAACCGGGACGGACTCAGCCTGCGAGGTACCAGTGACTTTACATAAGATCTTATGATCCTCTGCTCTCTCTACAAACCACCACAGACGCTTTGGTGGAGGGTGAGCGACACTCGCGAGGGTCACCGGCTGCAGCAACACCTCGACTTTACTGTTGTGCGGCGCTCCTGCTAGGTCAGGGCCCTTGCATGGCCTCTGCTGCAGATCCGGGGCTTGACCGCCCTTCCTGGCATGCTGAGCCACATATCCGCCAGTGGGCGGGTATGCCTCGCAGGGTGACGCAGCAAAATTTAGCGCAGTGGCCACCTGGTGCAATGCCGCAAGTTTCAGTAACTAATCAGGCGGAGCCTAGTGCAAGGCTATGCGGATGCGGAGACTGGCCACAGCACAATGCAGAGGCTGGGGAAAATGAGCAGCGTCATGGTAGTCAAAATCGTGGAACCCGTGCAGCAGAAAGATACGCAGCGGAATGGTGCGGCACTCGATATTCTGTGTTGCAGGCAGTGCGGCTGGCGTGCGAGAGGGCGGTCGAGAGCATGGCACTGGTAATCAAGGACGCCAAGCCGGGCGCAATCCGTTGAGCATGCGTGCCGCTCAATGGTCTGAGTGTTGACACTGCTTGTATCTTCGTTCTCAGGCAGTGCGGCTCGCGTGCGAGAAGGTAGTCAAGAGCCTGGCGCCCATTGTGAAGGACGCTAAGCCGGGCGCCACGTGGAATGACATCATTGAGGCGGCGCAGGGCGACGACGACGGCTTTGCGCCTACGAAGGTGCGTGCTGGGACAGTTTTTCACGAGTTTTGTGCCGAACCAAGTTCAACAGACACAAGGCAGCCTGGGACGGCATCATTGACGCGATGCAGGGCGATGATGGTGGCCTCGCGCCCACCAAGATGTTAATACCCCGAACCAGTTGTCCAAGTAATTTTCTGTTGTAGCTGTTACCGAGTTTGCCCCGAGGTGGCGATGTCGTCGAGGTGGTGCAGGGTGACGACAACGGCTTCATGCGCACGAGAGGACTGATATTAGCGCAGATCAGCCGATGATTACATTGTCGCTGTTGAACTTTTACAAGATGCGGTCTCGATGCACCTTGATGTGCGCGTCAAAACGGATTTCCGGGACCGCCAACGGCAAGTCTGGAACTGCTTCTGTCGCCAGCGCTGCCTTTGACACTGTGACTCAAAGGACCGCCGTGAAGTCGTCGCCGGAGATGCCAGTAGCACTTCATCTTGATGCAGGCCGCACTACAGGGTGTTCCCAGCATGCAGGTTACCTGTGTACACACACCGCTGGTGTGCATACACGCTCTTGCATGGTTGAATGTATCGGGAATGGCCACCGACGCTGCAGCAAAGCAGATGAAGCTCAAGTCTTTCTCGGCTGTTAGCTGCATTCTCGGCTGCTAGCTGAACCTTGCTTCCTCCCACAGCACCATTTTCCTTCCACATCACCGCCCTACAGGTGTGATTAGGCTTGCTCGCGTGCTGGGTCGGCTCAGCTGTTGGCGGCAAGACGCACCTGCCCTCTGTGTGGCTTGCGGCAGTGACAGGCGTTGTCCTGCGCTGTTCAGGAACACTGTGGCAACGACGGAATTTTTTTGTTTTTGCTTGTCCTCCTTTGCAGTTGTGCCTGAGCGAGCTGGCCTGGTGGAACGGCTCAGCGGTCGGCGACGACAAAGCCGACAAGGAGCAGCTCGCCGGACCGACACAATTTCGATGTCGGCTTAGCTCTGCGCCAAATTCACTTCCTTGTAACACCTTGATTACCATTTGGATCTGTGGCCCTACAGGTGTGCCTGAGCGCGCTGGCATGGTGGGACGGCTCAGCGGTCGGCGGCGACAAAGCCGGCAAGGAGCAGCTGTCTTATGTAGCCTTCGGCGCCGGCATCTCAGAGGTGAGCGACCCACCTGCATTACCTCTTGAACTCCTTGAACCCATGTGCAAGGCTTTCACCTGATTCCAATTTTGGAGTTTTTGCTGAGTTTTTGTGTGGGTTTGCGTGTGACAGTTGCGGCGGACGTGCACGTGCTGGCAGAGAGCTTTGACAGAAATGTTGTGTGTGTTTTAAAGAGATCATCCTGTTGTCTCCAGATGATTGTGCTGACGAGGGAAGACGCTCCGACATCGAGATTCGGCAGACTTGACATTGATAACAGTTCATGGCTTCAACTTCACAGGTGGAGGTGGATGTGCTGACGGGGGAAAAGCTGCTGCTGCGGTCCGACATCCTATTTGACTGTGGCCACAGCCTCAACCCGGGCATCGACATTGGCCAGGTTTGCTTCATTTCCCGTCCCTCCAAGCTTCTCCCGCCGTTCCCACCACCCTCTCTCGCCAAGCATTGGGCGTGCGCCAAGCTGTGTCATGAGAGGTCGCATTCACGGCACCGGCACTCGCGTCATGCTGGCGCTGCTGGCGGTTCAACGGTTGACTCTGTGTGGCACAAGCCAGCATCTACTGTCAGCAGCATCCAAGGATAGCCGAGACAAGGCCGTGCCTATGTGTCGTGCCTCCGAGCTTCCATTCGATGGGCACACAACAGGCTGTCAAAATCATCCCTTTTTGCAACTCGTGTGTGGCCAGAGAGCGCTTTGTGCAGGGCCTGGGCATGCGGACGCTAAATCACTTGTGATATCCAAGCGCAGGTGGAGGGCGCCTTTGTGCAGGGCCTGGGTATTCAGACGCTGGAGGAGGTGGTCGTCGCCGACGATGGCCGCCTGATCACGGAGGGCACCTGGCTGTACAAGATCCCGACGCCGACGGACATCCCGCGCCAGCTCAACGTCACCTTCCTGGAGGTGAATCCACGTTCATCTGTGACAGACCGATGGACTCTATGAACAGTTGCCGACTCGTGAGTCGTGACAGAGGGCACCTGGTTGTACAAAGTGCCGACGCCGACCGACATTCCCCGCAGCTCGATGTCGCCTTCCTGGAGGTACCTTGAATCTCTCACACATCAGAATTGATGCAACTCGAGTGCCGCATTATGACGGAGGCCACCTGGCTGCACAAGATTCTCACGCCGACATCGCCTGCCAGCTCAAGGTCACCTTCCTGGGGTAAAGCCAATCATACCACATAGCTTCTACCAGAGAATTGTAATTTGACGGCCCGCCTGGTGACGGAGGGCACTGCCTGTACAGAGCGTCATAAGTAGCAGTGCCAGCGGTAAACCGCGCCTCATGTTATCCACCTGTGTTTGTCTTCCACGCCATCTTCCCCTATAGTCTGGTTCCTCTGGTGCAGGACTCGCCCAACCCTAAGGGCATCATGAGCAGCAAGGCCAGCGGCGAGCCGTGCCTCATGCTCTCCACCGGCATCCTGACGGGGCTGCAGAACGCGGTGGCGGCGGCGCGCGCGGAATTCGGCGGCGACTGCAGCGGCGCTGGCGGCGCTGAGAAGGTTTGCAGACACGCTCGACCCACATTGTCCATTCAGATGTCGTGCAGACTCGATTGCATTGCGGAGTGCTGGCAGGACGTGCAGTATCCTGCTGCAGCGGCAGTGGCGTCAGCATCTCGTGCCGCATGCGGCTGGCCCGCTGATGTCTGCATGCCTCAGTGAATCGGTGCTTGCCTTGCTCGCGACAGCCGCAAAGCCCGTGGCTGCGATGCGACAGCTGCGAAGCCCGTGGCTGCAATGCGCACTCTCATATTTTCGACGTCCCTTAACTCCCGCGTTCACTCGATCTGCATTGTCTGCGCAGGCCGAGTGGCATGCCCTGACGGCGCCAGCGACGACCGTCAAGCTGCGCCAGGCGGTCGGCGACTGTTCCGTCGCTGACGTGCTGGAGGCGGCGCTGAATCACGGTGGTGGCAGCTTGGCGGGAGGGACCTCCAGCGACGGCAGCTGGGAGATGCTGTGATCCTGTCCAGCTGCTGACATTTTGCTGGCTGCCCCAAAATCCGTGGCTGCGGCGTAAAAGCAGGCCGGCGGGTGGGTCCTGCAGCGAGGGCAGCTGGGAGATGCTGTGACTTCTATTTGGCCGCTGACATGCTGCAAGTCCCGGTGAATGAACACGCCGCATGGCAGGCACTACAGGCACTGGCCGGCAGGCGGCGCTACATGTGTCAAGTCCAACTGGGCGGGAACAACGGGCAGGCAGTGTTTGACCATCTGAGCGGCAGTCCGGCGGCAGGAAGCTCCAGTGAGGGCGGCCGGGTGGTGTGTTGTATCCCAATGGCGGCAGAGCCGCCTGCGAGGACGCCCAGCACTGTGTGACACCATGTTCCGCGCCGAACTAAGAGTGCCGCGCATATGGCCAGAGCAGCCTGCTTAAGTTCGCCACGCGCTTGTCATGTAACATTGCTTTGAGCCTGTTTGGGCACGCCCCGTTTCACGCCCCGTACCACGAGAAGAAAACCAGCTGCATAATGTATGGACATGTGATTATAGTTTTGAGCATGGTTCGCGTTATTGTGCCTGGCTGCTCAAAGATTGGTGCTACCGTAATTCCGACGCGTTAAATTCTGCCGAGACCTTTGCACGTCATGCAAACGGTATCTACTGCCCTCGACAATGAGCGAAGGTGGCGATGCAGACAGATGGGCCGCCGCTGTTGAAGGGCGGCTGGCCGTGGCTGCAGGCGCCGGCGCGGCGGCAGCTGCCGGCCGCAGGAGCATTCTGGGGCGCCCAAGAGTGCTTGTGCGCCTTGTTGATCGGCCACGGTTCAGTCCCGATGACCAGCAAGCATGTATCATACTCTCCTTTCACAACGAATTAATGGCAAACAGACGGAGAGGAGATACTGCAGCGGCGATGCACAGCCCGAAGGTCAAGGGTCCGGGCTGATGGCCTTTTCCACTGGCCTTTTCCAAGAGGCAGCATGCGGAACACGAACCGTAATCAATGGCAGCGGTGCTCAGTGGGGCGGCAGGACATCACTAACAGCGAGCGCAGCCGGTGCCGCGAGGCAAGCGGCGGGCCGGGCCAGCATGCTGGCCTAGTGCCACTCGGAAGCAGCCTGCCTGTGCGGCAAGGTTGTGTGGTAGTTTTCCAAGGGATTCAAAACCAACGGGTGGGGTGGCCCCAGGGCCACACACAAAGGGGGGGCGAGCCCCTATAACCTCAGCGGACCGCACAGGTGCATGTCAGGAGCCCGCGGGCTGCGGGAGCGGGCACCACAAAAGCTCAAGCGATCAGTCTCCAGGGCCAATGCCAAGAGAAGCTGAATTACATCACAAAACAAAACCACAACCTGCAAACAAAACCAAAACCCACACCAGCTGCCAAGCGACACAAATCGAACGACCTCCTCCTGCTGCAGCTGGCTGCAGAAAACTGACGAAGGGCCCCTCAGCAGCGGACTCTTGCCACCGCTGCAGGGCTCTTCCCATTTGCATGTGATAGAACCCGCCGCGCGCTCCTAGGCGCCCCCCTCCAAGCGGACGACCGCCCACTGCTGCGACTCGTTGCTAAACTTGATGAACGGCCCCTCAGCGGCGGAATGCGGCCACTGCTCTTGGGTCCTCTCAATGCACAGAACTCCGTGTGGGTCCGCTTTTGTTTTTCTCGACATAACATCCCAGGCCCATCGATGCATGGTCACGAATGAGGGTAGCAGTTTCTGCTGTGTGGCGATAACGAGGCTGGAAGGCAATAAGCACAACATAGCCCAGGCAAGAGCGGTCCGGAATGGTTAGCTGTCTGGCGATGTGAGCTGTTCTGTATATGAGCGATGGCCAATAATGGCGTCAAGGACAGGCAAAACACACAGACAAACAACTAGGTGTTCATAGAAAGCGCGAATGCACGCGCAATGCCCTGCCGTAGCCGCGTCTACTTTCGGAAGCCAGCTGTTCACCCAGCACTGGGCAGCAGCCCTGCCGATCAAAGCTGCTGCCGCTGTCGTGCTGAGCCGCTGGTGCACTACCGAGACACCGTGGCGTCTCCAGAGGTCGAATGCTACGCTGGCAGTCTCCAGGCTTCGCTTCTCCCAGGCTGCCGCCTGCTAAGGCGGGCGCACAGATTGGTCGGTGATTGGGTGCACTGCTGGCGGCTACTGGCGCCCGTATGGTGCCGCCCACGCCAGGCAGCTGGAGTCGGCTGTATAACTGTTGCCACAGGCCCTCCGGGCGGCTGCTGGAGCCGGGCGGAGGCGGCAGTGTCGCCGTGGCAAGCTTTTTGCGGTATGCAGCACTGCACAGCAATTGCTACAACCCCGGGCGCTGCGGCCCGAAGAGGGACACTCTCGAATGCCGCACGGTGTGGTGAAGCAGCCGTCGGCCCCACCCTGGACGGCCGAGGCCCGCCCCTCGGCCTGGCGCGCGGGCAAACGAGATGCGGATCCTTTTGCTTTTCTCGACATTACATCCCAGGCTCATCGATACATGAACACCAGTAGGGGTAGCTATAAGGCTGAAAAAGCGAGGGAAGGCGGCACATGACGGTAATGCTGCGGCGCTGTCCAGCCCAAAGGCCAAGGGTCCGGGTCCAAGCTGAATCGCTGTATGCTGAATTCATTCGAAGGGGCAATATGCGGAACACTGATCGTGAGCAATGGCCAGTAATGGCGTCACGGGCAGCGGTGCTCGGCGGGGCGGCAGGACATCACTGACAGCGAGCGCCGCCGGTGCCGCGAGGCAAGCGGCGGGCCGGGCCAGCACTCGGCTGCAGCCCGCCTGTGCGGATCCGTGCATAAAAAAGCATGCGGGAAATGTGACTTTATAATCAATATTTTTGGCGTGAATCATCATCAATATCAGTCTGAAGCGTTTGATCAATCATCGTGACACATAACGTCCGCATGGATAACTGGTTAGAGCGTTCGCCTCACACGCGAAAGGTCGCGAGGGAGTTCAGACCTCGCTCCGTGTAAAATTGAAATTCTTGGATGACATTCCGCCGGGTAAACATCTTTCCTGATCAAAGTCCTTGCTTTTTTTCGCCGCACTTTGCTTGGCTGATCGTCGGCGACCCTACCGACTGGCTGTTGCGCGCATCTACGTAGGTATGTCACAATGCGGCGCACTCTGCTGGGGCACAACACCGCAAGTGCACGCGCCCGTTACTGCCCACGTCATCTTGAGCAATGATTTGCTTACGACGCAAACCTATCACATCTGGCGTGAGAATGCGCCTGGCAGGCACTGTTTGTGAGGGACTGGAAGTGCATGCTGACATGGAGAGGGTCACGTGCACTGTGAGATTGCGAGAACTCCGAGTCGGCACCATGCAGCCGCTCAACCGGCCAGACTCGGGTACCGCTGCCTAAAAATTTCACGCCCAAACTTCCGCAGAGCGCGCTGGCGGTAGGGGGCCCTTACTGCACGCATACGAATAGCAGACACAGTGCGAAGAAGCTGCCCTAGGCCGGCTGTACTTCCGTCCTTGCACTTGGGGTTTCTGTCCTGCGATTCGCCACTTTGCGGTATCACAACCGCGCTGATAATTCTCACTGACGATAGCGCAGCCTCCACAGCGACTGCTATTGCACCCCCCAACCAGCCTTCCTCAAAGGTGCACCCCGCCTTCTTTCAGCAGAACCTCGCGCACGTCATGCAATATTCGCGGGCTGAAGTGTGGCCCGTTGCGCATGGCCAGTGCCTGCAGGAACAAAGCAGCGTGCATGTGTTCTGCCCTGCCATCAGTGGAACACTGCTGCCACTGCACTTGACGACGGCTAGCGTTCTGGACACGGTCCAGCTCTGAAGCGCTGATTACTAATGCCTCATGCATTCCAGCGTTGTCCCGCACGAGCTGTCGCATAGGCGAGCCTCCCCAAGCCGCGGCCACTGGCGCAAATGCGCATACATGCAGACTCCTGCAGTACTCTGAGTCAAGGCCCGCGTTTTCCTATCAGCAGGTCCTGAACGACTGACAAGAAGCCGCGATGGCGAAATCTAATGACATCTGGGTTTTATACGCTGTGATGCTGCTGCTCTTATGCAGTGCCGCACACTGCCAATTGGCAAAACACTTCACCCGCGACAGGCGGCGTGGCTTTCTGCGACCGTGAGTCTTTGACCAAATTCTTACATTATTTTCTTAATGTAAGATCAGGCCTCTGCCTGGCAGGCAGGAGTCCGTGCAATCATGGCAAGATGTGGAGTCACTTGATGGTGCACGCATGCGGAACGAAGCACTACAACCTCCTGATTGCTAGTCCCCTAGACCCAGATACCGCAACATCAACGTGCCATGCATGTGCGGCACCTGCATATGGCGACGGCGGCTTGCGCTATGCGCAGTGAGAAACGGCAAGCCATGCCGTTTATGCGCAGGCGGCTCCCCGGGAGTCCGCTGCCGCGGCAACCCGTGCGATCTGCACACGTGCGCCGGCCACCCGAATGCGTCCTGCGCCCTGTTCTACTGCCCGGTGAGCAGCAGTTCATTCACAAAGCACGTGAGAGATGCTTGCACTCTGCACTCTGTGCTGCTTTTCTTGACTCGAAATCCTGGCTGGCACTTGATACTTCTGCGCATCGTCAGTCATACATGCCGGCACAAGCGCCGTCTTGCTGCCGGTCGCATCATCAGCCTCGTGTCCTCGTTTAGTCAATGTCGCTGGAGCCGCTGTCTTGTCTGAGACACTTGCTGCGCTGTCGCAGGGCAAGGTGCAGTACCGCGGGCACAGCATCGGCGGACCCTGCGCGGTGCGAGACTGATGACTACAAATTGCCAAGTTACTGTCTGCAGTAAATCCGCCTTTCAGTCCGCCTTTCAGTCCGCCGCGTTGCTGGTCTCAAAGGAACTCCGGACACATGCAGAGGCCGGCCTTGACGTGTGCTTTGTGCGCTGCGGGCAGCACGTTTTCCGTGAATGAGTCCATGCGCACTCGGTACCAGTCGCGCATGAGCAACTGATCAAAGCCATGTGTCATCTCCGCGCAGGTAGCCTTCTACGACCCTGACACCTGTGACCTGTTTCACTGCAACAGTTCCGCCAGCGTCACGCCGCAGCCGGACTTTCGTGCATGAGGGTGACCGGCTGTCGGAATCCATACGCGCGTGGAAAGTAGGGCGCCTGCAGCGGCACTGCTGGATATTCGATGGTTCTTGCTTGGGCGTCCTTTTCGGTGCATCTGCTATAGATGCGCGCTCTTTCCATGCTTCCATGCTTGTACAGTACAGTTCAAAGCGCGCGTCCGGTGATTTATGTACACCGGCGCAGATGCCAGATTCACGTGTTGAGTCGCCGGCCGGCTTGTTGCTATTTGGTGCCTGGCAAATATTGAACCCGTGTGGAGGCGAGCGTTTCCTACCTCAACCTAAACTTCGCCACAGCAACTGCTTCCCGGTAGACAGCCAGCGCCCAGCGCAGCACCCTGGAGTTAGTGAGGTAGCCTGTGCTCACCGTGGAGGGGCCGTCCAGCTCCCACGCCCGTGCTGCCTGTGGGTCACTTGCTCCAGCCGCCCAAAGGCAGTTGTGCGCCGCTGTCATGAATGCAGCGAGCGCTCACATGGTTCTTGCAGGCAGCGGCACCGGAGGCACCGGCTGCCATGCGTGCACCACGCCAGGCCAAGAAGGGCATTTTATGAGAGCCTGCACTGATCGTCTGGCCCCTTCCAAAGACAAAGTGCCCTTCGTTGTACTGTAGGTCAAGGGTTTTACTGTAGGTCAGCTGCACCATGAAATCACGTGCATCTTAGAGAATGCATCTGCTGGTTCCGGAAAAGTGCACCGGATCCGGGCTAGGAATCCGACCTGTGACAGGTCGACAACTCCACGGTCCGTCGTACACAGCAGTGCGAAGTTGACGATATTCTCGGCGTCAACGCGTCTGCCAGTCCCGGGTTTTGGGTCCTGCGCTCTCTGCGGCATCGACGCAAGCTGGGGTCGCTCGGACTCCCCAAGCTTCCAGGTGTGTAGCCGCGAGCGACCTCGCTTTGCTAACAGCGAGGGGGCCGTCCAGGCTTCAGGCTGTCCGGGCGATTCGCCACAACGAGCGCAGATCAAAAGCAGCCGGCAGAATGGCCTTGGTTATGGCACGTGTGCATCACAGCACCAGCTCGGGGCCGTGCGGTCTGGGCCGTCGACGTAGTCTTCACGAAGCGGCGCAAGCAAACTCGTGTGATCATGTCTCCATATCAAACTGCTTAATGCAGCCACGGGAAAAACACGTGCGTACAGCGCATCAGCGCGGCTTCGTGTGGTCCGGCGTACGCGTCCTCAACGGTGTTTGCGCACTAATGCCAAGCCCCACGTCGTTCTGCTGCGATGATTCGATGCAGTGTAGATTATGCATGTGCACAGCCACGGAGATGCAGAAGGCGCAAGGGGTCGGATCTGTAGTCTGGGTTTGGCCAGTGTTGTTTCTGACGGGGCAATGTTATGGGTAATACAAGCGAGTCAACGTTCGGAGGGGGTGGCCGACTGCAGACAGCAATCTTACCACGCTGTCATACACCCAGCAGTTCTACACGGGCTTGATGTGGCCATCAGCTCCAGATCGTCGTCGATTGCCCGCCAGCTGGCCAGCTGGCTGGCAGGCTGGCTGGCTGGCCAGCTGGCTGGCTGGCTGGCTGGCTGGCTGGCTGGCAGCTGGCTGGCAGGCAGGCAGGCTGGCTGGCTAGCCAGCTGGCTAGTTTACTGCGCCTCCTGACAAAGGATGCGGGCTGCGGTGTGTTTGGCTCCTCGCCTGCAGAATTTGGTAAGCAGTGCTGCGGCCTGTTCCAACACATCTTGAATCCGCAGTATACGCCCTGGCGCCGCTACGCTTCCACATCCTAGTTCGGGGGGGCCGGCACTCCCAATACGACAATAGATTTCAAGCCTCCGACAGCCGCCCGGTACACAAGCAAGCACACACAAAAGCGCTCAGGACTTGATTCATGTCCTGGCACGAGAACAGCTGCGTCGCGCTCGGTCGACGGCTGTGCATGGGGTGGAGAGAGAGAAGGGTTGATGACTAGGAAACTTGGTACTAGCCAGAGAAGAGGTAAGACGTGGTGATGTAGCCAGGGGGAGTAGAAGCGGTAGCTACTTCCCCTGATGTAGCTACCGCTTCCTCATCACCTTTCCACCTGCTATCCAACCTTCTTAGCGACATTGTCTTCGTGTAGCCCTTCAGGGCTTGCGACATGTTGTAACATATATTTATCTCTATCGTCGTTACTTCCTCATCCTCCTCCTCCTCTGATATGCCTGCAGCACGACGACGGCCGGCCTCGAGCCGCCTGCTCTTGGCTGCCACTGCATGCAAGCATCCGGGGAGGAGGAGGCGGCCGCGGCTGCCGTGGACCTCGGCGCGGCAGCGCTGTCGGGCAGCCGACGCAGCAGCGGCGCTGCCGCCGCGCTGCTGGCTGCGTCGGCCGCCGCAGACGCCGCCGGTGGCGCCTCTGGCAGTGTTCATGGCGTAGGCCGCCCATCCCTCCAGCGGCGATCACTGCTGGCCGCCTCGCCGCCCGTGCACCCGTCGCTGCCGGTGGCGCCGATGCTCGTCCGGCAGATCTGCAGCGGCCCCATCGACATCAGCAGCTTGGGGTCCGGCACGACGCCGGAATTCGGGTGTCGGCTGCGCAGCCTAAGCTGCGACACCACCGTATTCCCACGCTCCTCCATTGCCACCAGTCCACCAGTGCACCCGGTGAATTCGTTGCCGGCGGGGCGCAGCTCCGTCGCCGGCCTGCAGCTCTCGGCAACAACGGCGGCGGTGACGGCGGCGGCACTGAGCCAGCTTCCTCAGGCGCCAATTGCTGCGCGGCCCAAACACGGAAGAACCGGCGCCACTACCGACACCGACGTGAATGCCGCCACCGCCGCAGGCACCGCCGCCGTCACCAACGCGCACGCCTGGCACCGCAGCCTGGTGGAGGCCTGCCGCCAGTCAGACCATCCAGAGCTCTGCAGCGTTGCGCAGCAGCTGGAAGCAGAGATCTACACCGAGTGCGCGCTTCCACGTGCTGCCTTTGCCGTCCTTCTTATATTTCACGCATATGCAGTGTCCATTCTCAAATGTTGCAAATTTTGCGGCTGCATCAAGACAGAGGCTTGATGTGGAGACCATTTCGTGCCGGCAATGATCATATTTGGATTTCCTCGGCTGTGCTGCATGACTGCGGCAATGAAGCCGTCAGGTATTTCTGCATACTCTGCCAGGTACCCTTACACAATACCGCAGCTTCATGTTGATGACATGCGCCATGTGCAGGATGGGCCGCCGTTTGCGCGTGGCGTGCACCCGCCTGGACGTTGGTGGCGTGGCAACGCTGCTCGGCACAGGCGCTGACGCCCGCAGCCGCGACGCCGCAGGCGCCACGCCCCTACACATGCTGGCAGCTGCGGCAGGGCCGCAGGCGGAAGGCCAGGACGCATTGCGCATCCTGCAGCTGCTTCTGCGCTACGGCGCTCAGGTGATAGAAATTGATCTCGTAACTCGTAAATGCTGAGTTCTCGACGTCAAGTGGCAGGGCGAAGCCTGCCGCAGCCAGGCGGCCAGATTGGCAGGGTGAGCAACTGCACAAGTCAAAGCTGATTGCTGTTGCGGGGCACAGCGGCGGCAACTGTTGATGGTTGCAAGAGCATTTGGATCAGCAGCTGCATCGTCCAGAAGTCTCAAACATACCATCCTGACTGCAAGAATGTCCCGTCATTGCTCCACAGGTCTGGGCCACAGACGCTGGAGGCAGGACGCCGCTGATGCTGGCGGCCGGCCGCCCAATGATGGAGGCGCTGGCGTTGGCCGTCCGCCTCGCCAACGCCGCCGCCGGCCGGCGACAGTACCCCGCCAGCTTACGGGCAGAGGCGCTGCTCGCTGCGGCCTCAGGCAGGGAGCCCGAAAGCGACGTGCCCGGCTGGAGCCTGGCCCCTGGCGTGTTCGGCGGCGCGGCAGACGGCGGCGGGCTCCGCCGCGCATGGGGCTACGGTCACATGGGCGACGAGCTGCTTCTCCAGCGCCTCAGCAGGTGCAGCTGCAATAGATTTCAATGGCCAATACTTTTGCAGCAGCTATGGCAGGCGACCTCTGACTCTGGAGGTGCTTCTCAGCAGCCGAGCGCATGTCTGCCTGTCTCTGCAGAAGCTGTCACCCACCACACTGCGAATGTGCAATATGAAGTCGCACAGTCGTGCCTGCGAACTGCAATCTGCAATCTGAAACCTGCATGGCTCCACGAATTGCCTTGTACTTGGCGATGAATGAACCCAGCGGTTGGAGCCTCGGTTTGCATGCATGCAGTGTGGAAGCCATTCCGGAACAGCCGCAAGACGTCGCCCCTACCAGCGGCCGCAGCGGCGACGGGGCAGTCCGGCAGCCGCACACGCCGGCTGCGGCTGCAGTGGCTGAGTTTTCCCGCTCTGGGGACCCGCCAGCCATATGAGCGGTTTGTGGTGCTCAATAGAAAATGGTGTGTGTCGCCAAACATGGAGCTTCCGCTGGCTGCTAGGTGCCGCTGCTTTGCGCGCCCAAGGGCCTCACCTTCGGGGAAGCGAGAATGGTGCGGAGTGAATGGGGGCGGTAGTGCAAGGGCGGCTGGAGCTCACGGCATCTGCGGCATTGCAGAAAATGCGGCAAAATGCGGCATTGCAGAAAATGCGACCGCCGTGCGCAGTTATATACGGTAGCGCGATAGAGAACGGAGCCACGAAGCAAGGGTCACTTTGGCGGCGCTTGCCATCTGGTCTTCATTATATATAACGCCGGCCCCCCGCCTGTAGAAAAACCTGCCGCAGCATGTAGAGCTGTGGCTGCGGGGTGTCGTGGCACTTATTTTCGAGTGGGTGGTAGTGACACCATAGGATAAATCATCATAGGTCTCCTGTTCACCAGGTGGACCGTACGTTTCATCTGCTTGCACATTCTTAGCAGTTGATGGGGACCTAGAGTCCATCGGGGGTTGTCAGCTGCGGCGGCGCGTGCTCATCAGGTGAATGAGGGCGCGTCGGCTGCAGTTCGGGACGTTATCAGACGACTTGGCCCGTGCATGCGAGGGCTTTACGCACGGTTCAGACAGCCTCTGCACGCCTTGTTTGGGTGCTTGATCGTCAGGACTATTCGTTCCATTGCCGAGACGATTAACTTTGCTGTTTCCGTTCAAGGGTTTGTTTGATGTTTACTTCTGTGCCAGCTTACCTTCGTTAGCTGCACCTGCGGCGGGGTGCGTCTCCTGTCAGCATGCTAGACGGGAGACCTAGGCGACGACGTACTTGTTGAGATGAGCTCTGTTTGCCTCTTTCAAAACGTTGTAACGACAACGGGTTGGATCCCATGTATCAGAGGAGTCGCCCCTCCCAAACAATTATGCGTGCAAGCAAGCTGAGACCTAGTTGACATCTGCTTCAGATCGGACATGTGCTTGAAACCAACCGAGTGAGCTATCCCAGACAAGCACGCAGGCAGTGCCCGTTGTGTCCATACATGCAGCAACGAGAGTCCAGCTGTGACACAGCCTATGATGAAGTGCCGGCCGCAGTGCCGCACCCCTGTGTAATGTCCGCAGCGGATCTGCCTATACACTTGCTAATGCCAGCGCTCTTGCTAATGCCAGCGCTCTGAAGACCTGCATGCTCGAAGCACCTTCTACTAGAAGATCATCTGAAAGGAACCTCCGCTGCTGCTTCAATACATCACCGCTGACGCTGCCGCTTGTGTGGCGACACATGGCGTACGACGCCACGCATTGGTGGGACTCAGCTAAGTGGCCGCTGCCTTCGACTCCCCTCACGCCTGCAGCGGCAGCGACGAGAAGGTGAAGCTGCCGCGGCTGCTGGTGCCACCGCCGCCGCTGGTGCCGCTGCCGCCCAATGTCTGCACGCCGCCGGCCGCGCCTCCCGGCGAGGCCGGCACAAGCTGGCTGCTGGGCTGCCGCGGCGCCATCGGCGCCATCGGTGGCATTGGGGGCATTGGGGCCATCGGGGGCAGTGATGGAACCGCTGTCGCCGCCGCCGAAGTTCCCGTCGCCACTGGATTTTTTGCCGGTGGCTCGCCCCAGAGCGCCTCCTCCACGATGCCACCAAGCGTCGGCAGCCGCACCGCCGCCACCTGGTCCGAGATCTTCTTCGCGGCTGCAGCAAGCAAGACGAGAGTCAGCAAAGCCGAGAGTCAGCAAACACACCGCCATCACCTGGTCTGAGGTGTCCTTCTACACAGCTGCATCTAGCAGCGAGTGTAGAGTCGTCAGCAGTGTGTCCACGCATCATAAAGACAGGCACGAGCGACTCCTTGCATCAGCCCGCGCCGCCACCGCCCGGTCCAACGTCTTCTCCGCGGCTGTAGGAAACAGTCGTGTGTGCTGTCTGCACCCCTTCGCAGAACAAGTTCTACCTTGCAGGTGCTGCCAAGTGTCAGGAGGGGCGCACTGCTGCCCAATCTGGTCTAATGTACATCTGCTTCAATGCTGCTTGAAAGAAATCGAGTTGGCAAATCCACGCTCTTCCGCCAGGCGTCAGCTGCAGCGCAGGTGGCGGCGCCACTGGCGCGGGGGCACGCGCCGACTCATTGGAAACATGCATCATGGATTACAGAGCTGCTGTGGGCAGACAGGTGGCCCCACCTTTGGCGACGGACATTTCGGCCGAGTTGCAGATGGCCGCCACATCAGCCCGGCGTGCGAATATACGGACTCCATAATGGTAATCTGGCCAGTTTAGACCCACCCTTGTTGATGGCCAGTTCGGCCGCGTCGCAGATGGCGGCGATGTCGGCGCGGGCGCGGGCGGACTCGGAGGCCAGCATGTCCTGCGTCGCGGCGACACCACCCCTGCAGCGCACGACGCTGGTGTCCAGCCGCGCGCGCCACACGTGCAGCTCCTGCATGAATTACGGCGCAGGAGGTGACGAGAGAACATAGATATTGAACATTCAAGGATGATTCCCAAGTTGCGGCGACGCCCCCGCCGCAGCGCACGACGCTGGTGTCCAGCCGCGCGCCCATACATACATACAGCTCTTGTGGTGCAGCGCGAACGAACAGTAGAGAAGGGTTCCATTGAAGAAATTGCGAGACAGCCATCTCCCGCGGCAGCGCACCACGCTTGCATGCAGCCACGCGCGCCACGCGTGCAGCTTTTGCGCTAAGAAAAAGCATGAGAACATTCAAGTCGGATCGGGATTGCCGCAAAGGGCGTCATGCAACTGTGTGACGACGACTGAACGAGAGGTGAACTAGATGGAGAGTGCAGGTGTCACTCAGAGATCATATTGCAGAGTGAAATCTTAGTGCGTGTGAGGTGCGCACCCGGATGAGCACTTTTACCCGTTCCTCCATGACCGTGTTGTCCTCCGCCATCTCCTGCAGCAGGGTTTAGGGTTTTCTTCAACAATCGGCGAGGAAGGGCCGAGACAATGGCACAGTCGTGAATGTTGACGATGACAGCGCATTCAACGTAGATTGGCCATTTGGACTGAACCCTTGGGACTCTGCCAAACCAGAAGAACCCGACATACAGGCCAGCTCGTTCCCTTGCATTGCACTGTAGACCCTTGTGATGCAGCCCCAACGGTTTGGCTCTTGCGTTCGATGGTCCTGGAAACCCAGGCCCCTGGCGCGGCCGCTGTATAATACAGTTTGGGAAGTTTACAGTTTGGGAATACAGTCTGGGAAGGTTACAGTTGACAGTGTCTGAGCATTTTGCGCCTGAAGGTCCTTTGTGTAAAGGATGCTAGTGCAGCCGCCAGAAAATTCATTCATTCGTTCCCAGGTTGGATCGTCCCGATCAATGTACCGATTGCGCCAAATCTTCCAGCAGCACACCTGAAGGCCTTTCGCGTCCAGCACTTCAGCGCAGCCCCCAAAGAGGCCAGCGGACTGGCCGGCGGCAGGCGACCGGCCCCCTGCCTCGCCTGCATCAGGCAATATAGCTCGAGTTGTAGATGCGAATGGAGGCAGTTGCCTGACGCCAGACAGGTCGTCAGACAGGCCGCAAGGCC
>JAABUW010002123.1_pt1 | contig 30950 bp, 5 predicted proteins | sample 5560081 | NCBI WGS metagenome assembly JAABUW01 (sample SAMN10711882, study PRJNA513363) | rock metagenome | isolation source: Antarctica rocks | place: Antarctica: Victoria Land, Knobhead sud | reverse complement strand
AAAGGTCAATTGGAATATACGAGAGAAAATCTGTTCGAGTCCGAAAAATCGTAATCATAACATATCACATTTTATATCAGCAAGAGAGCGACAGAGTATTGATATGGTGAAGACGAGAACCGCAGCAGCTAGAGATGCTTCAATACCAGCAGACGATGTAGTCAGAAGCTATGAACCCACTCGGGCCAGAAAGAGTTCGCGACGGGGAAATGGCGTCGTCGAGAATCGAGCACCGTTCCGAGTGAGCAAGGCCTCGAGACAGAAATCTGCTAGAACAGACGGCCGAGTCTCGATCGATCAAGCAATCCATCGTGCAGCCCGAGATATGCGATCGCGGACCTTACAGCCGAACCAGAATGGTGGTCATCGACACGGCAGTCCCAACGAACACCGAGACTGCTGCCCACAGGACTTCCCAGACATCGACTTCCATCAATTGTTCGGCCTGTCACTCACGCGTAAAAATCCCATCTCGGAAACGGTGGATCCCGGTGTAGCCAAATTCTGGAACATGCTCAGCGAAACGCCAGCCTTGTTGCAACACTACATCCCGGACATCAGCGAACGTTACCGCATAGCCTTCAAGCAGTTCTTCAAGGTGGATTCCATCAGCGTCCATGGACATGTAAGTGACGCCGCGAATCCTTATGTTTTGGCCAGTCTGTTGAAGCACCTTGCTAAAGAGTCCAAGAAAGTGTCTGACTGGTTCTTTCTCAGCGAGGACAACAAGACAGTGTGTCGAGTGGCGGTCACGGATCGGACGTACGGCAGCGGCTACGGCCCTCTGGCTTATAAGTCCACCATTCCCATCGTTCGCCCTTTGGCATCCGGAGAAAGGCCGATTGTGATAGATACTCGAAGACCAAACAGGGTTAATAATCAGATCAGGCTTGCGAAGGAGCAAGGATGCGTGGTCTTGTTCGCAGAAATCGTGCGGGCCAAGGATGGCACAGTAATCTCCGAGGCTGCCTGGAAAGCTCTCCTTGATGCTTGCAAAGAGCATTGTCTGGGTCTCGTCGTCGACGAGGCGATGACGGCGATCCGATGCGGCGCTCCATTTGCTTATCAATTGCCGCAATATCGAAAATACGGACTGCCAGACTTGATACTATACGGCAAGGCAGTCAGAACGAACGGTATTGCAATTGAGTGGAAAGGTATCAATATGAAGAAGCTGGGTATCAATGGGACGGACCAGCGCGAGGAGACAATGATAGCTTGGCAAGAGCGCTACACTGAGATAGCTACTCCCGCAGATCTTCTGACTTCAATTGGGACACTGACCTTGGCAGCCAAAGAAGACTGGCCGAAGCGTTCTCAGAAAGTCGGAGGAGTCCTCCGCGACATCATCAAGAGTGAAGGCATCGCCAAGTCGTCGGCGGTAACGGGTCTGCACAGTCTGATCTATCTGCAAAAGGAAGATTACGCTCGGACATCGCCACCGGTCATGGGCGCATACGCTGGTGAATATGTGCGCTGGCTACCGACTCTGGACGAGGTGATGATGTCCAAAGACGGGCTTGTGGTAAAGGTTTTCGGCAAGAGCAGTCTGGCACATCGAAAAGAAGTCGCGGAATGGTAAAAAAGCATGGGGTTGAAGCCTCGTTGGTGCTCGACGTGTGCAGAGCCAGTCGAGCCTGAGGAGGAAGATATATGTATAAAGTGCGTAGCGCGTTTACCCACTCACAATAGGGTTAACTGTGAGTGGGTAAACGCGCTGGCTCTACGACGGCGCGCCTAGGTATAAGAAACGTAGGATCACTATGGGGTTCAGTGTCCCTTAAACCGTCATTAAAGCTGCCACCCCAGGATTACGGCAGCTAACCATATGTAGTACGGATATTGACTCAGCGTCGCTTATCTGACCCGTGAGAAAGCTGAGAAGCAACCCCCTTTTTCTTGCTACCCCGCACATAAGAATCTCAACTTGCCCCTCAATCTTTCTATGGGTCAAATAAGCGACGCTGAGTCAATATCCGTACTACATATGGTTAGCTGCCGTAATCCTGGGGTGGCAGCTTTAACCTAACATTAACGTTACGGTTCTTAGTATTACTACGGAGCCCTATACGTATTATAGTAGTACAATTAGTAGGTAAGGTTCGTTAACGTTTTCGGATAGGGCTTTTCCAGCGTTAGGAAGGTATATAGGCAGCTCCTTTAGCCTTAGGTATATAATTCTATCTAAGCTCTTCACTCCGTTTCCGCTTTTAATCTAGATTAGAAGGGTTAACTAATTCCTATAGACGCTTTGGCCTAAGTTAGTAGTCGCAGTTATACGCCGAGGGAAGGGAGAGGGTCGACAAAATCGAAGGAGCAAGAGCCTTTGAGACGGAGATCATGCGATTTGAGAGGTGTTTAGCACGAGTGGGGATTCAGCATGAAGACATTCGACCGCCAAACATGCTCTAGAGTCAGGAAAATTATGGGGTCATGTTCATCGATCTTGAACGAGCGACGGAGATTCGCAGAAGAGCACTTCAAGAATTACCAACAAATAGGAAAAGACAGCGAGGCTTTGGAGCCGCGAATAAAGAGGTATGGACCAAGAGGCGCAGATAGAGGAGGGAGAATGAAGCGGTACTTTGAATAGCAAAGATTTCGGCGGGCGTCCTGTATCAAAATTCGATGCCATAAACGTGAGCATGTCTTGGGGATGGAAATTTACGAATGCTTTGCTTTCACGCCGTCGCATCTTTTTTACTTAGTGGATGGCCTCTTATAAACGACGTTTCTCTACCTCTTTGCTATTCGCCTCTCGGTGTTTCATCTAACACTTCAAGTTCCACGAGTTCTCTGCACTCTCGATGTCTTGCCTCATATTCCTCCTTTGGCATAGCTTTTGCCATCCTAAGTCCAGCATCGCGACCCAGGCGTAGCACCTCAAGCTTTAAGCTTTCGATCAGTCCAAATTGTCCTTGCCAACACTTGTGTATGATAGTATCTATATTATTTTCGTTCACTTTAGGGAACTTCCTCTCTTGGAGAAGCCTGACAATCATCTTACCATGATCCTCTCCAAACCATTCGTTGTCGTAGGGCTCATAACCGCGGGTCATATAATAGAAAATTGAACCGATCGCGAATTGCTCGGTGCGAGGTCCATAATATCTAAACGTCTCTCGGTCATCCGCAGCTTCATCACCTAGTAACCTAGCGTAGGGTGGCTGGCAGCCGTCAAAGACGGACTCTGCCTCAGTCGTATTGTCGAAGTCGATGAGTTTCAGGTGGTCGTTGCTGTCTAATAAGAGGTTTGGTTGGCCGGATGTTACCGTGCGCAAATCCATGTGACTTAAGCCACCCGGTTGCGTCGGCCAGTTCTGTCATCCATCTCTAGATCAAGCTTTGTGTTTCGTAACATTTCACTCCTATTACTCGATCGCTGGCTGGATCCCTCATCTGATACTGCCGAAGTTGTTGCTCGAGGGTACCGTCGCTGAAATATTGCAGGAAATTTGCGGATGGGATACGATAGAAGCTCCGGACAAGGTTTGGACAGTAAGGCATACTGTCAAGTATATCGTAGATACGGTACTTCTTATGAATGCCCTTATTATCGTCTGCAAAGGCACGCTTCACAGTAATATCATTAGTGACTTGGTAAACAATCCCAACACCACCAAAGTTAAGTAGCTTTGGTTCATCACGGGTTGTCATGATCACAGATAATTGGAAATTAGCCTGTCGAGGATACAACCTGACTTCTGCAGCGCGAAGATTGCCTGCTGATGCCTAAATTCCAAATCTTAGTCAGCAATTAAGTGGCGCGACGTGATGCGAATAAATGGGGTTACAGTTGGTGGGGGGTTGGAAAAGTTGAGCCAGGGTCGGATTTTTTTTTTTTGGTTTCCGGCCCCTGCTCAACTTTCTGCATATGCTAACCATGAGTTCAAAATTATTCCAACCCCGGCTCAGCTTTCTGCATATGCGAAGCATGAGCTGAAGAGATAGTCGTGATAGTGACATTTCTCTAACTAAAGAATCTAAAAAACGCTGTGCATATACACAGCGTATAAAAGAGATCAGAAAATAACAATCATAGACTATTATTGTCGATCTACTTCTTGATCAGACGAGCGAAACTGCGCTTGTTAGCAATATTAACAACTAGATTAGATTATGTGTTAGCAGAGTATATACGAAGTTTATGCTGCGTTTCTTTTCAGTATATGCGCAGTATATGCAGAATATAATATTTATCTTCAAACTATTTAGTTAATTCGTTATCTTATTAGCTCGATTTTAAGCGTTAACGCTTTTGTTGTTTATTGATATTTCTTAATACTTAATTGATGCTACGCATATGCACACACAAGACTTTGGTAACCCAATATAAATTTATTTGTAATCTCGCTTAATACTCTTAGCATATGCTTCGCATAGAACCTGAATTTTTTTCAACCCTTTATCAACTCTTGAATGTGCGAGATATATACCAAAAATAAAGTTCAATCCTATATTGGCAAATCGGGATAAGTCTTTTCGAGAGCTTTTAGTCTTTTGAGGCTCCCAAGATTGTTGTGCGCATGTTTCGGCTCTCGAATTATATTAGTCAAGATTAGTTAATCTCGAATCAACTAAAAGTTAGAATATTCTTCTATACAAAAAAATATTGTTTTGAATATCGATATTTCGATTAATATTTTATACAATATTAAGATAATTGTTTGCAATATAAATATTACAAAGTATAACAATAATTATTTCTCGAATTTTAGAATTTCTATATTTATAAAAGTTTATATCTATATTAGAATTGCGTCTTTTAATTAAAGTATTTGTAATTAATTTTATAATATTTGATCTATTTGTAATTATAAATATATATAAATATATATAATTTCTTAAATTTATAATTTGCTTTCTATATAGATTCTTTATACTATTCTAAAAAATTGTAATTTTTTGTTTTATTACTTAGAGTAATATTTATGTTTTTAAAATCTCTAATATAAATTAAGAATCTTTTATATATCTTTGTATTATTTATAAGCAAAATAGATATTCTCTTTTTCTTTAAATATTAAGTTGTGTTTTCTTTTTTAGTATTTAGTTTTCTTTTTTATATTGTTTAATTAATTGTTATTTTTAATATTAATTTCTTCTTTTTTGTATTAACGCAAACTATATATTTATTCTACTTAAAAAAACGTTTTATAGTAGTTTTCGACTTTAAAAATAACTTGTTTGTCAATTATATTAGCACTAGTAATATAGATAATAAAAAAATACAATCTACAATATTAATATTTGTCTTACGCAAAATATTCTATTTGTTGTTATTTTGTTAGTTTTAATCGAACTAATTTCTGCTATTAAGAGTTCGATTAATATATATTTCTAGTTATATCTTTTAATAAATTGTAATTATTTAACTATATTAAATATTAATTTTTGAAATTATTTAATATAATTTATATTAGATATTTTTTGCTAAAAATATTTATTTTAGTATTAATTCTATTCTTTAAATATACTTGCAATTAGTTAACAAATACAACAATTATATTTAATAAATTAGAAAAAAATATAATAAAGATCTAATAAAGATTTAATCTAAATATATTGCAAATTTCTACTATTAGATAAAAATATTTATTTGATTATTATTTTTTATTTTTTATTTTTTCTATAAGTAAACTTGCAATTAGTTAATAGATACAAAGTTATTCGACAAATTAAAAAAATATATAACAAAAATCTAACAAAAATTTAATCTAAATATCTTGCAAATTTTTGCTATTAGATAGAAATATTTATCTAATTATTGTTTTTCTTTTTCGATTCTCTCTATAAATATATTTGTAATTAGCAATATTAATCTCTATATTTAGAGAAAATCTAACAAAGATCTAATCTAGATATACTTTAGCTCTTTGTTATTAGTTTAAAATAATTATCTAAATATTGTTTTTTTTTGGAATTCTCTTTGTAAATACTTTTGCAATTAGCTAATAAATCTAACAAAAATCTAACAAAAATCTAACAAAGATCTAATTTAGATTTTTGTTACTATTTAAGAATAATTATCTAATTGTTTTTTTTTAATAATATTTTTTTACAATTACTTTTGCAGTTAGTTAACTTATCTATTAATATTTGACAAATATAAATAAGATTTGTTTAGACTTTTTTAAAATTAACTTATTTTTATAGAGCAATTATTTATTTGTTTAACGCTCTCTTTCTTATTAAGTTATTAGTTAACAATAGAGATAAATCTACTTTTATCTATTCTATTATTATTTAAACTTTTTAGTACAAAATTTCTATTTTAAGTATCTATACAATTTTTTTTATTTTTTTGTCGATTATATTGTTTTAAAAAATATTTAATTTTCGATTTACTAATATTCAAGTTTAAAAGAGTATTATTAAAAAAAAATATAAAATTTTCTTGTTATTAAATATATCGAAAACTTTTTTGCTACAAAATACAATTTTTTGTAACAACTTTTGCGTGCATTTCTTTCTTTATATTGCAAACTAAAAATTCTATTTTTTTGTATTTTTTTAAAAATATCTATTAATATTTTATTAGTATTCGAATATTAATTGTTAATAGAATAAAGAATATATTTTTAATATATTGTTTCTCGAAATTAATTAATATACAAGCTTTGTATTTGTATTTCTTAATACAATAACAAATTATAATTTTTACTATTTTTATTATCTCTAAAATTATAAAACTAAATATATATTTAATTAATAAATAGATTTCAAAACTCTCTTAATTTTTGTTAAAAAATAAAAAAATAAAAATCTTAACTATTATTAGATTTATAAATATTCTTTTTGTATTAATTTAAATTTAATTGTAATTTAGCAAAACTTTAGTTAATTTAAATAGACTTATATTTTAATAATTTTCTTTTAAAAAAACAAATTTATTTAACAAAATCTAAATATAATTGCAAGACTTTCTATTGCTATTAAAACTATAGTAATTCTTAATTACTTTGCAAATCTACTCTATTATATAAAATTAACAATTCTTTATTGTATTGTAAAGCTATTCTCGCATAAATATATTTCTATTATAAAAAAATTTAATAGTATTATTTTTTTTGTCTTCTTCGATACAAAAATATTGTCTATATTATTGTTATACTAATTTTTAACATAATCTAGATAATTTGCTATTTTTCTTTATATATATTCTATTAGTATAGACAATTTAATTTTTTGTTAAAAATTAACTTAAAATCTATATCTTTTATTGAAATACTTAGTAACAAATATAATTTACAAATATATTTGTATACTAAATATAACAGTTTTATACTCTAATATAAAAATATATTTCTAATATTGTTTTATTTTGTTTTAGAAAAGCTTTCTATTACAATATTGAATTTTGCGCAATAACAATATATTGTTTTGTCTATTTATAGACTCAAATATTCGAGATATAAACTTTGTATTACTAATTTTTAAAAACAAAATATCAACTTTATTGCAAAAAAATTAAAATAATTATAAAATATATACTTTTTTTCTTTAAGATTTGTTTTCTATAAACAAAATATTAATTGTAAACTATATTAAGTTATTAAAATACTTAATAATTAGAAAAAGATTTATATTGTAGTTTAATTGTAGAAACAATAGTTTAATTTTTTTGTTTTTATTATTATTAATTAACAATATTTGTCTTCTATACTTAATTGCAATATATAAAAGTTCGAAAATCTTAAAATTTGTATTAGTATTAAAATCGTTATTATTCTTTTATAAAACAAATCAATATATATTTTTAAAAATTAAAAAAATAACAATATATTTATTTGTTATATTTGCAAAATTTGCTTAAAAGTTATAAATAGCAACAATTAAAATACTCGAATATATTAGTAACACAACTTGTACAAATTTATTGTAATATTCAAATAAAAATACGTGTTTTAAAAACAAAAAAAACAATATTTAAAAAAAAACAATAGAAAGAAACTATTATAATATATCGAGATATACTAACAATTAAAACTATTTTAAATTTAATTAAAATTTTGTTTAGATCTTAATAAAATAAAATAAAATATAGTATTTATTGCTCTAATTTATAGTATAATTTTTTTGTAACTTTTATATAATTTGTCGAGAACAACTATAGTCTTATTAATTTATCAAAATCTTGTTTTATTGTTTCGACAAAAATATTTCTTGTATTAAAGAATACAATCTCTTAAATCTCAAATTATTAAAAAATCGACTTTATATATTTTTTTATATATTTTTTTATATTCGAATTTTTATCTTCTATTAAATTAGTTTTTTTGTGTTAACAAAATAAAAGAGAAGCTAAGAATATTATAGACACAAAACAAATATTGTATATATTAAATATCTACTATTTTTGCTTAATTATAAACTTTGTATTTAATTAATATAAAATAAAATTGTTAAATATATTACTTTGTTTAAAAATACAAAAAAAATATTAAGTCAAATATATTTAATTTTTCGATATAAATAACAAGTTAATCGATAGTTTTTTTTTTTTTTAAAGTTGTTAATTCTATCTTTTACAATACAAAATAGCAAGATTAAAAAATTCTTAATACAACTTATTTATAGCAATATATTATTGTTCTTTTTATTTTCGAAACAAATTTTATCTTTATTTCTTAGAAATCTCGAATTAAATTCTATTAACAAAAATATATTTGTTAAACAATTATTTTAGTTGCAAAATTAATTTTCGATTTTCTCTTTGCTTAAATTAATAAAAAATAGAACACAAATTAAGCTATTATTAATTTGTTTTTTTGTAAATAATAGAGCACTCTTTTGTAATTTAATATTATTATTTTTACTTCTAATATTGTCTCTATCTTCGATTCTCTTATATAATAGTATAAATTCAATATTATATTACGCAAGAGAATAGAACAAAAAGAAATAGATAATTAATTAATTGTTATCTAATAGTCTAATAAATAAGATCTTAATTAAGTTGTTTAGTTAAAATTTTAATAGCAAAAATACAATATCTAATAGAATTAAATAATAGAATTTTATTTCTATTAATTGTACTATACTTAGATTGCTTTTATTTGCTAAAAAAAATTAATTGTTTGTTACAATAAACAATAAAACAATATTTAACAACAATAAAAGAGTTAATACTATATTAAAATTAATTTTAAAATAGTTATTATATATTTTAATTAATTCTCTTAAATTATTTTGTTAAGATATATATATATTTATTTTCTTGCTAATTTCTTCTTAAATAGAAATATTTTTTGTTAAGTTCTTAAATAGATAAACAAATTGCAAACAATATAAATTAAAAAATTAATTAACAAGCAAGATCAAGTATATTAAAGTATACTTTAAAAAAAAAAATTTAACAACTATATATTATAAGTTATAAATAAGTATTTAACTCTATTTATTATTTTTTTAAGTAGCAATCTTAATTAAATTTTATATTTTTAAAGACTCTAATTATTAAAACTCTTAGTTCTCTTATTATATTTATATTTTTTATATACTTTTTTTTTACATATATTTTGTTTGTATTTGCGCTTTGTTATTAATATTATAATACAAAGAGCTTTCTTAAATATAAGTTCTATTTGTAATGCTATAACTATAACATTTTAAACTTTGCTATAACTTGTAGCCGAATTATATTATACGTTAAGATAGCGTCTAGATCTTGTCTTAACAATCAAGAGTTTTTCTTTCAAGAATTTCTCTTTAAATTCTTACAATTTTTTTTTTATAATTGTAGATCTATCTTTCTATTTTGCTTTCTATACGTATGGCGTGCGTCTTAATAGCGTTACTTTTATTATATAATTATATAATTATATAATAATAAACTGTCTAATCTTCTAAGAACAATTGTTTATTAAAATATTAAATTAAGAATTTAAAAAAATAACTTGTTTTAACAAAAACAAATTTGCAACAAAGACAATTATTGTAAAAAGCAATATAATTGCAACTAGAAAATTCTTTGTAATTATTAACTCTCAAAAATTATTAAACAAAAAGTATAGCAATTTTGATAACAAATTTTTAATTAAAAACAAACTTAAAACAAATGCAAATTCTATTCTCAACAATTTCGAAATTAATTACAAAACTTTTCTAAAGAAAAAAAAAAGAAATTAAAACAACTTGTTGTCAAATATAAATATTAACTTCTTTTAAAAAAAAATCAAAAACTTCAAATCTTGTTACAAAATAATAAGATAAATATATTATTTATACAACAATATTATACAATATCTTCGAAAAACAATACTCTAAAAAACAACAAATTATTTTTAAAAAAACAAAAATTAATACTCGATTTAAAATTGTCTTATCTAGATAACTACTATAAAAAAACTTCAAAAAATAAAAAAACTAAATTAAAAATATAAAAATTATGTTCGAATCTAGTTTAAAGTTCTTTTTTATCAAAAATTATAAAATTTGCTAATATTAACTCTTTTTGCGCGATAGTTTAACAACGCAATAAAATAACTACAAAAAAACAAATTCTATTGCTCTAAATATTTAAATATTCAAACAATTTTTATAATATCTAATAAATCTTATAGAATTATTTAAGAATTGTTAATTAATTATTGCAATTAAATATAGCTATATTAAGCAAAATTCTACGCAAAACATAAACAACTTTGTTATTTATTTAAAAATCTTAAAAACAAATTTAGAATTCTTTATTAAGTTTTAAAAGCAAAATACACTTTTGAATAAACTAAGAAACAAAACTTATAAAAAAGTTATTGTTGTTTCTAATTTCTCTATAACAAGAAACGCGTTTATTGCGCTAATTGCATATATAGAAAACGCTACTATTTTGCAAAATAATTATAAAAATCGATTTCAAAAATCAAGTTATAAATTTTGCTCTATTTTAAGAAATAATTGTTCTAAACAAAAATTAAACAAAACAATTTTTAGATTAGACTTTTGCAATTTTTTTTAACAAAATTGATATAAAAATATTATTATACTTCTTTTGCAAAACAACGCAAATAACAATAATTATACAAACGAAATTTGCATATATTATAATTATAATTAGCAAAAATATATCTCTTTTAATTGCTTTTTTTTAAGAAGAAAAATTCGCAAGTTAATACAACAATTGTTGCAAAATCAAATATATTGCGTATTATGCAAAAAACACTATTGCTTTAATATATTAACAAGATTTCTAACAATTCGAAAAACTAAAGAAATTTGCAATAATTATTGTTATTATTGCAAATTGCAAAGCAAAAGTTAATACAATTTTAACAAAGCTATTTATATATATATTAGACAAATATTACAAAAAAGTAACGCTTTTAAATAGAAAAATATATATTAATTGCATTTTTAAACAATAGATAAAGATATAGTATCTAAAGAATATAAGTCTTTTGTCTATTAAAATCAAGATTTTTTACAAAATCGAAATACAATTTTTAAAGTTCTACAATATAGATATTAGAATTTGCAATAACAATAACAAAGAGTATATATTGCGTTAAATTTTCTATTTTTTTTTAAAAATTGTCTAAAATATAATTGTTAAACTACTATAAATAATAAAACCAAACTTATATATTAATTAACAAACTTTTATATAGAAATATCAAATAATAAAAAACAAAATTATAATAAATTTTTTCGAGAATTTTTTATTATATATAAAGAATACTTTAATCTATATATTTGTAACAAATAGTATTAGTATTATTGCAAAAACAATCTTTTTCTCGATTTTTTAAATTTCGATAGAAATTTTATTATACAAAAACTATTTTTTTAAAACTAATATTTCTCTACTTTTAAAATATAACAAAAATAATTATATTATAAATCTACAATTTGACACAAAATTGCTATTTAAATTTCTATATATATTGTTTAAAAAAGAACTTGCTATACTTCGAAATTACTTGTTCGAAAATTAAATATTAAAATATATTTATAAATCTACAAGTTACGCAAATATCTTAATATTGTTTGTTTTTAAAAAAAAAAAAACTTTTTAATTTTATATAAATTATCGAAAACTAAATTTGATAATTATTAAAAACAAATATTTATTATCTTTTATTAAAAAGATACTAAATTAATTAATAAATATATATTATTTTATTAAATTTAATTTTAAAAATATATATTATTGCATCTATATACAAAAGAAAAATAAATAAAAGATTGTATTTTGCACGCGCTATAGTCTCTTTAAGTATACAATTATACTCTTTAACTTATTTAATACTTCTACTATTTTTCAAACTTTAATTAACAAAATATTGCAAAATATTGCAAAATTATATTTGCGTTATCTATCTAAATAATATTTTGATTTACTTTAAAATTTGCAAAAAATATTAAAATTATATTCGACAAATACTTAATCGACTAAAATAGTTTAAATTATATATAAAATTTTCTAAATATATTTTTTTAATATAGAGTATCGAATTTCTAGATTATATTGTTAGTAGCAAAAATATTACTATAAATACGTTACAAGTAAAATTAATTTATATATAATTTTAATTTATTATGTTGCAAAAGTTACAAATATTTTTGAAATTTGCAAACTTTTATCGATACTTTATCAAATACTTTGCAAGAATAATTAAATTTTTAATCGAGTTGTTTAAAAATAGCAAACAAAAAAAGCAAAATAAATTGTTTTTATTTGATACTTTCGCTCTAATTGTGTTTTAAGCTTTTATTAATATCTTTATTACTATTTTTATATTAATATATTTCGATCTTAAGAATCGAATTATAGTTAAAATCGATATATCGAGATTTGTTATTATAACTATTTTTTTTCAACTTGTACTTTGTACGCAAAACAACAATTAAACAATATAGTACTTTGTTGTATTCTATTTTAAAAAAATAATTTCTACTAAAACTTGCTATAAAATATATAATTAAAAATTGTTAATTATTGTTGCGAGATTTTAACAATAACAATACTATTTTAAAAACAATTATTTGTTAATTATTGTTCTAATAGACTATAATAATCTAAAGTATTTTATAACAATAATATCTCTCAATTGTTGTTAATCTTAATAAATTCTTTTGCTTGCTAAGTATAACTTCGAAATTAAATATTAAACAAAAAAGATTAATTTTGCAAATAAACTATTAAGACAACTAGATTACAAAAACAAAATAGATAACAAAATCTATCTATTTACTCTTTAGAATAAACTCAAAAATATTATAATTGCAATTATTAAAATAATTTTTGTTTTAATTAAAAACGCAACTAAAACAATATTAATTTTAATTTGCACTAAAATTGTTTTGTGCGTTTAAAATATTTTTAATATTAAAATATTTAATAAATTACTTGTTAAGAATATTCTTAAGATCTCTAATAATATCGACTTAAATATAAAAAAAAGTATTGTAATTTAACAATTGTAACGCAACAATTGTAACGCAATATACAAATACAAGAACTTAATAAAATTTCTTTTCTTAATTCTATTAATAGCAATAGAGATATTTTAAAAAAAGAATACTTTAATATTTAAAATAAAACAACAATTAATTGTTTTCTTTTAGCGCAACAAATATATTAAATATAAATAAAAACTTAATAGCAATTTATTTTACTATTTTTGCACAATCTATATATTAAAAAAGTTTTGCTAAAATTAAAATTACTATATTTGTATTACAATAATTTTTTAAGCAAAAATTACTTCGAAATTAAAAAAATTTGTATATTAATCGATCGAAAATTCTATTAATTTTATATATCTATTAAAATAGAATTGTATATTCGAGAGTACAATATATATTAACAATTCAAAATATTTTAATATTGTTTATACAATAAGTTTTTTGCGCTATTTGTATTTATTCGATCTTAAAAGAAATTTTTTATAAATTTTATTATAGAACTTTCTTCTAATTGTAGTAACAACAATATTTACAATACAATTTTTGTTATTGTAGATTAATTTTTTAAAATAGCACTATATATTTTAGTTAAATTAATTTAAACAATAGAAGATTTAATCGATATTTTGTTCGAAAAAGTTTTTTTTTTTTTAAAAACATAAAAAAAATTGTATTTAACAAAAATATATTATTTATTAATAACTACTAATTTGCGATATATTATAGTATTTGTATAAAAAGAAAATTAAACATTGTTTTTTATTTGTAGATAAATAAATAAACAAAAAGATAAAATTAAATATTAAAGTACTATCTTTACTACTATTGCAACTATCAACAAAACAACTAAGAATTTCTCTTATTAATAGTTTAATATATATATAATAATATTGTTTACTTGTTTTTAAACATATTGTTTCTTAAAATTGCGTTCGAATATTATTTGAATTTCGATTTTAGTTAAAATAACAAAAAATATTTTAACGTTTTTGTTATTTAAAAATGTATACAAATCTTATAAAATAAACGCAACTATATAAAAAAACAATTAAGAGATATACAAAGAGCGCAAACAAAATATTATAATAAAAAAAATCAAACTTTAATATTATAAAATAGAAAACAAAATTATACTCTTTATTAAGAATTTTAAGAATACTCGATTTAAGAAAAAGCTCTTTTACAAATATATAAAACTATTTTCTATTATAAATATTGTTAAAACACAAATATATCGATTGCAACTCTTAAACAATTAACAAATTTATCTAATTTTTTATATTTTGTTTCTCGAATTCTACTATTAGAACTTTAATATTGTTAAATCGATACAAATAATACTAATAAGCAAAAACAAAAAATAAAAAATAAAGAAAATTCTAAACAAAAAAAGAAAATAGAAGAAATTCTACTATTTTATTTAATAGAAAGAATTTCTTTTTTGCAAAAACAATTAAATATTAAAACAATTTTTAATTTATACAAATACAATACTAAAGCAATTTTACAAATAATAGCAAATTGTTGTTTTTGTTTTTAAGACAAAAAAACTATATCTTTAAATAAATCGAAACAATCTAACAAAGCAAAACTAATATAGTTTGATTAACAATATTGCGCAAACAAAATAGAGTTTTTATTATTGTTAAAATATATAAGAAGTTAAGTAAAAATCGCAACTTCTTAAATTTGATTACAATAATATAAAAAATAATATATTTTTGCTATCTAATTTTATATCTTTTCTAGATAGATTTTCTAGTTTAAATAATTTTTTAGTAAACGTACAATAAATCTTAATTGCGTTTATTATTTAAATTAATCTAATTATATTTAATAATAAGATTCTTCTTTAACTCTCTTTTCTAATTGTTATATATATTAATTTTTAACTTATTTTTTATTGTTGTTGTTTGTACGCAATAATATAGCAATCGCAAATATATTTTTAAATCTTTGTAATTGCAATAAAAAGTATATTTGTACAATTAATAACAATTTTTATTTTGCAAACAAATATATCTTTAAGAGTTTAATTAAAGTATTTAGTTTAATTTTTAAAAAAGCAAAATTATATATATTGTCAACAATAATATTAATATATAAGAGAAACTTTTGTTTAAATATTTATATTGCTCTTTTTTAAAAAAATCTAATCAATATAATCTCTAATTAAAAACAAGACAAATAATATTGTTTTTAGCAAAAATTTTCTTAAATTACGTCTAATATACTATTTAAATATTAATATTAATTAATACAAATTTTTTTTTTAAAAAAAATTAAAGTTGTTCTTTTTTAAAAAAAGTTTCGATAAATATATTTAATAGCATATTATATTTAGTATTTTTTGCTAAATATTACACAAATATATTAGAGTAATCTCTATACTATTTAGTCGATTTGTCGAAAATAACAACTTTTTGTTGTTATATTTTTATTTGTTAATAAAGCGCAAAATAAGTTTAATCTTAGCAAAAAAATTAAACAACTTAAAATTGCTATTTTTAGCTAAAATTTGCTATATAAATATTAATAAATTAACAATTCTTTTGCGAAAGCAACAAAAGATTTCGAGATACTAATATATTAATTTTTAATATAATTGTGCAAGCTAAATCTATAAAGCAACAAACAATAGTACAACAAATATAGTACAAATCTTTCTTCTTTATATATTGTACAATATATTAATATAAAAGAAAAACTATAAAAGAAGTTTTGCTTATTATTGTTTTTTTATTATTCTACAAATAATGCAAATATTATAGATAGCAAAAAAATACAAAAAAAACAATATTAAAAATGCAAACAAAAAAATTGTCAACTTTATTTAAAAATTGCTATCAATATTAATTTTAGCAAGATTCTACAATAGCTTTGTTATATATATTTATATTAATAGTATTGCGCTCTATTAGATATTAGTTAATATTATTAGAAGTTTGTGTTATTTCTAAAACTTATACAAAATATTAAAAAAACTTATTGTTTTTGTTGTTGTAACTACAAATATACTCTATTAGTATTATATATATTAAAAAGAAATTGCAAAAAAATTGTTACAAAACTATCTTAAATATATTATAATAATAAAAAGAGTACAATATTTTAATAGATAAATATTATTATTGTATCTAATATTGCGCTAATTCGATTTAATTCAAATATATAAATCGAAATAATTTATAGAACAAAGAAATTTTTATTGCGAAATTACAAATTAATATTGCGCAAAAAACAAAATATCTAGTAGAAAGTATTGCGCATAATATTTTGATTTTAGCTAATTTAAAATTGTAGTATAATTTAATTGTAATTTCTAGAAATAAACTATTATTATACAATAAATAAAAAGTTCTTTTTGAATTTTCAATCTATAGTTGAAAAGTATCTATAAAAGTCTTGCTTAATTACAAAATTGTTATTCAATAATATATAAGAAAAGTATTTTTACTACTATTGCAACAATTTTTTGTCTATAATATATAAAAAACATAAAAAACATAAAAAACAATACAAAAAGAATTTATTTATATATTTTTATTAACAAACAAATTGATAACAAACGCAAAATATAATTGCGATTATTGTATATTCGCAACGTATAGCAATTAGCAAATACAATATTAATTCTAAGAATCAAAATTCTAAAGAAGAAAGCAATTGTAATATTATAATTATAATATTTTAAACTTTGTCGTAACTTGTAGTCGAATTATATTATATATCAAAATAATATCTAGATCTTGTCTTAACAATAAAGAGTTTTCTCTTCAAGAATTTCTTTTTAAATTTTTACAATTTATTTTTTCTATAATTGTAGATCTATCTTTCTATTTTGCTCTTTATACGCACAGCGTGCGTCTTAATAGCGCTACTTCTATTACACGATTGTGTAATCTTACACTATTATAAATAATACAATTTATATATATTTAAGAAGAAGATTCTTTACTTATTGTTTTTTTGCAAATTATTAAATAGAATCTTTTTTGTTGCTATTATTGTTATTTTTTTTAATAACAAAACTACAAATCTTAAAGTTAATACAAATAGCAAAAAAGTAAAAACTTGTTTAGATTAGATATTTTGAATAATTAGTTTAATATTATTTTAGTAATAATTTGATTCAAAGATTTTCTAGATTTAATTCAAATATTTTCTAAATTTAATTTAAATATTTTCTAGACTTAATTTAGATTAGATATCTTTAAAAACTATATTGTTGTTTTTTGAAATCTTTATTATTAGACAATAGTAGTATACTAATTTTTTTGTTAATATTAATAATAATCTATTTAGACTATATTCTAGTTTTAACTCTATTAGTTTTTGTATATTTATTGCAATTACAAAATAGTCTAAAAGACTTAATATAAAGATTCGAAACTTTCTATATTTGTCTATTTTATAAGCAGTACTAATTAGATATTTTTGTCGCGTTTTTATTTATTTTCTATTATTATTCTTTTTGTTTTCTATACAAAATGCAAATTTATTAATTAGATAAATTGCTTTTGTTTACTAACAACTAATTATAACTTTGTATTTTAACTTTGCAATAAAGTTTTTGCAAATACAATTAATATATTTCTTAAGCTTGCGTATTTTCTCAAATTTATTAAAATTGTTTTAATACTTAACATCGAAATTAGTTGCAAGCATTATATACTTATAGATACTATTAATATTCTTTTGCTATATTACTAATTATATATTTTAATTATTATACTTAATCTTTTTCTAGCTATAATCTTCGAACAATAGTAAAACAATAGTCTTTTTATTAATATTAATAATAATCTACTTATTTTGTATTCTAATCTTAACTTTATTAGTCTTTAAATATTTATTGCGATTGCAAAATAGTCTAGATAACTTAACTCGAAAATTATCTATTATTTATTTACAATTATTTAATAAGCAATATTAATAAAATATTTTTGTTGTATTTTTTTTTGTTTCTATTTTTTTTTTTCGATAGCAAAAAGAGCTTTCTTCTTAATATATTATTTATTATAGTAGTTAAATATAGATTGAAAATTGTATTTCGAGAACTTTTTAATATCTTTTTTTTTTGTTTTTATTAACAATATTGTTTGTTTCTTTAAGTATTTTCTAAAAATTTGTGGAGAAATTCTTCTAAAAAACAAAATTCTTAATATTGTAAATATAATTTAGTATAGTATTAAAGAAATTAGCTACTTTCTCTATTTTAGAAATTATAGTTACTAATATTCTATTATAGAGTATCTTAATACTATTCGATAAAAACTTGTAAAAAAATAAAAAAATATTATTATTACAATTTAGAATAATTTAATTTTTTGTTTAATTATTTTTAATAGAATATTATTATTAATAATATTCTTCTTTTTTATTATTATTTCTCTTAATTTTATTCGATTTCTTTATTTTTAATTCTATTTTTAATTGTTTTATTAATCTAAGTTAGTTTAAACTAAATATAATCTAATTTAGCAATTATATTGTCGAGCTCTTTTTTGTATTTAATACTATTTTGTTTACTTGTTTGCAATTCGAACTTTGTTTTTCTTAAACTATAAATTATAGATTGTATTGTATTAATCTTAGTTAATAAAGTTATTAATATAGTACTTTATATATTTCCGATTTGCTAATACAAAATATATATTGCAAATAATATATAACAAATTATAGAAGTATTAAAAGTAAAGATATTTGAGATTTTTGTTTGTATTCTTTAAACAATTCTCTATTTTATATATTTTATATATCTTATTAGTAGCTTCTTTGTTAATTTAGTATTTTAACTTAATAAATATTTTTGTATATTTTTGTAATTGTTTATTATATTTTAATTACAAATAATCGAGTATTATAACAATAAATTGTAGTTTTTCTATATATCTATTATTTTCTATTGCTAATCTATTGTTTTAATAGTTTTTGTTAGATTCTTTGTTTTGTATCTATATACAATCTTTTTATCAATCTTTTTTTTTGTATTATTAAAAAATATATTGAATAAAAAAAATTTGCAATTGATCTAGATTAATATAATTTTTCTTATTTAATTTTTAATAAATTAAGAATTTATAAATTTTAATAAAATAATTCTTAATTTAAGATAAATCTTGTTTGCAAATATTTAAATTAGCAATATTATATAGAGATTCGACTATTCTTTTGTATTTTTTTTTAAATAAATATTGCTAGAGCGTCTATAAAATTTTAACAACTAAATTAACTATCTATAATAATATTCTTAACTTTTTGTTAATAATAATTGTTTTTATTAAAATCGAACAATAATATATTGTTATTTAAATTAAATACTATTAATATAATTATCGAATCTTAATTAGACAGAATAATTTCTTTTTTTAATTCTTGTTTTGCAACAATTGTTGCTTTAATTTTTAGATATATAATAAAATCTTTTATAGCAACAAAATTGTAATATTAAATATTATATATTAATATTTGTTTCTCTTAATCTTTTGTTTTGTTTATTCTAAAATAGAATTGCTTTAATAAAAATTTATATATTGTTTTCTTGTACAATATATTAGAATATAAAGTTTAAAAATATTAAAATATATTTTGTTCTTATTGTTCTTATTATATATTGTATTCTAAAATTAATATTTAACAAAAATTGTTTTTAAGTTGTCGATTTAATACAAAGTATACTCTATATAATTTAATATATTTTTGTTATAAAATATATACTAAACAAATATAACAAAATCTATAATTGTTTAAGTATAATATATAGCTATATTTTGTTTTTTTATTAAAAAAGATATTATTGCAGAAACAAATTGTACTACTATTGTTTTCTATTTAACTTTATTCTATTGCTAAATCTTGCTAAAGTATTTAAATCTTTTTAAGTTAATAATTTTAAAAATTTGATAAAAACGTTTGTTAAGTTAAATTAATTTCTCTAATTTAACAATTGTTTTTTCTTTCTTTTTTTGTTTTGTTAATCTTTTAAAATTAATATTAAAAATAATATTATTAATTAAAGCAATATATTAATTGATTAATTATATAATTATATTTTTAAACAATTAATAAAGAATATTAAAATTTATTAAAATATAAATATTGTAATATTTATAATTTTATATTTAGTTCTTAATTGAGTAAATTATTATTGCTTTCTTATTTTTCTATAGATTCGAATATTGTTTAATAAGCTTAGTTTGAGTATATTTAAAAATATAATACTTTTAATATCTTGTAAGATCTTTATACTTTCTTAAAGAAACTCTACAAATACTATAGTATTTGTTCTTCTTAATATTAATAATTAGAATTTGCTCTTTGTAGTGTATTATTTCTTTAATAATTAAATAACAACTTCTTATAAAATTATTAATATATCGAATATCTATATCAAATTCTTTAAAACTCTCGAATTCTATATTAAATTAGCAACAAAATATAAAAGTAATAGTTAACAAATATATATTTAAAAAAATTCTTTATAATTTAATAATATACTTTTGTTTATAGATATTTTTTATATTTCTTTTTAATTTTTACAATTGAAATTAATTTAATTAATACTAGTTTTAATTAAGTCTAACTTTGTTTTGTTGTTCGATTTAGATTTTTAATAATTATATAAATCGATTACAAACTCTAATCTTTATAATAGTATATTATTTGTATTTTGTTTGTAGCTATAAAAATAAAAATAATAGTAATTTTTGCTAACAACTAATTCTGCGTAATTTACTATTAATTCTTAGTATATATCTTAATATAAATACAATTATTGTCGACTATTTTAATCTAAATAAGTATATAGATTAGATTGTCTTTAAAAAAATTATATCTAAGCAAAAAACATATTATATTTTTTATATTTCGATAATATATAATATACTTAACAATAATAAAATCGCTAACTTTAATTGCAACTGTAAAATTCTTATTTTTGAAAAAAATATTAATAGTTTTCTTTGTAAATTTGTAGTCTATTAACTATTTTGCAAATTTATAGTTAATAGTATTCTAAAATAGACTATATATTATTAAACAAATTTTAAATAAAATCTCTATATTTTCTTCAGATTAATAGAGATTGCAATTTTCTTAGACTATAATATTGTTAAGTTTTTTAGCTCTCTTCTTTTTATAGTATTTTTCTATTATTAATAAGAAAACAGTAGATTGCAAAGCTATTAATAAAAAAAATTCTACAAAAATATTTAATATTTTTAGAGTTTGTCTTTAGTTAACTATATTTTCTTATTGCAAACTTAAAAAATAACAAATTACAATCTTTGTCATATGCGTATTCGAATAATACTATTAATTTTAATTTAATTTAAACAATTGTAGAGCTTTGTTATATATTATTTTACTTAATATATTTAATATATTAATCTTTGCTATTATTTGTCTAATTTTAAGAAGATTATTGTATATTTAATATAAATTTTTCTTATCGAATTTTTTTTTTTTCTATCTTGAAAGAATTTTGTAACTAATAAGTAGTTATAGACAACTAATAATAACTTTTGCTCAAGACTTTTACATCAGCTTTATCTGTATTATTTCAAACTCTTAAGATAAGAAGAGGAAATAGAATGTAACATATGTCTTTGTTATATATGCTTAATAATATTGATCTATAAAAGCTTAGCCAAAACATTCTTGAATCTATTGGCATACATATCGATAAATGTTTTTTCGCGATAGTCTTGCTAATAGATAGCAAAATGTAAATAGAAATGTGTACTATCAACTTAATATCTAGATACTAAATAACTCAACAACAAGTCTATTTGCTTTTCTTATTTTATATACAACGCAAAGAACAATCTTCGTCTGTCCTAAGTTCTATTCAACAACAATAGCTTTATCGAACGCTCTAATAATAAAATAATACAATTGTTCGAATAACTTCAATAAGATTTCAATAAATAGCGCTTTGTTCTCGAGAAAAGAAAAAGAAAATCTTATATCTTTATATATAGGAACTTGACAAAGTCGAAGATCTATAAGAGTTTGTTTACAAGCTTCTTGAATTTATTAACGTCTATAACATATATCTTACTTCGAGCTATCTTCTTAAAGCTGCTTGTATATTACTTATTTAACATGTTTTTTTTTTATCGATTAGTCGCTTAATATTCAAAATTTCTTTTTCAAACACGATGAACGCAAATTCACAAGAGTACGTAGAAAAACAACTCAAGATTATGCCAATAAGTATAATCTATATCGCGTAACATTTTAATAGTTATAAATTCTATTGTGCTTGTCTAATGTCGTGCGCTACTGCGTTTGTTGCCAAGTACTCTCGCGAGATTTAGATCGATTAGCATTTCTATAAAGCTATCGGTTTCGTCTAGATTTGTGATTTTGATAAAGTTTACTTACATCTTCAGTTGGTAAAGAGAAGTTTTAGGATCTAAGCAATGGAATCGAGAATCGTATTGCTATCGAGAAAGACTAATATAGCAAAGCAGACTTTATTATCTAATAGTTACGTAATTTAAGGAATCAGGATCTAAGGGTTCAAGACTCGTGCATTTGTATTTATAGAGTCTTTGGAATCTTGTCGTTATTTAGAAATTAGTTAGAAATTCTACACTAAGCGATTATCAAGTTTTACTAACACAAGAAGATCTTTTATCTTAGTTTATATTCTAGCGTTGTTCCTTGTTCTAGAGTCTTAATTCTTGCTCTAGTAATACTAAATATATCGAATTGCTACTTTAAAGTTGAATTTTGTCTATAAGTTAGCTACATATCTATTTGAAGATTTGTTGCTATAATAAGCGTATAATCTAGACTAGATAGACAATAACTAATAAGATCTAAATGCGAGTAGTAACAAACAATAATATCGAGCTCAAGATACTCTATAAGTCTTCTTCGAACGTACAAGATACAATTTCTATATTGTTGATAAAGTACAACTTTAATACTCTTCTTAGACAATTTATTCTATCGACGCTAATAGTCTTGCTCTATGTTACGAGCCTAGCGGTATATGGAATACGCAGAGGAGTAGAACCAAGCACAGATACCCGTATATGCTCTATCAGTTTTATCAGAAAAGCAAAGAGAGATTGCTCTTTCTGCTCTTTCAGAAAAGCAAAAATAATATTGCTCTATAGCTCTATCAGAAAAGTCAGAAAAGCAGAAATAATTTTATAGTATATAGATCTTCTAGAACACGACTCTTTTATAGATTGTATTCAACTTATCTATCAAGTTACTCTCTATTATTGATACAAGCTGCAAACTCTTGTTATCAAATAATTGCTTGTATTGTCTAAAGACGTCTACAAATCTCTTCAATAGTATTAATCTATTCTAATACTCTAGTTGTCTAGATAGCAGCGTAATATTTTGAATATTCTAAAAATATCTGTATCAAATTAACGTGTCTCTATTTCAAATATTAGTTTATCAATATTACGCCAACTATCGATTATAAAAGACAACAAGATCAAAATCAACAAACTCGATATCTATTATAGAGATTGTATCGGTCTGAAAAACTAACTTATATAGATAGATATCTATTTTATTTTCTATTCTGTTTTAGCGAATCAGAAAACGATTTTTGCATTAATATTTCTCAAAGAAAGAGCTCAATACTAACTCAAGTCAAATTTACAAAAGTATTTGAAAAATTATAACAAAAACTCTTGTGCAATGTTTACGAACTTCGACAACTTCAAAAAAGAGTTTCGAAGAATTTTTAAAATATTTAACAAAAAACAAATTGCAAAAAGAATAATTTAGTATCTAATTTAACAAATTTTTGCAGCAGACTATGCAACTAGATTTCAAAAATATATCAATCTAATCAAATAGAACAATATTGTATTTATAACAATATTTTGACAAGATCTTAAGAACAATCTAAAAAACAAAATTATATATAATAGAAAAATTCTCAACAATATATTCGATCTTATCGAAGTAGCTATTGATCTCGACAACAAACTATATAAAAAAACTATAAAAAAAAGATACAATTAATTTCGAGAAAAAACAAAAATCTTCTTCGAATCAGCAATTAAATATTAGCAAAAAGAATTTTGTTCTAATCAAAAATACAATAATTTCAATTATTGTAGATTTGCATCTATAAAACTAAATTTTATTTAACAATATAAAAAAAAAATCTAGAGAAAAGCAAGATAACAAATTTTAGAAAATATGCTATTTATATAACAAATCGGATCACTTCGCAAAAGATTGTCAATTATAGAATTTGATAGATTGCCAACAGATCAATACTATATTAAAAGAGATATTTAATAGTCAAAACAATATCAAAAAACAAATCGATACAAAAATAGATATTTTCGAGACTAAATTGAACAACAATTACTATTTGATAGAAAATTCAAATTAATTACAAAAAATTCTAGATAGAATATTATCAAACAAGATATCTATATCTATACAGAAAATTAATTAAATATTCAATAAAACTATAAAAACAAAACAATCAAAAACGTTATACTTTTATCTAGCAACAAACTTAGACAACAAATATAGCTAAAAGAATTTTTACAAATGTCTAGACAATATTACAGACTATCTTGATATTTTAACTAGTTTATTAAAAAAAAAAGAGATAAATCAAACTGTAGATAAATACGAGAAAGCGCTAGAAAGCGACGCTACTATAGAAAAAGATATTTTTAATAAAATTGAACAACAACTGAGCAGTGTAAATCTATCACGAGAAAAGATAAAGAAAGCAAAAAAATATACAATATTCAGTTAAACAAAATACTATAATAACTTATACTAAATTTATCTAGAAGACAAAAAAAAATCTAAATAATTTTTTAGAAAACTATCTATTTTTAAACAATAGCAAAAAGAAACTCAGCGCAAGCAGACACTTAAAGCAGAAATTGTAGTACAAAAACAAAAAAAAGTTTAAATTTCTTGATAAAAAATATATTAGAGAAATGCAATATATTAGTTTAATAGCAGCAACTAAATTTAACAATACACGCACAATATTTTATTATATCAATTAAGATTAATAATTGTCAATTTATTGCAATAGTCGATTCTAATACAATAGATAATTTTATAGTTAAAACTTTTGTTAAAAGAAAAAAATACTCTACTTAAAAAAAATCTAATATATACAATCTAGTAATTGTAGATAGAAATCTATTATTCAACAAAAATAAAAAAATAAATAAAGAAACAAAATTACTATCGATAGCTATTTAGCAATATTACAAAAAACTAATCTTTAATATAGTAAAAATAGCTATTTACAATATTGTTCTAGAAATGTCTTGATTGAAGCAATACAATTCAAAAGTTGACTAAAATACACAAATATTTAGATTTGTACAATATAATTATATAATTTATATTTAATCTATATATCGATAGCGTTCGATAGTAGATAAAAAATTAAGTCGAAAATTGATTGCAAGTAGTAAGCTTGTATTTTTGCAAAAAAACAATCTAATAGAGTTCGACTTGACAAACACTAACAAAAATTAGTTAAACTACAAAGTTAGAATAAATAAATAAAATTACAAATTTTCTGAAAGTCTTAAACTATCTAATATAGCAAAAAAATCGCTAAAACATATATTACAAATATACAACAGTTAAAAGTATCTATTTTAAGAAAAGAAAACGACAGAGACTCTCTCTAAATATTAATTGTAAAATTACAAAATTAGACTTGAATTAGACAAACAATTTATATTTAAACTTATATATATTCTATTCAAGAAAAAGCTCGAAATACTTCGCGAATATCTAACAAAAAACAAAAAAAAAATTATTAAAAAATTTCAATTACAAACAGAATATTCGATTCTCTTTGTATTAAAAAAAAATAGAATTCTTTATCTATATATCGATTATTGAAAGCTAAATAATATTACAATCAAGAATCGATATTTACTATTTAATATTAGCAAACTTCAGAATTGACTATTCGAAACAAAATATTTTATTAAACTGAATTTACAAGAAGCGTACAATCAAATTAGAATAAAAATAGAAAAAGAGTAAAAAATAGCTTTTTGCACACAATATAAATTATACAAATATATAATAATATTGTTCGAGCTCACAAACATTCCAACAATGTATCAGAAAATAATTAATAATATACTACAACAATATCTAAATCGATTTGTTATAGCATACTTGAACAACATTATAATTTACTCGAAAATTTTGAAAAAATATATTAGTTATATCTTCAAAGTATTAAAATATCTAAATATAAAAAACTTATATTTTAAGTCAAAGAAATACAAATTTTATCGAAAGAAAATTGATTTTCTCGAATTTGTTGTTAAACAATATAGAATATATATAGATCTCGAGAAGCTACAAACAGTTAAAAAATAGAAATTATCGACAAATATTAAAAAAGTACAATTTTTTCTAAATTTTATAAACTACAATAAGAAATTTATTAAGAACTATTTAGCAAATACAATACTATTGACAAATCTTACAAAAAAGAATATACTATAATTATAAAAATCTACAGAAGAGAAATTATTTCAAAATTTTAAACTAGAATATTTAAAAAAATCAGTACTAAAAATATACAATTTACAATTATTAAACAGAATTGAAATCGACGCATTAAATTTAGCTATCGATATATATTTCAATTAAAAGTATAAAAATATTTAATATTTAATAATATATTTCTCGAGAAAACTCTTGTCAATCGAACAAAACTATAATATCTACAATAAAAAACTATTTGCTATAGTAGTTTTTTTGAAATTATAGAGAATATATATAGAAAAATTATCAGAACTTACAATTCTTACAAATTACAAGAATTTTGTGTATTTTACTACTACTAAGTAGCTAAACAAAAAACAAGTACAATAGTCAAAAAGACTAGAACAATACAAGTTTAGAATACAATATACTTTAAACAAAGATAATAGTAGAGCAAATATATTTAGTAGAAAAAATAATTATATAAAAACGAAAAAATTGTTCAACTACAATATACTCAAAATCAATAAAAACAAATTACTATTAGCAAACAAATATAAACTAAATACTATACTATAGATACTTCGAGATAATATAGAAGAGTTTTCAATAAAAAAAGAAAAACTTCAAATATCTATCGACAAAATTGACAAATATATAAAAGAGCACTATAACAAATTATTGCAAAAATATTTAGAAATAACAAAAACTCTTCAATTTTTATATTAGTATTGTCAGTTTCTACAAATAAAACAAGCTGTCGAGATATATATCAAACAATATTTTAGCTATTAGCAAAACAAATATAATACGCACGCAAGCTATAGCAAAATTTAATATTAGAAATTATCTAAATCGCTATAGAATAAAATTACAATAGACTTTATTATCAAGTTGTCGAAGTCGACAAATTTAGCAACTAAAAACAAATATAATTCGATACTAATAATAGTTAATAAATTTATTAAGTACTTATATATTATCGCATGCAAAGAGAAGTTTATTGCAAAACAACTAAAATATATTATATTGAATCGACTTATACAATATTACAATATATTTAAGAGACTAACTAGTAACAGAGACAAGCTTTTTATATCTAACTATTAAAAGATATTTTTTTCAATATTAGATACAAGATTTCGAATATCTATTGTTTATTATTCGATTATAAATAGTTAGACAGAAAAAACAAATTAGAGTTTTAAACAGTATCTAAAATACTATATTAACAATATTTACAGCAATTGAATATTACTTCTATCTATAGTACAACTAACACTTAATGCAAAGATTTCGAATATTACTAAAATAACTCTATTTTTTGCCAATTATAGTAAGAAATCAAATTTTTTCGAGAAAAAGTATATATATTTGTCTGCGTAGTTAGCTATCGAAAAAATAGCAATATTTAAAAAGATACACAACAATATCTCAAGAATGCAAGAAAGATCGATCAAATACCAAAATAAAAAACAAAAAACAATATTTTAGCTAAAAAAGAGAAATAAAGTATATCTTTTTACAAAAAATCTTAAAACAAAAAAATCAAACAAAAAATTGAATTATATCAAAGTCGGATTGTTTTTTGTCAAAAAAACTAAAAAATTAATCAATTACAAACTCGATTTATCCAAGAACGCCAGAGTATTTCCGGTATTTTATATATTATTGTTGAAATCAGCAGATTCAATTATGTTTTTACAGAATATTTTTTATTTCTATCAACAGAAAAAAGAACAATTTAAAATTGAAAAAATTCTACAACAAAAAAATCAAAAATATTTTGTCAAATAAAAAAGATATTCTATCTCTAAAAACACTTGAAAATCTATTAAGAATTTGAAATACTGCCAATATTGTTTGCAGCAATTCTATCAAAAGAAATTAACAAAATAAACAATTATTCTTTTATAATATTGGAAAAAACAATCTGTTTTGAGACAATATCGATCAAAAACTTAGAAAACAGTTCGAATACTAATTTTTTAGCTAATAGAGTAAGCTTTTTCAAATTTTGAAATTCTCTATCTACTATTGTTTGTTGCTTATTCTTTATATATTTCAATTGCAACAGCAAGCGATTCTTTTTTGTCTACATTTTACAACATTTTATTACAATATTACAAAGCTGCTACTTAAGCGCTTTTTGTTGCACTTCGAGACGACGCCAGCGCGCAATATTTAAAGAGATTAAATTACAAAAGCAACTCTTCTTTATATATTTTACGCATTTATTAGAATCTTCTTGAATTCAACACAACTTACTCAGACAATTGCAACAACAACAAAAACGTATTTTATCGATAGAAATATCGAGTTCTATTAATTAAATAAGACAACAATTATAGAAGAAAAATTTGTTTTTCGATATTGTGCAGAATTTGTTTTCGAAACAAAAATATAAAAAAAAGAAAAATAGTATTACAAGTCTAGCGATATATAAGATACGCAAAGAAATAGAATCAAGCACAGATATTCGCATATACTCTATTAGCTTTATTAGAAAAGTAAAAAAAAATTGCTCTTTCTATTTTTTCAGAAAAACAAAAATAGTATTGCTCTATAGCTCTATCAAAAGAGTCAAAAGAGCAGAAATAATTTTATAGTATATAGATCTTCTAGAACACAACTTTTTTATAGATTGTGTTCAACTTATCTATTAAGTTATTCTCTATTATTGATACAAGCTGCAAACTCTTGTTATCAAGTAATTGCTTGCATTGTCTAAAGACGTCTACAAATCTCTCCAATAGTACTAATCTACCCTAATACTCTAGTCGTCTAGATAGCAGCGTAACACTCTAGTATTGTTGCTATTTACAAGATTAACATCTATTTAAATAATACGTAATGCAAGAGAATCAACACAAGCAACTTGTCGCAGAAATATATAAATTAGCTTCAGAATATATATATGTTATCGACAATAGTCTCGAATACTTAAATTATAAGATATAAATATTAGTTATAGTAATTTAGGAACAAGACTATTAATTAGAAGACTTTAATAGTAGCTTAATATCTTCTTCTAAGACTTCAATAAACTCGAAAAGTATTATTCGACTAATAGATAATATATCTTAATAATACTTACAAATTAACAAATTAATTCTCTTTGTTCTTTGCTATTTATCGCATATTGCTTTGATAATTTGATTGTTCTACAAATAAGATATCTAGTCGAGATAACAATATTATGCTTATAGCGCTTAGACAATAGTCGATGCGCAACAATTCGATATTATATAATCTAGAATCTTTAAGTCTACAACAAACATAGTGTTCTTCGAGACGTTATTTCGAGACGCAGATAAGCTAGATTAGACGAAGATGCTTCGAGCTACTTAAAGTTAATATGTCGAAAATTAGATCTAAGAATGTTATGGCAGAACGTTATATAGTGATGTTAGTGAACCAGGTTGCCTGCTAGGGCGCCCGGGTTGGCCTTTTGGTTAGGTTAGGCCTAACATTCTAACAATTGGTAGCTTCAACAAGTTCCGATTAGTGCGTCTTGGCGAATGCTATAGGTGGTTGATTACTACATCGCGTGCCTATCGCGCGAGTCTTAGATTCGATTCCCCTTCTATCCACCAGGAGCATTTGGATAGTCGTAGTAGTGCTCAGGGTGCTTGCGTTCGGAGGTCGCCTATATAGTGCCCCGTGGGTCCGTCCTGCACACGGGGGCGTGTGCTTTCTCGCTCGTTTGGGGCAGATTGTTACGGCAGAACGCCATATATGGTGGTATGGACATGATGTCAGGAAAAGAGACAGCAATGGCATGATCAAGTAGACAGAGAAACGGAGGCAAATGATTCTCTGTACGCATGCCAACTGATTTGCTACTCTAAGAGGTGCCCGTGGGCAAAGGATTATGTGTTTTCCAGCAAGCTGTGCATCCACGCCTTCCGCCAGCCTATCTCGAACCAATCATTCCTCCGGCTCTAGCTTCGCTTGGTGAGAACGAGATAATCAATATTGGTGGGCAGCTTTACATGCTGGACCTCGGCCAAGACATCCACGAGAAAGTCCTCCAACCCGCTACTAACCAGCAG
>JAABUW010002118.1_pt1 | contig 30984 bp, 38 predicted proteins | sample 5560081 | NCBI WGS metagenome assembly JAABUW01 (sample SAMN10711882, study PRJNA513363) | rock metagenome | isolation source: Antarctica rocks | place: Antarctica: Victoria Land, Knobhead sud | reverse complement strand
TTTGCTACTATAAATATATACCACCCCTGTGTTTAAAACCTCCTTCAAAAAACATGTATAAAACACGCTTTGAGCTAGCCTAAAGAAGGTAGTCAAAAAACATGTTTTAAACACGTTCGCACCCTACACATTACATTAACGAGTAGTCCCGAAGGTAAACTTTTCCTCGATAGGTCTAATATTGACGGCCCCTTGTAACATGCTCTATGATTCGTGCACGAGCATAGAAGGATTGGAAATCATCGCCGCTAGTAAGTGTGGACACCACCAAACACTGTTAAAGCTTCACCACATCAATCCTTCTCGTGCCACTCTCTTATCAACATTCGCCTCTCTCATGATATCACACTTAGCCGAGAATAAGCCAACTCGGCTGGACTGTCGCCATGGACTGAAAGCTGTATAAGCCTTTGCTTATGCGCCACGTTCCAGAGCAGACTGACTCAAGGTGTGAGAGACCTGAATGTGGTCCACATCTTTCAATCTATTCCAATCTCCAGAAATATTATCTTTGGATTTTAGAGTAAACGGGGACGACTCTTTGCCGCCTTGGATAAAGGTCCGCATGCCCGACAAGGTCGCCGAAGGAATGGCCGGAAATCGTTGTTCCATGTCGTAATCGTCGCTCTTAGGTGTCTTGCGACTCCGTAGTTTTTTAAATGTCGACGAATACCTAGGTTTCGCATTGTTGTTTCTTGCCTGAGTTCGATCCGCGATGAAGACGGAGCGGAAACCAGTGAGCGAGATCATGGTGATGGCGACGCAAGCTTCTATATGCTGCCAAAGAAATAACCAGACTTCATCAAAAGAGTTACGGATCTTGAGGCCTGAAACTCGCACACAGGCGGTTATTGCCATAAAAATATTTAAGCAGAGAAAGACACCGAGGGCGAGCTTCTGGCGAGTTTTGATCTTGACTTTCCAGAGTAGCCAGATGGGAATGACGATGACTTAGAACGAGTTAGCCCCCTATATTTCGAGAGGAGTAAGGTGCTGCAAACTCATGATATCTGTTGCTACATCCAAGACTATGTCGAGTATAGCAACGGCCAGCGACTTCTGCAAATACGAGGGCTGGCCACATACCACTGTGGTGTTAACGTCAGCAAAAGCAAGGACGAAGTAAATTACGACAAACATACGAGCCTCAAGCCCTCGTTTCGGGCAAACAACGTATATCGTGAGGACGCAGATTGGATATGAAATTATTGTTATGGCCGTCAAGACTTTCCAGTAAAGAGTAAGGCCTTTCAATCGTGCTACCAAATGTCTGAAGAAGGCAATGTAGGCGAACTTAACAAAGAATATCGTAGTCCAAGCCAGTGTTGGATAGGCATAGTATAGATTCTTATAAGAATTGATCAGGCCTACGATGTCTGTTGGCATCGTCAAACGCCCAGGGTTTAATCCTATTTCTTCATTGAAATAGAGGGTCTCTGTCTTTAAGAATACGAATATTGTTCCGCCAGTCTGACAGACACATGCGAATAGAAGGAAGATGTCGTCGAGTCGTAAAATCCGATGAATCCGCACCTGAAGCGTCACACGTGTAGCGGCGGCAATCATAGCGACTCCATAGAAGACTCCAAAAAAAACCTATTACAATTTACTCGTTTGTCACAACAACGCTGGTGGAGAAGAGTAGACCTGGAACTGAAGACGAGATACGCGACCTGAATAAATATGCATGTTGAAAGCAAATCGAATGATCGAAAAGTAGTATCCTCAAGAGAACAATTTTGGATTAATTAAGAAGGAGAAATACGGATCACGGGCAGAGGTACTTATGAAGAACTCTTGCCTGTAGGCGCCGATTCACTTCTTGTGGCCAGGCTTAAGTCTGAACTCTGCCTCGAGTATGCCTGGACCTAGCGTTTGAGACCCAAAAAGGGTGTGATGGCTGCATAAGGCTGCGAAAACCCAATTGTTGGTGATACTGTAGATACCCTGTTTTTCAAACCGGCATTTGTAAATTCATTGCAATCTTCGCGGGCTAGCTGAATATACCTAGACTCCATCAAGATATTCTTCTCCGCCAGCGAGCGGCAAACTCTGACAGCATGCACATACTGTCTTTGGACTTGTGGCGAAACACGCATTTGAAGCAAGGATTAATCAGAAGCAGACTTTACCATTGATTGTACTTAATAACTCGGTCGTTGGGCCGCCCCATGCTCCAGGGCAACTTGCTGGCGTGGCACAAAACGGATGTTAGTGGCACCTTCACTCAGAGGAGAATCCAACTAATAACCCTTGCATACTTTCCCATCTACGCGTATGTAGGAATGCGGAAAAGGTGGATCCAGGAAGAGTTTGCAGATTATCAGCCCGTACTATTTCGGCAGTTCACGCGAACCATGAAAAGCGTTGGAAAACGCAAGCATAATTGATTGGACGATAAAAAAAAGATTTACAATCTCGATGCCCCTGTGCCCCCAGAAAGTCTGCGAAACGCAACAGGTCTCGCATAAGATACATCCTCCGAGCTGCACAATAACCAGCTAATTCGAGTCTGCCAAAACCACACCACGCCAGGTATCACGGGTGTTGGGTTGATTTTAGTCCTGAGTCCTTTTGGCGATTAGGCTGCCCTTCTTCTAATTCTGAATGCAACCTTTGTCTTTGGCGGCAACGCGCCAAGTCCAAACTTACTCATATCAGGCTCCAGCATTGATTCTTTCTCCTCGAGCTCGATGTCGAAGGCCATGCATACCATCGCAAAGCTCAGAATCATCTGTAATTTCACCCAGTGGCGCCCAGGACACTGGTGGATACCTCCTCCAAAGGGAATCCACGCTCCTGCTAGTCCGTTGAGTGAGAACTTTGCTCCTCTTTCGCTTTTGTCTACGCTAGGTAGGACATCAGTCGGGCCAACAGAAGAGGCTTCTAATTCCTTTGGATCGACTAAGAATCGATCTGCCCAGAACTCCTCAGGTGGGTGAGACTTTCCAGGTCCGTTGCTCCAGTTCTGCTTGTCCATGTGCGCTGTATGGCTAGAGATCACCACCATTTTGTTCCTGGGCAAAATATAATTTTGACAATGGGTCTCCTGAAATTCCGCCCTCCGGATGATGTATACCGCAATCCGCATGCGAAGTGTTTCAGCATAGATAGATTGCAGCAAAGGCCGACTGCAGAGTTTAGTAACGTCGAAAACAGGACGTTCTACTGTCGAGGAGTTGGAAATGCATGCGTTAATTTCCGGAAGTACTCGCTTAAAGATTTCGGCGTTGCGAAGAACGTCGTAAAAATACCAGAAGGTCGACGGCATCGAATTCGAATTCATACTGGAATCCAAGAACCACGAGGTCAGCTTCAATACAAAACGGCGACCGATTGCCTTAGACAGTAAAATGAAAGCATCACCTACCCCCAAAGGATGCCCAGATCTGAGCTTGCGATCCCTTCTTCACTCATTCCTCCCATTTTTGAGAAGTACTCCCATCTCGCTCGCATCATGTGGTTTCCAGAGAACTTTGTGACCGTCGACGCTTTTCCTGCTGAGTCGTCGCTCAATTTGCGGAATCTTTTCATGCTCTCAAGGCATCTGTCACGGGCCTTATACGTTGCAGGAATCAGCCATCGTGGCCAGCCTTGTAGCAATCTCGGCATGCTTTGATTGAAGCTCCAAAAGTCTTGGACAAAGCCTGGATTTATGGCTAGAAAGCTTGCCCCACACATTGCCTCGAGCGTAGCATGGGATATCAGAGGTTCTAGGAAGCCGTAAAGATCCAGCATCTCAGTCCAGCCATCACCGACAGGGACATCATCAATGCGTCGCCTCAGCGCTATCTGAAAGTTGGTCGCAGAGGATACGAGATGAGGACCGGAGAGGCAGTCCACAGTTGCTTTATGCATGAGGTGAAAGACACGATTCTCTGGCAACACTTTGCTGTCAGGATGCGCGTCATGGGTGAGACCGGAGTTGTCTAGGTTGAAGAACTCCATGTCTTTTCTGGGCGTGTCGAACATATTGAAGAGAGCAATCATAATGCCATTCCTTGAGGTCAGGCCTTTGGTGTTTTTCCAAATAGAATTGAGATTGTCAGAGCCCGAGACGAAATAGATTTCTTTCCAGAAGAAGTGTAGGCGAACAATACTGGAATTTCCGAACCGTCTACTGTTTCGAGTGCCTCAAGGTCAGAGTCAAAGTAAGGTTCGCTAGGTATCGGAATTAGAGGGCTAATACTTACGTGATGCGTGAGGCCAATAGAGCAGAGTTGGATAGGTAGGAGATTGCATGCCCTACTAGAGGAATATAGTAGGGTAATAACGCTGGCTGCACTCCACGTTTTCCATTTGAAATGGCAACCTCTGATTTCCATGAGGTAACACAATATGTTAAGCAAAACAAAAAACCAAGCGCAAGCAGGCAGACGAACTCCCAACGCCAGTATGCCCAAAGCGGTAAAGCTTTTCTCCAACAGCTAGGACCATTGACAGGCATTGGAGAGTCGTAGGATCGGTAAGGAAACACTTGTCGTTGCTCCCAGTATCCTGAGGAGTTCTGACCTTGAAAAATAACTTCGTTCATGATTTCAGATGGAGACGGCCCAGACTGAAAAGACGGCGGAAAGTAATGCGGAGGCTGGCAGAAAAGCTTGTAATGGGATGGCGAAGGGCGATCAGATATCACACAAGAATAAATGGGAGACAAAATCGTCAATGTTGAAAAGAGGACTAGGATGAGGTGGTTCTTTTCACTTACTCCATGGGAACTATAAAACAATGCCCAGTAATCCCTATGCCCAGGAATCCCTTTGCCCCATCATCGCAGGAGGCAAAGGGCGGGGAGACGATAGTGATTCCGCATCCTCGTTCTTGGCTTGACGGCTGTGAAGAAAGCAGGCAACGACTTCACCGGCCCATGACACCTCACATGACCGACCAGCCTAAAGGAGAAAGCGGAGACGGAGCGAACTCCATTTGGCTGGGTGGTATAGCTTTAATTGAAAGCTGCAACCTTCGGAGTATCACTAATGAGTCTCAAGTCAAGGACGACAAGGATGTGTTCTGGCTCTAGAACATCCAAGACTGTGCGGATGCATTGGCAGCATGATCACCATGGACGGTAGAGAGATCGGTCTGTCTCTCCATGTGGTGTGGATTAGGTGGTATGGGATCATCACCTCCGAAGGGTTGCCAGCTCCAGCTCCAGCTTCAGCTCCAGCATCATCATCCTTCGTGTCTGGAGTTATGCGGCAACGTGAAAAAGGCTCTCTGAGTGGAGATCTTGTAGCTAATTAGCTTTAGTGCGCTTATTAGTCAGTCAATCGAGGATAACGCCTTGTAAAGAAGGCGTTTAGCGGAAAACGAGGTTGTAAAATACAATAGCGCCAAATTTGTTTCGAAGGATCCGATACGAGCCTTCCTGCATCCTTCATAGTATCCGTGCCTCACCCTAAGCTCATCCTTCGCTTAATGAGCTTAGGGTGGGGCACGGATAATCCTTCAAAGCAACGTTGTGGCCCGGGCCGCCAACCAAAAACATCCTCTGTCCTAAAGCGTGGGACTCCAAGGCGTGACCTGGTTTCGATGGAATCCTTGGTCTCCCATTGGATATCACAGCGCCTCAGCCTCCCCAAGCAAAGAAGGGAATCACTGGATGGAGCGCTGCAGATGATGCAGTTAGGTGGCAGGCTCTGATGGCTTTCACCGTATCTGCCGACAATTGTTTGGTAAAACAGGCTTCTTGAAGGTTTCGGCCAATTTTGCATGGTTCTAGCCCTACCTTACAAAGCCTGTAGGTCCGCTAAGAAGTGCTTTGCCTTTCCCCTGCTGCCACGTCTCTGGAACTGTTCATGATCTGGACTATTGCCTCGCATCGGCGCTTTGATCCGTCACAATCATGTTGTATCTACTGGCTTCCTTCTGTAAAAAAGCGGAACCATATCCCAAGCGGCTTAGATCAGCTGGCACATGTATTAAACTTTGCTCTGGATCATGTAGCTTTAGGACTCATAGCACCGAGATCTATGCCAAAGCTTCTCGATATAAGCGAGGCGCTCAGAAATCTTTTACGTCTTGTATGTCAATAAGCCCGTAGCTCTCTAGCACTCATGCTTCGCTGAGTGATGGAGAAGTCTGACGGAAGGAGAGATTTCTACAGCATCCGCACTTCGATACCAGCCACCGCTAGGTCTCGCAGTCAATATCCAACCAAAAGGAGATTGATATTCATACTTCTTTCTTTGGTCCTTGGGTCCTTTTTAGTGGCTATTGATACTATAATCATATCCGTAGCGATCCCGAGGATATCGACAGACTTTAGAGCCTTGAACGACGTCGGATGGTACGGCTCAGCTTATTTCACTACCTTGACCGCCTTTCAGCCTATCACAGGGCATATTTTCAAGGAGTTCGATCCAAAATTGGCATACACAGCAGCAGTTGTGGTTTTCGAAGGTGAGAATGAATATCTTCTAACTTGCTTTTTGTTGCCCTCTTCAAGGCGATAAGCTATTTGAGAATACTTGGCTATGGGCTGAACTCTATGTAGTGGGATCAACCATCTGTGCTGCTGCGCGATCTTCTCCAATTTTCATTACTGGCCGAGCGATTGCGGGCATAGGAGCAGCCGGTCTCCTACAAGGCGCGCTTGCTATAGTCACATATATTGCGCCTTTGGAAGAGAGACCACTGTACATTGGTCTCGTGGTCAGTGTCTTTGGGATCAGTGCCTGTGGAGGTCCTATTCTCGGTGGAGCTTTGGCCGATCACATTGGCTGGAGGTAGTGCTTCTGGATGTGAGAGCCACAATTTTCGGTATTTCCAGACAATCCGCTAAGGAACCGCAGAAACGCCCCCTTGGGAGCCGCAGTTTTGATATTTATTTTTTGTTCTCTTAAACTGGAAAAGACCGATGGACGAATACCAAAGTCTTTACGAAACAAGCTACATTCCCTCGATCCCATGGGAATTGTTCTGTTACTTGGAGCTGTATGTTGCCTTCTGCTTGTGTTGCAACAAGGTGGAACCTTGTGGCCCTGGAATTCTGCCAAAATCATTGGGTTGCTTGCTGGCTTTTCTATCCTATCTATCGCATTCGGGTTTGTGCAATGGAGGCTCGGTGAGAGAGCTACTATTCCAGTTCGGATTCTCCGAGATCGTACATTTCTATCTGGATCACTATTCCTTGCTTTGAGCAGCTCGTCGAGTTATGTGGTAAGCCTTTCATCCTGCCAGTTTTCCTGTATGGTCAGAAGCTTAATCCACACTACAGAAATTATATTATCTTCCATTTCACTTTCAAGCCGTTCAAGTTTCTTCGGCCATACGAAGCGAAGTCCAATTTCTGGCGCTGGCCCTACCTCAGATGATCGCCTCGATTATTACAAGTGCAGTGATAATGAAAACTGGGCATTATGTAGGTTAAGCAAGTCTATGTATCTTGGGTACGGGTTGACATTGGAATATCGCAGATCTCGTTCATCTTGGTTGGGCAATTGATTAGTGCTGTGGGAACAGATCTGCTTATCACTTTGAGTCTGGACACGAGAACGATTTTATGGGCTGTCTTTATGATGTTGGCTGGATGGGGCACTGGTATGGGGGAGAACACTACTTACATAGCCATTCAAGCGGTCCTAGAGAAGTAATATCCCCACCTTGACTGGCTCGTGAACTCTGACACGGGCCTCTGCAGTGAAAGCGACGTCTTCATAGACAATGGTGAGTACTCCTTGAAAGCAGGTCGCGATGTGCCAAGGCGTCAACTTACTCAAATTTCCAGCCATCGCAACCTTCTTTACCTTACTGGGAGGGTGAGTTTCTTATCTTCCCCTCATCATCGACTCTTTGAACATCAAATTTTAAGTATTTGAAAAGTGCAATTTCCGTCTCGATTGAAGCAAACCTTCTTGTCAACGATCTTTCCGCACAGATTTTCAGATATATCAATTCAGTGTTTCCTCAGACGATTTTTAAAGCAGAGTCTCTCAATCTTCTATCAGTCACAAAGACGTCAACGATACTGAAGAGTCTTCGAAAGATCTATGCGAAAGTCATCTCAGAGATCATGATTTTCGCTCTCATCATTATCTGCGTAGCTGTACTCATAGCGTGTGATATGAAGTGAGTAAACATCAAGAAGGTTTCTGTGAGAAGAAAGCAGAAGACAACAGATTTGTCAATGTCTCTGAAAATGATCAGTTCACAAAGATCAACGAAGAATCAAATTGACAGAGCTGTGATTGATCATGTCTAGCTTATGATGTTTCATGTATGAAGCACTTCAAACATTACAGGCGCAAGATCTTCTTTGTGATGATTAGCTGAAATCAATATCTCTACTCTCGTTGAGTGAAGACAAAGTATCTACAGCTTGAAGCGAAGATTATTAACTACAAAGATAACAGTAGTCAAAACATGAAAGTTTGATGTCAAAATCTTCAAGTCAATGTTTATGCTAATGCAATTCATTCAAACACAAGAAAAGAAATAGTACTCATATGCATGAGATTTTCGCGCACACTGAGTTTTCATGCACGTTAATTATGACAAATTATATTAGTGCTTTTTTTAATACGTTAAACTCAATACTATCTGCAGCTAATCTTTCTAGACTAAAGTGAGTGAAAACTCAGTATGTGCAAAAATCTCATGTATATTTTAGAAAAAAGTTATAAAGCTTGACATTAATAAAAATATGATTTTTCATAAAAATAATCATTTATAAATCTTGTAAAATTTGTTACAAATAACTAAACAAAAGTACTAGTTTTATATTTAAAATATGAAATTCTGTTTACTATTATGCTTTTAATACAGTGAAAATACTATTTAATAAAAATATTATAATTATTACTTATATTGAGAAGTGCAATGACAGACTTATTTCTAACAGCTTATTATGATAGTTCTGAATTCAGTCTGAATTCAGTCAAACTTGTTTCTAGCAACTCTCTTTAAACTAACATCAAAGATAAAGTTGTACATCACAACTTTGTCATGCATGACAGTATATAAATAAAGCAGTTTGTAACTTCTTTTTATAATTTAGAGAGATTTCATCAAATGTGATACTGTTCACTTTACTCTTTTAACAAATTATGAGTTTAATTAGCAAGAAGTTTTTAACGTAATTAAATTGAAACACTCTAAGCATTTGATGCTCAACAACTCAATATGAGGTTTATTCAAATGAGCAATCAACAATCACTTACTACACATTTTATAAAAAGATAAATAAATACATTGATTTAAAGAAGTTCAGTGAAATTCAATAGCTTACTACGTATCTCATGAGAAGATAAATAAGCATTCATATCAAGTTAACAGTTTACTACAAGTTCTTAAGAAAGTGAATAAATAAACATACTTAATCACATTGAAAAACACATAAACTTTCATTATCATTGACAAGATTAAATTCTTTTCACTTCATTCATTAATTTATTTAATATTTTAATATTTTTTCTTTGATTTTAATAACAAGCTGAGTTTACATTGCACATCATGAACTTCAATGACTTTTTCATCAAATGATGATCTGTTTTCATTCTCACTTGCAAAAACTGTGATCAATGATTTTCTTTCATGAAGAAATGACTCATTAAAAAAGATTTGTAATTCATTATTAAAAATAAGTCTGACTTGAACATACTTGATAACATCATCAGCATCATCAGTAAAATTCAATCTTTCAACTTTGAAAATCAAAAAATTAATGTAAAAGCTTATTACTGACTGATCATTTACATCATCATTAATGATCAAGAACACATTGCAAACAAAACATCAGCAAAATTTTTTTGAGATGTTTTGAGTTATAAATACAAAGAAAAGTTACAAATCACTGAGAAACAATATTTGATGAATTTCATTAATTATAAAATGTCAATGAATATTTTTATTAAAAAAACATGAATACATTTCATTAAATTGACTTGAAAGATTGTTGTAACACAGAAAGACATAAGTGATTTATTCAAGTTAAAATGTTACTTTCAAGTTTTATTTCAATTACTATTAAATGAATACATAATTATTCAAAATATCATTAATGTGCAAAATAAATTAAATATCAAGAAAAAACTTTAAAAGTTATAAGAGAAAAAAGTACAATTGAAAACAACAAAAATTGTACTATGAATTAAATGAAGAAATGAATGCAAGTGCATTAATCATAAGTAAAATAAATGTAAAATCAATCATCATTGCAAAAGTCTTTCAAATTTCAACAATGATTAATTGCATCATCATCAATTGCAATAATCTTTAAAATGTTTTCTTTGTAAAAATGAACATTGCTTAATCAATTACTTTCATCTATTTGCAGCTTAAAAGCTTATGAAGAAATGCAAAGATAAAAACAAAACAAAGCATAAAAATGTTGATGATTTTCAAACTTTTACTGAGCTTCTGAAAAGTAAGCACAAGAAACATAAAGTTTACAATGCAAAAAGCAATGATTTTGAAATTTTTAATAATAATAAAAAAGATGAAAATGAAAAAAGCGAAAATATTGCAACTTTGTTAAAGAACATTGTCAGTAAAATTTCTGAATTCAACTGAGTTGCAAATTCTGATGTTTTTTCATACATGATTAATCAACTTTGATTTTTTAATGATTTTTTAATTTACATTAAAAGATGCATTATTAAAGTTAAAGAAAGAAAATTGTATGTTAATCATTGTGATACAGTAATCATGCAAAATCATTATGAAAACTCAGTTAAACTGTCTTTTGTTTTTCATGTTTTTAAACTCAAGATGAATTTTCTTTTTAAAAGAAAAATATATAAAAAAGATTTGTAAAAGAGTTTTGATGATAAAGATTTATACATGCATGATAAGTAAAAGAAGTAAATGATTGAGATTTTAAAATGTAAAAACATTTACATAGTAAAGAGAATTGCAAATGATCTTGATGAATTTGCATTACTATCAACTATATAACATGATGTTTCATCAATATTTTCAGCAATGCACAGTTCAATGAATCTTGATGATTTAATGAATTTAAATTATTTTACATTTTACATTAATGTAATTCATCATGAAAATGAGATTAAAGTTGATCATGATCAACTTAGTTTTGCAAATGATAAAAGTTTCAAAATGTATAAATTATGATATTGTTATTTTACTCATTTCAAATCAGCAAAGCTTCATCAACTTCATAAAATCATCATTTTGAAAAAATTTATTCTCATTAACAATAATTATAAGAATGTATGTAAAATATGTACATTTATCAAGTTCATTAATAAATAAAAACATAATGTTAATGATTAAAAAATAAGTATTTTGACTTTTATTTTCATAAATATTTATGAATCACTATCATCATTTCTTGATAATGAGTTGTACTTTTTAAAAATAATTAATAATTACTTCAAAAAAACTTGATGCATTTTTTTGAAACAACAATTTGATGCATCAGATGCTTTGTAAAAATTAAAACTCAGCATAAAACTTCACAGCAATGTTAAACTTCTTTCAATATGCAATGATAACATCATGAAACTTAAAGTCATTTTAAATGATTGATATTCATCAATTAACATTGTTTTTTAATATATTATTTTACATATGTTGATTCAAAATGAAGTAGTTGAAAAAATTATATACATTACAGAAAACTCAATGCAAGTTTTGATTAAAAATGTTGAATTTTTCATTAAGTTTTGAGCAAAAGTTGCAAAAATAAATGTTTATTTATAAAATTAAATTATCATAATCTTAAAGAAGATATTCATTGAGATTAAACTTTCAATTGATCATATATGAGTATGAAAATGCAAATGTTACTCATACATTAATTTCAAGTCATTATCAATTAAAAACAGATGAGACAAATTCATGAATAAAAACAAACTTGATGTTTTTATGAAGTATATGAAAAATATTAATAAGCAATATTATTTCTGAGTCTCAGATTTCAATTGAGTTATCAAAAATCATGCTGTTAAGTTTGTTAAAAATAAAAAGAATGAAAATATGAACTTGCAACTTTGTAAGCAAACATTTAACATTTTTTCAGAGCAAAGATTTGTGAAAAAATCATTAAAGAATAATGTTTCAACTATTATTTCAAAATTTGATGCTTTCATGATTGATATTTCATTTAAATTAATTGATGCATTAAAGATTATTATGATCAATTTGAATGCATTTAATTTTAAAATCATGTCACATACATTAAATAAGTGCAAAACTTATGTAAATATTCAAATCACTCAAAAAGTTTTTGCATTAAACATGTTTAAATTAATAATTTAAACATTTTTGCATATAATCATTTTAAAGAGAAAAAAGATAGTAAAAATTAATAATTGAAAGAATGCATATTTAAAATCTTACAAGCTATAATGATTTGATTCATCACAAAAAAGTTAATGATGATGAAAGTAATTTTGATGCAAACATGTCATAAACATTATTCAACATTAATAAATTTGATTCTTTTAAAGCAATAAGAATTTTCACGTTGAACATTTACAAAGATGCAGTGCAAAACTCAGTTTGAAAAAAACTTTAAAAAGAAGTAATTAATGCAAAATTTATGATGTTAATCATTAATAAAATTTGACAAGAAAAAGTGTTGCTCAAAAAGATTAACATCATGACAAGTAAATAAATTTTCAAATCAAAAATGTATATTAATGATTTTCTTAATAAATTGAAAATAAGATTATGTTGAAATCATGTTTAAATCATTCAATCAAAAAAACTCAAGATTGATATGTATATATTACTTTTTAAAAATAATTATAACAAAACATTAAAAATACAAAAGAGAAAAAGTGTAAACTCTTTTATAAATAATGACTTGAAACTGTGTTAAACTCAATACAGATATAATATAATATATTAAATGTATTTATTTAAAAGAATGATGAAAGAAATGAATGAAAAAAATGTTGAATAATGAAAAAAAGTATTGAGAATGATTTAAAGAATTCAATAGAAATGCATTAAATTTAAATTAAATATAACATCATGACTTGTTTTAATTAAATTAATTAAAGTTAAATTTGAATTCTGATTGATTCAGACATGTTCATAACATTATTCTTTTCTTTAAATATTCATGTTCATATGAATAGAAAAAAATAAAAGCAAAAAATTCATCATGTTTTTAATTTAATGCAACTTATTTGAATATAGCTTGTAAAATTCATTCAAAACTTTCTTCAAGTTATTGAATTTCTTTTTATCAACATAATATCATTTATCATCATGATTTACTTTAATTCATTTGATCTTGTATTGTAGTTTTTCTTTATATCATCTGAAGTTTAATATATTATTTACTTTTCAATGCTTTTCATTCTTTTCAATGATCAATGATTTAAAGAATTCAGAATGTTGTTTTAATAAAAAGTCATTTAATGAAAATCATAAATACTTTAAACTGAACATTGAATGTATATGCTTCATACTTTTAAATAGTTGAAAATGATAAAAGATTTTAACTTTGACTGTGATTAAATAGAAATTGAGCTGCTTGTCTTTTAAATCTTTGCATAATTTAATGATTTTAATGTTTTCAAAGATTAATCAAACTTAATCATTTACTTCATAAATGACATTTTGTTTATGCTTGTTCATTTAAACTTCAATGATTTGCTTGATCTTTTTCAATTATTAATGATTGAAAATAAAAAATTTGCTCATTCAAATAATAATATCATTGATCTTTTTAATTTCAATACATTAACAAGTCATTTTATAATTAATTGTATTTAAATTGAAACTCATTCAAAGATGAAAATCTTTATTAAAGTAGAAGAAAATCATTAAAATAATCAAGAATGTATTGAAATTATCATTGAATTTCATCATTGAAAGTTATTTAGTTTAATCATTCTGCATGTAATTGTAATAAATTTAAAGTTCATGTTCAACATCTTGATTAATTTATTTTGATTAATTATTAATTTTTAAATGATAAACTGTTAATAAATTAACTTTAATTTTCAATCATTTGCAAAAACTTTGTCATATGATTGATATGAATTGAAAGTCTTTATTCAAAATGATAGAATTGAGTAAATCATGAAGTCAATAAACATTTTATAACATGATTCATACTGTTTCTTTAATTGAAATGTCATCATTTTTTCAATGATAGAAAACATAGTGATGTTCTTTGAAAAAATGATATATGATCATGCAAATGATGTTATAGTTTTTCAATAAAAATAGCTTAGTAATGAAGTTCATAATTATATTTTATCAACATTATTAAGAAATTAATAAAGATTGAAGCAAATCATTTATATCATTTTAAGATGCTTTACTTTGCTGATAAACATGATAGTTTTGAATGTATTATTAAATAGTTACTTAATGATTTGATTAATAATAGAAGTATTGAACTAAATTAATCATTCATTTAATGTCAGAATGTGAGATTAATGATTGATCATGAATTTCTTAAAGCAATTTCATATGCATTTATTTTAACATTCATAGTAAACTCTTTTTAAATAAAATATTGTCAATAATTTGATAGTTTTTTAACTTCATGTCATGAAGTTTTAATTCATCTTTATTCATAATTTATTAATATTTATTGCATAGTTCATTTTTCTAATTGATTAAATATACATGTTGATAGAAATTAATCTTGTATTCAGATTCAATTTCAAACTCAATTAATAAAATGTTTATTTAATTTAAAATCAGTATAGTTTGAAAATAATCATTTATATCTTTAGCTGATTCAAAACTATTGATCATTGATATTTTAATTAAAACATTGACTTTGATGTTTATTTTATTTGATTAAAAGATAATTTGAAAGTTAAACTTTGATAAAATATTTAAATAGTTTGCTTATCATTAAGTTAGCTATTTATTTTTCATAAAGATTTTCAAAGTTTAATGATCAATAAACATCTGAATAAATAACTCAGTGTTTTTTAGTTCAAATTATCAATGTTTAAAACATTAAATGATAATTAGTAATTTCTTGTCATAAATGTGATAATTGCATTCAGCTGAAATCATGCTTTTGCTATAAAAGATTATCAAGTGAAACACATTTTCATCATTGTACTGAAATAGTATGTTGTTTTTTACATAGTTGAATGCATTAATTTTCAAAATAGCTTGATGTTTAACATTGAAATGATGTAAAATTGAGATTAAGCTGATTTGCTTTTTTAAATTGTCAAAGATTTTAATGCAGACTTCATTTCAAATAAAAAATATATTTTTTCAAGTTAATTAAATGAATAATTTAACTAGTTTTAAAAAGTTCTTAATGAAATGTTAATAAAAATTAATGAAGTTTTGTATTTTTTTTAAATTAATAGATGTAACTTAATTGACTATAATTTTCACTTTGATAAAGTTTATGCAAAGATTTTGTTCTGATATTATGATTTTTAAAAAAACTGTTTTTTCTACATTAAATTTACACTTTTAAATATTTATTTACAAATCAACATTTCATAAATGATTTAATATCATTTTAACATATTGTTTATGCTTCTTTTGAATCTTGTTGTATATGAGAATGTCATTTAAATAAGTTTGATAAAAATCATTTAAAAAGTTTCATAAAACATCATTTATATATTGTTCAAACAAAATTGAATCATTTGTTAATTTAAATGATAAAATCTTTAATTTATACACTTTTAAAGTAATAATGAAAATTGTATAGTTTTTACTATTAAAATGCATACAAAGTTTATTGAAAGTGAAAATTATATTCAGTCAAGTTAAATGCTTGCAGTCAACAATTTTATCAATCATTTTATTTATGAATAATAAAGAGTAGTGATTTTTTTTAATAATGACATTGAGTTTTCAATAGTTAATACAAAAGCAAAATCATCATTGATTTTCAGAGTGAATAAAATGAGTGAGAAATATAAAATCTTGTTAAAAGTAATAAAATTTTTTAATAAATTTTCATTCAAATATTTTTTGATCTTCTGAAGCTTATAAAGTGACATTCAATAAACTTGATATTTAAAAGAAGTAACATTGTTAGTGAGCTTTATCTTATGATCATATGAATGATGAAATGAAAGTTTATTGACTTAAGCTTAATCAAATACATTAAGAAAATTCTGATATTTTAAAGATAACTTGACTTTAATGTTTTTTAAATTTTAAGCTGATGCATCAATGAAAGCAACATTTAAAATGTTCAATTTACATTAAGTGTTGTAAACTATTTTTCTATCAATATTTTTAATAAATATAATGAAAATCTTGATGCAATTCTTCTTTGATCATTTAATTAATGCATAAAAAGATGCAATTTTCATACTGAACATAAAAAAGTTCTTTTTTGAAGCAGTAAAAGCTGATTGTTGAAGCATTTTAAAAGTTGAATTGATAGAAAAATTTAATGATCATGATCATTTTAAGTATGAAGCTCTGACTGATATTAAAAAAACAGAAATGAAAACTTTTAATTGATTTAAAAAAATAATGACATTATTTTGTATATTTAATAATATTTCATTTTTATTCATTCAAAGCTTTTTTAATATGATATCATGATGATTTATATCAGTTATTAACATTGAAACAGTTAATTTTTTATAATTTTTGACTGTGAGATTGAGTAGAATTTTATGAGTAATAATTTTTTTATCAACTTTTTATCATATTTTCTTATTAACTTCTTTTTAACTAGTTATATGAATTGAATTTTAAGCTTCTAACATATTTAATTAACTAACTTTGTATGAATCAAGATGTAAATCATTAAGTCACTATTTATTAAAAATCATAGTTTGAAGAATTTGTCTTGCAAGAATAGAATGACATCAACTAAAAATAACTTTTTAAAGTAGTTTTTTTCAATAAATGAAATTTCATTGATTAAATTATATAAAGAAATGATCTTTATTTTTTTAATAACTTTGAAAAAGATGATTAGTTTTTTGAATTAAACTCTGAATCAAAGTTCAAAGAATGATTAAACTTATCATTTAATGTATTAATTCTGAAAGATTTATTTGAGCATTTTTTAAAAGTATGATCAGACTTATGACATAAAAAGCAATTTTCAATTAGTAAATTATTTTCTTTAATGTTAATCAAAACAGCATTATGTGATTTTGATTAATTAATTATCTTCATTTCTATGATTTTACAAGTAGCTTTAACTGATTCTTCAACAAAAATAATTTGTTTAATTATTTAAGTTTTAATCATTGCTTCTTTATTTTTAATCTCTTGAATAACTCATTAATTGTTATTCAATTAAATAAAATAAAAATAAAATTCTTTCAAAGTATTGAGTTGAATCAATTAAGTTATTTAAGTGAATTGAAGTCAAAGATTTATTTTATTCTTTAAATTAATGATCAGCTGTTTTTTTAATAGTTTAAATAAAAGAATAATCATTGAAATTAAGTATAAAACTTGCTGAATTTCTTCTGTTCTTGAATTAAGTTGTAATAGTTTTTATGAAAGTTGATTTCTTTATTTAAATTATTAAATAATTGAGCTAATTCTTTCAAAAACTCATCAACAATCTTGTATAAATTGAAATAATCATGTTTACATCTTGATTGAGTAATTTCAGCTGCATCATTAAATAATCTGAAATGTACATAATTCAGCTTAATTCATTTACTTGAAAAGAAATCAACATTGATTTTCAGTTTATTCTGAACTTTTTCATATTAATTCTTTTAAATAAAGTTCTTTTTATCAATGAACAATGAAAAATTGAGTATTTTCTAAAATTTAAAACGTTCAAAGTAAATTAATGATGATGAAATAATTTTTCTAGCTTGTAATTTAACTTTCAGCTTTTTACATCATTTTTTCAAAGCTTTCATAATTATAATTTTCATAATCATAAAAAATATTATGATTTCAATGAATGAATTATTATCTTTAACAATGAAAAATAAAGCTTTAAAACATTTTTTGAAAAGATAAAATATGATGAAGAAGAAAGAAAAGATTGAATTGAATGAATGTTTTAAAAGAAAGAAATTGAGCGAAGAGTAATGTTTAATAATAAAAGATGAAGTTATTTTTATTGTTTAATTTGAAGATTGATTGATTCTCTTGATTGATTTGATTCTTTAACAATCAATAAAAATTCTTTATTGTTGATTTTATTAATCAAGATGAATGATGTATATTTAATGAGTTGTAAGTCATTTAATAATTCAATCAGTTTCATTATTAATTTTATAAATTTTCTAGTATTATTTTATCTTTTAATTGCATTGATCATCAAATAAATGAATTTCTTTAAACTCAATTTGTTTGAATAAGTATATTAAATGAATAATGAGTATTTATATTATATGATAAATAAAATTTTTAATGTAATGTTGAAATTATGTTTAAATCATTCAATCAAAGAAACTTGAAACTGATATATATATATTACTTTTTAAAAATAATTATAATAAGATATTAAAAATATAGAAGAGAAAGAATGCAAGCTTTTTTATAAATAATGATTTAAAACTGCATTAAACTCAATACAGATGTGATATAATATATCAAATGTGTTTATTTAAAAGAATAATGAAAGAAATAAATGAAAAAAGTGTTGAATAATGAGAAGAAGTATTAAAAATGACTTGAAAAATTTAATAAAAATGTGCTAAATTTAAACTAAACATAATATCATAACTTGCTTTAATCAAATTGATTAAAGTTAAATCTAAACTCTGATTAATTTAAATATATTTGTAATAAATTAATAGTCAGAAATTTCTTTTAAATTCATAAAGTTGACTATGAAAATACTTTTGTATCAATCATTAAGTTTGACATTCTGCAAGTCTTTTTAATCATTGCAACAATGAAAAATCTTGAACTTTATTAAATTAATATAAACAATGTATTTACTGAATTGTTTTTTAAAGAAATCATTTACATGTTTTTTTCATCAGAAGTAAAAGTCAAATTTAACTATATTTTAAAAGTTTTTTGAAGTTTTTATGATTTTAAACAAACTGCATGAAACTGATATAATTGTTGTATAACAATGTTATTTAAACTCAACTTCATTTAATGCATTGCAAATTCATGTCTTTTGATTCATAAGTTAAAAAAAATCATGTTATTACTATACATTGATAACATAATTATTGTTTTCAAATCATTGAGTAATGTTAAATGATTTAAACATAAATTTCAATGTGTTTTTAAAGTCAAGAATTTAAAAGAAATGAAAAAGATTCTTGATATTTAAATTACTTGCAACAAAAAAACATGAATTTTATAAATGAATTAAACTCATTATTTTCATGATGTTTTTAAAAAACTTAACATGAAACAAGATAAATATAAGATAACAGATTTTTCAATAAATGAATATGATGCTTTTTGCTTAGTTGAACTTAAAGATGTGAGAATCAATCAGCATGAATATCAACAAGTCATTGAAAGTTTTATGTATGTTGCAATTTATATTCATTTTAACATTATTTTTACTTTCAATCAATTAAATTAATACTTCAATAATTTTGCAAAACATTATGAATACATTTAAAAAAAATTAATGTAATACATTTGTTTCATCATTGATTTAAACATCATGTACAAAGTCAGTGAAAGCATAAAGTTAGTAAAATACTTTGACTCAAATTACATTTTAAATAAATTAAATCACAAATTAATTTTTATTTATATTTACATACTTAATAAAGAATCAGTCTTCTGAATGAGTTAAAAGCAAAAGTTCATTATCATATTAATTATTAAGACAAAGTACATAATTTTATTAATTTGCATCAAGAAAAATTTATGAATTAATCAAGTGTTTAAAAAAATGAATTTGACAAAGTATTTAAATATTAATCATAATTATGTTGATATTTTTAAAAAGATTACTCATCAATTTATTTTATTTACACAGCTTAAAAGAAATAATCAAACATTTTTTATGTTGATTAAAAATGCTCATATTTACAAAAAATTAAAGCATATTAATGTTATTTATCATCATATTCAAAATCTGCACAAAAAGAATCATATTTCAATGAACTTCATTTTTAATCAAAATATAATAATAAATAAATTAATTAATTAAATTATTATCTTGATAAAATTTAAATTGATTATTAAGTTAAGTTTTGATATCAATCTTCTGACTCAACTTAAGTACTTAATATCAATTTTTTAACTTAACTTAAATACTTAATTTTAACATTCTGACTTGATTTGATATTGATTTTGAATTAATACTTAATTTGAGTTCTTGACTTAACTTATTAAAAAATCAAAAATGACATCAAGAAAGTTAAATATAGAAATTTTTTCAATTTTTCATCTTTGCATTATCTTTTTGCATTATCTTTTTGATAGAAAGTCATAAAGAGAAACATAAAGAAAAACATGAAGAAAAACATGAAGAAAAACATAAAAATCATTTAATAGAAAACTTTGATAAAGAACTATGATAGAAAGTCATGATAAGAAACTATAAAAACTGTTTGATAGAAAGTCATAAAGAAGAATCATGAAAAAAAATCATGATAGAAAAACATGAAGACTATTTGATAGAAAATTATGATAGAAAGTCATCATAAAAAATTATAATAAAACATTTATTTATTTATCTTTATATTTTAATAAGTTGAGTCAAAAATTTCAAGTTGATACTCAATTTTAATTTTCTGACTCAACTTAAATACTTAAGTTGAACATTTTAACTTAACTTAAATACTTAAGTTAAGAATTTTGACTTAAATTAAGTTTTAATGAGTTAAATACTTGACTTGAATTCAAGTATTTAACTTGATGCAATCAATTTAACAAAACTTTAAAAGATTCATTAAATAATTAAAATTAAAAAGCAGTGAAAGTTGAGAAATTTACAAGCATTAAGTGAGAATGTTGAGAAGTGCAATGACAAACTTATTTCTAGCAATTTATTGCAATAGCTTTAAATTCAGTTTAAATTCAATTAAACTTGTTTTTTAACAACTTTTTTTAAACTAACATTTAAAGATAAATGCATGCAGTTAATAATCATGTTTTAATGAAATAATTATGTGCAAATCTCTGTTACAATGCATTAAATATTAAAAAGTTCAATTATTAGATTTGAAAAATTGATTAAAATTTGCAAAATCAATATTTGAACAATCTTTTTTAACAATAAAACATCATTGATATGATGTTTATGCTTCATTCTGATCATCAGAGACAGATGATGAGCATCATCAATGTGATATCAGCAAATGAGCGAGAGACGAGTATTGCTATCTTGCAGAAGAATTCAATCAAGACAAAGAATATACATGAGAAATGAAACAAGCTGCAAGTACTTTATGAATTCAACAAATGTAGAAACAACGAGCTGATGCTTTGAAGAAAGATGAGAAGATTGACAAAAATGATAAAAAAGCTGACATGTTAACGCGTTGTTGCATCAACTGTCAATCAGCACATGAAGAATTAGCTGAAAAGATTGAAAAAGATAACGAGCAAACTTGAAAAGAAGTTCACAAAGAAGAAAAGATGCATTGACAACTGAGCGAAGAGAACAAATGAAAAGTCGATGACATCATTTGAGAATCATCTTGTTCTCAGCATCAACGTTGCATCATCAATGCAAAATCATTGCAAGAAATTCAAGATTAAGATTTTCATTAAAGAGAAAGAGAAGATCAAGAGAATCATGATGATAACAACAGAAAATATAGTGAGATGAGCAAGAGAGATTGACGTCGACAAGATGTTATCAACGCGCAAAAACATAAAAACTATGAAGAGATGATCAAATTTACTGATATTTTGAGTCAAGATTGAAAACAGCAAGAGAATATTGAAGAAAAACGATTTTTGAATCAAAAAGATTTCATTGAACGCAAGTCTGCATGAAGTCAGTTTCAAAATAGTGATTCATGAAATTAAAGTTGAAGAAATGTCTAAAGACATAAAGAAGAAGAAAGTGAAAGCACTCATCAAGATCAACAAAGACATACACTTAAAGATGATGATTGAGAAAGTTGAGTGACTCACAAAGAATAGTAAACAGAAGAGATATGTTTTGCTGATGATACATGTAATCAGTGCTGAGATGATGAACAAGCTAATTGATGAGAGAATATGTCACAAGATTGACATAAAAATCACGCAGTTCTATGATTCAAATTGTAGAATACATCAATGTTTAAAGTATCAAGACTATGATCATAAAACATATGAATGCAAAAATAAGCAAAGATGCATTTACTGTATGCTAGATCATCGCTTGAAGCATTATTTTCATAAACAGACTTAAAACATGTGAAAATGTAAAACATGTTGAAATATATACAGAGTCTTTGATTCTCAATGTCATAAATGACAAGTTGAAAAAAAGAGAATAAAAAGAGTCATGAAACACAGATCTCTATATCACGTTGTATGAGAGCAGAAAGAACTCAAAGTGATGATATCAAAGATGTTTACAGAGACATTTATCAGTCTGAAATTACTGATAAACAATGACTTGAAGAGAAAACAGAGATGCTCAACAAATGAAAGTTGTTTGCTCAGTGCAATCATCACATTCAAAAACACTATATTGAATCATTTAGTTAAGAAGTCAAAAACAAATGAGTTGAAATCAACATCAATTACATCAATTTCAATATCATTTTCTTTTGAAGATCTTACAAAGAAAGTAAGCACATCACAAATGCTCAAGAAAACATCAAACAGCTTTGAATGTAAACTTTAATGTTTCAGCAAAAGAAGCTTTAAATACTACAGTACAACATTCACAAGTTCAGAGAAAAGATGATGATAATGCTACTACACAAGAAAAAAATAAAGAATTATGACATTTTGATTCTTCAAGAACTCTGATGATTTGATGAGAATTTCAGAGCATACTGTTCAGCAACTGTTGACTTTATGCTGAAAAATAATGAAAGTAGAATCTGTTTCTACATAAACAAGAAAATTGACAGCAACATCTGATACTCAACATGACATTTCAAAGATGTAAACACAATTATGATATAAACATTAACAGATAACACACAAATAATTCAGAAAGTTATACACATTCACGAAGCATACAATTCATCATTCAGAAATCACGAAGTCATTCATGAAAAAGAAAGTCTTTCAAACATCGAAAAGATGTTACACATGTTGAGAAAATGCATTCTTGTAGAAGATTTCAATCTGCATCATCTCACATGAGAAGAATTGTTTTACTTAAGATAGCATCTGTTGTCAAATGATTTAATTGAAATAATCACAAATGTTGATGCATTGCTGATGCTATCTCAAGACATGATTATAAGAAATTATCAAAAATCTCAAATGACAATAGATCTGATTTTCACGACAGACAACATTATAAATCGATTAATATGATGTGAAATCAACAAAGAAATGAAAAACTTTTCAAATCATCTGTTGATACAGACAATTATAGATTTCAGAGTTTGCAAAGAATCAGCGCGAAAATTGCGTTGCAACTGAAAGATAATGAATGAAGAGAAATTCATCAATATTTTGAAAGAACAAATGTTGAAATCACTGTTGAATCATGAGATGAAACGTCAGTGCATAAATGAGTACACTAAGCAATTGCTGAATGCATTGAAGAAAATCATCAAGATTTCTACTCTTTAAGCGAGATTACATGAAATGATCAAAGCAGAATGAACGAAGAAGTGTATGAAGATTGTTAAAAGCATGCAATGAATGAGAAGAAGCTGTTGAATCATCAATGACTGAACAGAGTATATTTGAGCATGTGACAAGAAGAGCAAAATCATCAGAAAACAGAAACGCAGTGAATATCAAGAAATCATGCAGAACGTTGAATAATTCTTGAGAAGATTGTTCAAAACTGCAAAATGAATAAGAAATGCAGTTGCAGATACATTGACTCAAACGACAATTTTTTCTTTGATCAAGTCAAAATGCTTCAACATCGTTACAACAGTACAGAATAAAATGAAGATGATGTTTCAGACTCACTTTTCATTATTTTCAGAGATTTTCATGCTAAACACAGAAGATTTCAAGTACTTGTTCTCAATTGAAAATGATGTTTCGCTGATACATTGCAAAATTAAGAGAGTCATCTACAAGATGATGCTCAACAAGACTTCAAAACATACAGAATACATAAATAGAATAATGCGCAGACTTGTCGATGATGCATCAGAATAAATATGCTCTCTTTTTGAAAAATGTCTGCAAAAGAGAATACAATCAACTCAGTTCAAGAGCATGATCACAATAGTGATGCAAAAGTCAGACAAGAAGAACTATTTTAATGCAAAGACATATAAATCAATTGTGTTACTCAACACGCTGAGCAAGATATTGAAGTTCATCATATTTGAATGTTTGCAAAACATTGCAGAAGTGTGCAACTTGATATTAAATATTCAGATGAAGATTTGCAAATACAGATCAACAGATACAACTCTGCAACTGATTATAAAAAAGATACACATTATATGAAGTGACATTAAAAGAAGAGTAGTTTCACTGCTGAGTTTGAATAAAGAAAGTGCATTTAACAATGTAGCACATAGCAGACTTTTGCATGACATGAAAAAAAGAAGAGTTTTCAGACTGCTTTTTGAATTTGCAAAGAACTTTCTAAGAAATCAACGCATCACAATCATAATTGATGATTACACGACAACAAAATGCAGCGTGAACGTTGACATATCACAAGACTTTTTGCTATCATTAATATTATATTTGTTTTACAACGTGAACTTGCTAAAAGCATGTGACAACATCAGATTAAAAATAAACTTCATAAATTTTATAAATGATGTCAATATCTTAATATATGAAGAGTTTATAAAGCGCAATTGCAGAGTTCTTAGTGAAATCTATGATAGATGCAAACAGTAATCAAAAATGTACAACATCAAGTTTTCAAAAACAAAGCATGAGCTGATTCACTTTACAAGAACTTCTAAGTGATTTAACATGAATGTTGATGTAAAGTTGATGAAACATCAGATTGACTTGAAATCAAATATCAGAGTTTTGAGAGTTCAACTGAACTTCAAGCTGAAATGAGTGATTCACATGCATCATGTTGAAGCAAAATTAGTGATTAAACAAAAGATCATGCAGATAATCATCAAGTCTACTTAAGACTCATCAATGACAACAAGAAAGCAAATATACTTCGCGATGACACATTCTTTGCTTAGTCACAAAGTCATCATATGATACATGTCACAGAGAATGAAAAGTCATTGAAAAGATCTGAATGTCAAGCTGAGATCAGTACAAGAAAGAGCATTGTGACAAATCATCAACGTCTATTGTGTGACATCAACAGAGATTCTACAAGTAGAAATAAATACAGTATTGATAAATATTCATTTACGAAAGTTGATATAAAAGTTGATAATGAACATGAATTCTCAAAAATCAGATGAAGTTATTGAGATGATAATGCGTTGAATTTGCAACAACTTGATACTCAAAAGAAGTTGAAAATCAAAGCTGCACAAGACATCTCTGCAGTTGAAGCAAAAATGAATGAAAGAAATATTCAAGTAAATAAAGATGAAGTGAAGTCATTTCTACATGATGATTCTCTGATCAGAATCATTGAGAATAATTATAGTTGCAAATAAGAAAATGTCAATAAAACAACATCATCTTGACACATTTGCATTGAAGCAAAGAGTTTACTTGAATGATAGCAACAGTAGAAAGAATGTTATGATGATTGCAATGAGAATTAACTGAGAGTTAAATAAGAGATTGAAAAGATCAACTTTAATCATCATTCATTATGAAGAATTGAAAGAATTGATTGCAATAATGAAACATCTTGCAGACATAGTGACAAAGAATCGAGAGTATCATGAAAAGATATACAAAGTATACAATGATAGTCAGACTTCTCTGAAAACAATGAAAGTTATGATATCAACAAAAGATCAGACACGTCTGCAACGAGTTCAGATCATGCATGAGAGCATTCAATCTTAAGAAATCATGCTGAAGTTACATTGAGTGATGAGACATGCAAAAGTACTTGAAAATGAAACAATAAACAAGATGATTAATGATGCACATGATTTGTCTTTATTGTTGACTGAGTATCAATGCATTGAAGTGACGACGAAATTGACACTCATACAGAAATAGATCAGATAAACATGAAGAATAGTCTGAAAAGAGAAATTCAACGCAGCTCATTTTCAATATCTGACATCAAAGATGATACATCGACATTTGCAACTGCACAAGAATCATGCAAAATCTCACAGCGCATTATTGATGCAGCTACGCATGAGAAAAATTAACTTCAATCAATTTCTACATAAGAGACGAGTACTTAATGTTGCTATGACAACATGCAAGTGCAGCAGAAATCAAATGTTGATCAAGCATGTTTTATTAACATGTTTCAGATGAAAAGTAGAATGAAAAGCAATGCAATGAGAAGAAAACATCACAAACTTGAGAAAGCTCTTAGAAATCATGAGTGCAGCAACAACAGTCATTTGAATGATACTCTCAATGAGCATACTGAATCAATTTCAAGCTGTGATGTCATTAAAAAATCAGATGAAAGAAAGAAAAAATAAAGAAGAAATAGATTCATAGAGTTCTTATATTGAGAACAGTTATAGTATAAAGCGCAGAAAGAAGTGATTTTTGATGTAAAAAGAGTGCTGCGCTAGCGCAACGCTCGCTACAGTATATAAAATCTCACATAGATTCATAATGAGTGTTGAATTGAGTAAGAATTTAAAAAAAAAAACATTAAAAATAAAGTTATATGTTGTGACTTTATCATACATGATAGTATATAAATAAAACAGTTTGTAACTTTTCTTTATAATTTAAAGAAATTTCATCAAATGTGATACTGTTCACTTTATTTTTTTAACAACTTATATTATTTTATTAAATAATAGTTTTATTATGATAATAATGCTTTTACTAGTTTTATACTATTTTTAAATTAATTTCATATATTTTAATTATAGTTAATTAAAGTAAGTTAACAACAAGATTCATTTATACATGATATTAATTACAAATCTTTTAATTTTATTCTGTGTTTAAATAAAAGTCAGAAGAATCAAGAGATTTCAATTCAATGCAGTTTAAATGATGTTAAAATGTTGCATGATCAGAAAAATTATCATGCAAAGTTTTTACTTATGTGATAACATCTTTTTTAACAGTTACAATTAATTTATGAAGAAGATTAATAACATATTAATATCAGTAAAAGATGAAAAAATATTTAGTGAAATAGTTAATTTCAGTATAAAAGTTATGATTATAAATGATTAAAGAATTTGCAACTTGTTAATTGCATTGATATATTAAAACATCTTCATTACATTAATAGTATCATTAAGTAATTGATGAAAAGATATTAAATAAAATAGTTATTCTCAGTTTGAAAGTCATGATTACAATGCTCAAGAAAGTAGTGACTTGTTAATCATGCTAATATATTAAAAAAACTTAAATTCATCTTCTTTACTTAACATCAAGTCATACATTTATTTACATGAAAAATTAAAAGTTCAAAAAAACAATCAAAATACATTTTCTTTCATTAATCAAAGTCAAATATTGAACAATAATGATCACATGTTTATATTAATAATTCATTCAACATTTACATGATATAAATTAAATTAAAAAAAAAATTACTTAATACAATCATACTTTATTTTCTCATTATATACATTTCTTTTTTGTCACATATTTCTTTACACAATGAATAATAATCATTGAGTAAGAAAACACAGCTTTACATATGTTATAATCATAAACATCATAAATGCAAAAAAAACATTTTTTATCTTTGAATTAAAAATTGAATTAAAACATTATTGTATAAAATATCATTAATGAAAAGCAAAGTAAAAATGATACATCATAAATAAATAATATAAACATTCATTAAAAGTTTACTTAAGCATTACATGTTGAATGAAAGTTATAAATTTATTACTTGATAATACAATGTCAATTTTATTATTTCAACTGTATGAAGTAATTGTATAAATGATAAGTGATTTTCTTTCTCAAAAAGTTTTATTTACTTAATATAAATAGCATAAAGTTTCTCATAAGTTGAGTTTAAATTAATGTCATAAAAGTGTATAAATTACAATTACAATTATAATAATTACAAGTTAATTAAAGTGCATTGTTAAAATCATGTTTAAATAATATAATCAATAAAGATCAGAATTAATAATGCTTAATCTTTAAAAATAATTATAATTAAATATTAAAAATACAGAAAAAGATTGATATAAAAGCTTTTATTTATGTAATGTTCAAAAATTATATTAAATTCAAAAGAAATATAATGTAACATGAAAAGAAAATGATGTAAATAAACAAAATGTTAATGAAAGAAAAGAATGTTGAGTCATATTTAAGTCAAATTTGAATCAGATTTCAATTAAATCATTAATTAACTTTAATCATTATACAAAGTACTCACTAATATACATTGCAAATTGATTAAAGTTTCAATCTTGTTCAATCTTATTAATCTTTATACATTTATAATATTACTTTTCTTTTTAAAAATTTATGTTTGCATGAATATAATTTATTTGCTCACTTTTGTTGATAATTATTTCAATATTTAGCGTGATTTGTTTAAATATAATTTATGAAATTTATTTAAAACTTTCTTTGAATCATTGAATTTTTCTTTATCAACATAGTATCATTTATCATCTTTATTTAAATCTTTTCATTTAACTTTATACTGTATTTAATTTTAATAACATTTGAAGTTTAATATATTATTTATCTTTTAATATTCATCATCTTTAATAACAATTAATTTAAATGATTTTAAATATTGTTTTGATAAAAAAAATTCTGAATATAATTGTAGTAATTTTGAGCTAAACATTGAATGCAAATGCTTCATGCTAATTGATAAATGAAAATGATAAAAGATATTTACTTTAACAGTGATTTGATAAAAATTTAACTGTTTATCTTTTAAATTTTTATAAAATCTCATTGTTTTAATGTTTTTGAAAGATAGTTAAACTCAATCATTTACTTCATATGTGATGTTTCATTTATGTTTATTGATTTGAACTTTAATGATTAGCTTCATCTTTTTTAATTATTAATGATTAAAACTCAATAATTCTTTCATTCAAATGACAATATTATTTGCTTTTTTAGCTTCAAATTATTCATAAGTTATTTTATAATTAATTGTATTTAAATTGAAACTTATTTAAAAGTGAAATTCTTTATTAAAGTAAAAGAAAATCATTAAAATCATTAAGAAAATATTGAAATTATCATTGAATTTTATTATAAATATTCATTTAACTCAGTTATTCTGCATGTAATTGCAGTAAATTCTAAGTTTATATTTAACATTTTAATTGATTCATTTTAATTAATCATTGATTTCAAAATAATAAACTGTGAATAAATTAGCTGTAATTCTCAGTTATTTGCAAAAACTTTTTCACATAGTTAATATGAATTGAAAGTCTATCTTTTATTTTCGATCGTCAGATAAGCATATGACGCTCTCAACTTTCTTCGATGACGATCATCTTGACACATCGATTCATCATATGCTCTTCGATCAATTCATCATATAGATCGAATTTCTACTAAACGTTCTTGAGCTCAATACTTTCTATGACATGAATCGTAGAGTCGATCGAGACGACTTCAACGCTTCAAAAATTCTTGAAAAATACGCAGATTTGATGCAGCAAATGCGTTCAAAAATATGAGAGATTTGATCGACTTGATCGCTCAACTGCTCTCATCTTTTTTCGTTCGAATTGATTTCAACGCGCTGACTATCTCATATACTTTAAGAGACATAATTGTAGCGCTAATTCAGCTGAATTTAACGCTTCAGAAATAATTGAATAATGTCAAGATTTGATCTAGAAATCGAGATTGAGAAGATTCACTGCGCTGAATGATTGTCATCTTCTTTCATAGTAGCTCTTTTCTCGCTTGAATCAATCTATGCGCGCTGACTATCTCACATACTTTGAGAAGCATGATTGTAGTTCTGAATTAGCTGAATTCAATGTCATCAAAATAATTGATTTATATCAAGATTTGATTGAGTAAATGAGATTGAAAATGTTGATGTCTTGAAGTTTATCTATTCTCATCTATGCTCAGTTCTAGAAGCAGTGATCAGCTCTATCAAAGACTTTCAGCTCTAGAAGCAGTGATTAGCTCAAGCAGCAGTGATCAGCTCTATCGATGAGACGAATGAGTGAATTTTCTACCTGCTATCGAATTATTCATTCGAATCAATCTCGATGTGCGAATTATCTCACATACTTTAAGAAGCATATTTGTAGCGCTGAATCAGCTGAGTTCAACGCTTCAAAAATAATTGAAAAACATCGAGATTTGATCTAGTAAATGAGATTGAGAAGATTCACTGCGCTGAGTGATTGCTCATCTAATAGTAATTCTTTCTTCGCTTGAATCAATTTTTGCGCGCTGACTATCTCACATACTTTGAGAGACATAGTTATAGCTCTGAATGAGCTGAGTTCAATGCTTCAGAAATATCGAAAAAATATTCAGATTTGATCTAGTAATCGAGATTGAAGAGATTCACTGCGCTGATTGATCGTCTAGTAGTAACTCTTCTCTCGCTCGAATCAATTTCTGCGCATTGATTACTTGACATACTTTGAAAGATATAATTGTAGCTCTGATTGAGCTGAATTCAATGCTTCAGAAATAATCGAAAAATATCAAGATTTGATCTAGCAGTCGAGATTGAGAATATTTTGATGCGCTGAGCGATCGAATTTCTCACATAGCAGCAATTCTTCGATCACTACTGAACTTCATGCATTCATTATTTGACAAAACTTTCTAAAATATACTTGTAGCTCTGAATCAGCTGAATTCAGATCTTTAAAAATAATTGAATAATATCAATGTTTGACATAACAGTTAATATTGAAAGTATTGCGAATGTTAAAGTTCAACGTTCAACATAGCAGCGCTCGTCACACAATTGACGTAGAATCACTACAGTTCAACAAACAATGCTTCAAAAGAATAATTTTATATGACAAAGTA